>Ga0316602_10000695_pt1 | contig 13894 bp, 13 predicted proteins | sample OWC_soil_day10_C_FD_203103 | JGI IMG/M metagenome (GOLD analysis project Ga0316602, IMG submission 203103) | Wetland soil microbial communities from Old Woman Creek delta, Ohio, United States - OWC_soil_day10_CT | ecosystem: Environmental > Terrestrial > Soil > Wetlands | place: USA: Ohio... | reverse complement strand
TGTATTTTACCTTGGAGTATAATTTCAACGTCGATTTGTCCATAACGGGAAATTGAGCTGCTGCGCAGGATCTTCACTATTGAAAAACCATCTTGCTCCGTAAATCCATATTTTTTACCTTCTACTCTCGCAACCTGCATAGGATCAATGCGCCAAAGTTCCCTGCCTTCATCCACATTTTGCTGCCACTTGATCATTTTTTCATAATCAAGACCTTCCACTCCCGCTCCTATGTACGCTTTCCGATTGGTATGAAATTCTGGAGGGCTAGCCAGTTCTATCTTGCTGGAATTATGATTTATGGATTCTGCACTGGCAAAAATGGATGATTTCAATCCAACTGTTTTCACAGCAGCATCAACCTGACTGGGCATTAGCATCTGCATTCCAATGGAAGTCACGATCGCTGCCCCTGCTGCAAATTGTTTCAAATTCCTATTCATCTTTCTCCTCCTTATGACGATTTAGTCATTCATAGATATAAACGTAATACAATCCAAAAGGTAACGGATCGTATTACGTTTATTTACATTATGGCTTTATTTCTTTTACCGTTAAAGAATCGGCAATCTTTTGCAGTTCTTCTGCTGATTTTTTGCCTTCAATTGTGATATCATATTTGTCAACTTTCACTGTGATACTGTTCATACTTTCGCCTGCCTTTTTCATAAGAGGTTCCATTGCTGCACTTTGGACAGTATCCTGCGCTGCGTCTTGTTTCATCTTCATTTTACTCTTTAGCTGACTCTCATCTGGCATTTTTTGCGTAATGATAATTTCATCATTACTACCCATATTATAAACTTGCTGCACGACTCTACGGGCATTATCTATTTTTATGGACTGTGCTTCTAAGTTTGGTATTACCATCATTGTAGCAATTTTAGACTGATTCTGATCTTCTGCTTTCGGGAAATCGACTATCTTCTCATCCATGAATATCCTTCTTTGCATGTCTATTTCTTTAGGTGCATCTTGCTGAAGAGCAGCGACTTGATTCGATTTTTCCTCTTTTGCCGGTGATTCTGTCCCTTGGATAATTTCTGCAATTACCATCGGTAAAGAATCAGCAGCCTTTTTGTCAGTTGAGTTAGAATTGGAGGATTCTTCCTGATGATCCGGTTTCACCAATTGGGGAGTACTTTCCCTGCTCGATTCTGCAATGTCCAAATTAGCGGCTTGATCAGTAGTCGCAGCGATTTGCTGCTTTTCTATGCTATCGTCTGTTGTCTGTGCACTATTAGAATTAGGTGTCTGCGGCAATAAGAATTGTACAAATGCAGCTATAAATACTGCAGCTACAGTACCAATAAAACCACCATACAGCCAATTTCTGCGCCGTTTTATCCTCTGTGCTCCTAATTCCGCCGACAACGTATCAGCCATTTCACCAATTAATCCTCTTGGCAGCTCCTCTTGCTGATAAGACTGTTTAACAGCAGTTGCTAGCTTTATCAATTCCTTCACTTCCTCACCCTGTAGAGCAGGCTGTTTACCATCATGTAACTGATCTAAACCGTGTGAGAGTTCTTCTACCTGATCATATTCTTTATCTTTTAGCATCCGCTCCACCTCCTCATTGTAGTATGCCGACACTTAAACACATTTTACGTAAATTTTTCAAAGCTCGCTGCTGAAGCATCTTAATTGCTGACTCCGTCTTATTCATTTGCATGGCAGCATCGTGAATGGATAACCCTAAAATAATTCGTAATTTTATCGCCTGACGCTGCTCCTCTGGCAAACTTTCAACCAAATTGACAATTTGCTCTTGTCCTTCTATACGCAAAATATATTCTTCGGGATTTTCCCTGCTATCAAGAATGGATTCCTGATATTCAGTAAGGTTGACGCTCTGAGGTGCTCGCCCATTCTTACGCCAAAAATCAGTAACTGCATTTATGGCAATTCTCGCCAGATAGCTTTTAAATGGTACATCAAGGATTTTATATCGAGGTAATGAGCGAAATGCCTTCATAAACGTTTCCTGGGTCAATTCCTTTGCATCATCCTCATTACCGATCTTACTATATATGAGCCTATAGATCGGCTGCCAATAATGTAAAATCAATGAATTTAGAGCTTCCCGATCTCCCTCTTTTGCTTTTGTAATTAATTTATTTTCATCAGTCACGTAACAATCACCATCTCCTAGGTAAAAAGCATTTCCTATCTATTCTAACGTTATAAATACCAAAAAAGTAACGCCATCTTTTAATAATACATTTCCCCAATCCTACTTATCGTATAAAAAACAGCTACATTTAAAGAAAGGATACCACCTCTACTACCATATACTCCAATCTCCATTCAAATCCTGCACGCCCTTTTGTCATTGTGAGCAGAGTGAAGCAATCTCTAAACAAGCAGGGGATTGCTTCGCTATGCTCGCAATGACAAAGAGGTAATTTAAAAGTGCCTACAGTGTTGAACTGGAGGCACTTTTAAATATGATTCGGAAAAAGTCATTTAAATTAATGCTACTTTCATCTAAAACGTATCGATTCTTTACTATGAAAATAGGATATTCAGATTCTTATAGACTCTGAATATCCCTCTCTAATCCAGTTTTTTTATAAAGTTGATCTTATATGGAGAACTTCCTAATTTCTTGTTGCAATTCTGCTGCCATGTCAGCTAATGCATGACTGGAAGAAGCGATTTCCTGCATGGATGCTGACTGTTCTTCTGTCGCTGCTGAGATGCTTTGTGTTTCGCCAGAAGTATTTTTCATAATACTTTCAATATCCTGTACGGCAGTAACAATTCTTTGACTGCCAGTCTTCATTTGCCCGATGGAATCCGTTATCTGATATACTTGGCTGGCTACCTGAGCAATAAGCAATTCGATCTGTTTAAAAGCTGCGCCTGCAGTGCTTACCACTTCATTGCCAATCTCAACTTCTCTTGTACCATCCTTCATTGTTACTACAGCTTCTTCTGTATCTGCTTGAATTTCATTAATCATATCCGCAATTTGTTTAGCCGCCTGTTGGGATTGTTCTGCTAATTTTCGTACTTCTTCCGCTACAACAGCAAATCCGCGTCCTTGTTCACCAGCACGTGCCGCCTCAATAGCCGCATTTAAGGCTAATAAGTTGGTTTGCCCTGCAATTCCTGAAATGGTGTCTACAATTTGTCCAATTTCTTTTGATCGTTCACCTAATTTCGCTACTACTCCTGCAGATCCTAAAATTGTCTTTTCAATAATATTCATTTGATTTACAGCATTGAAAACAGCCTTACTTCCCTGGCCTGCAGCCGCTGCGGCCTCTTCTGAAGTCACATTAACGGTTGCAGCATTTGTGACAACACACTGTATATTAGCCGACATATCCTCTACAGCCGCAGAAGTTCCATTGATTGCTTGCAGCTGCTGTTCCGCCCCCTGGGCTACGTCCGTAATCGAGGTGGCCACTTGAGTAGATACATGGGCAGATTGTTCTGCACTGGCTGTAAGTTCTTCTGATGAAGCAGCTACATGTTCTGCCGTTTGAGCGATTGCCTTAATTAGATTACGCAGATTTCCTGCCATAGTAGAAAAATCTGCAGCGAGTTGACCAATCTCATCGTTTGTCTGAATCGTAAGGTTTTGTTCCGAAAGATCTCCCCCAGCTAGACGTTGTGCAGATTGAGATAAGATTGCAACATTCTTGGTGATTCCACTAGACAATCTCCAAGAAGCAGCTGCTGACAATAAGATGCCAAGCAAAGCAGTAAGTCCAAATTGATATCCTAAAGCCGTGACCTGGCCATACACATCTTTTACGTCAACGGTGATACCCATTGTCCAGCCAGTAGCAGGAATCTTAGTATAAATCATTAACTTTGCTGCTCCGTTTTCCTCATAGGTTTGCATACCTTTATCCTGAGTCAGTATTTCTTTTGCAAATTTTTGTAATACGGGATCTTCATTAATGTTCTTTGAAACTTGCGCAGCATCCGGATGAGCTAAAATAATTCCCTGTTGATCAATAATGGTGCCATACCCTTTTCCATTTACCTTAACGTCTTTAATCTTTTCACTCAGCAAATCTAGAGCTATATCAATGCCAACAACACCGCGAAAATTTCCTGCTTCACCTTTTAATGGTACCCCTGCTGACACAATATATTTTTTGGTAAATACATCAACATATGCATCCGTAAAAACTAGTTTGTTTTTCTCTTTTGTTTGCTGATACCACCCACGCTTACGGGGATCATACCCTTCAGGCAAAGTAGCTCCTGAACCATCAATCATTTTACCATCTTCTAGTCCGGCATATAGATCCAGTAAACTAGAATCTGCTTTGTAGTTTTGTACGAAAGAAACCGGGATTTCCCTATCACCTAACACAACTCGAATATTCTCACTTGTTGTCACTGCGGTTTGCGCCTTCGCCAATAACCAGCCGTCTAATTGATTTGAATAAGTATTGGCAACCGAGAACATTTCATTCTTAATATTTTCCTCTACCTGACTTTTCGCATAAAAATACCCCATAGTCGTAACTACTAATAAGACCAGACTCGTAATCGCCACCATCATTAAAAATTTCATTTTTAATTTCATATATACGCCCTCTCCTCTCGCCTAACATTCCAATGAATAAAACACTGAATTAAGTGTCTCAATATAAAAGATTGCCAAGTTACATCATAATCAACAAACGATGCAACCTGGCAATCATAGATGTAACATCCTTAGACCCATGGCTTTGCGTCCCCACCTTTAGGTTGGTTTGCTCATTATGGCATTTTCTTCTATTTTTCGACATTTTTTTTAAATTTCCTTTCGCTTCGCTAAAAAAATAATAGAACCTCCCAATTGAGGAGGTCTGCTATGTACCATATTCTTCGTTCTTTCATACTATAAACAACCTAGTACCTCATCTGCATTAAAAACGCTGCTACTTTAGCAGTCTTTTTCCGTCCTGTTTCGTTGTCGCCGCCTTACAGGTCAAAAAAATCCTCGCTAAATTATCTATAGTTTTAACGCAGATGAGGTACTAGAATGCTTAAAATGTAAGGGAAGTGTTATCTTGGTTTTAAAATCTGATTTTCAAGATACCTTAGAGTTTTTCATTTTCTCAAATCTTCCCATCCTTATGAACCCAGGTAATGCTATGAATGTAGTTGTTTCCAATGAAATCATTCCTACAACTCCCACTGTTCCTCTTACTGCCACATCTGCGGTTCCAACTGTCGCCACAGCACCTGTACTTGTTATCACACCAGAGACGTTAAAGGCATTGCAATCGTATACGATAAACAATTTTCCAGATATAGGACTTCCTCAGGATATTGCCCAAATTGCCAAAGATTTCATTGCAAATCTTCCTCCGCTCATCCCAATTACTCAAACTACAGCTGTTAGCACAGCTGTAACTATATAAGATATCGCATCAAATAAGTCTTGCAACTCCAATTCCGATCCACGTAGCTGCAAATCCAAGCAGAAGATTAAGTCCAATGTTATACAACGCCATTATCATATTAGAGTCCTCCAGTACACGAAAGGTTTCGTAACTAAAAGATGAAAACGTAGTTAAACCGCCAACAAAACCAACGGTAATCAGTAGCCGCCAATAGGGATTTACAATGAAACGTTCTGTCGTCAGTGTCATAAATATGCCAATAATAAAACACCCTACCACATTTACGATGAGTGTTCCATAGGGAAAATCAGCTCCAAACCGCTCGGCAGCCCATACAGAGACTAAATACCGAGCTGTAGACCCAATACTTCCTCCAACGGCTACCGCTATGATTCTCAACATCCTTATCACCACCTCATCCTTTACATATTATACTCTTATCCACGACCTCCAGCAAAAATTTAAAAAGGATCTTTCTCTGCGTTTATTTACAAAAAAATAGACTCCTACCAATATATTGGTAGGAGTCATTACTGCATCAGCAGATTTAATGGCGAACCCCATCGCCCCCAGTTTAATTTTCATTATAGCAGACCTCTTAAATTAGCGTCAATAGGACACTTTTCTTATCCATTCATATTGTTTAAATCGGTTCTTCCTTTGTTACTTTTTCCAAGGGTGGAATTGTAACATCTACCTTTACTCTTCTTTTCATAAAATCATCTAATAACGAATATACAACTGGTACAACCACCAAGGTCAAAATAGTTGAGGTAACCAAACCGCCAATAATCGCATGAGCCATAGGAGCACGTGCTTCAGCTCCTGGTCCAATTCCTAATGCTAGTGGAATCATCCCAAAGATCATCGCTGCAGTTGTCATCAGAATCGGACGCATCCGAACTACAGCCGCTTCTACTAATGCCTGATTTCGTTCGATTCCTTCTCCCATACGTTGTTTGGCAAAGTCAATCAGCAAAATCGCATTTTTGGTTACGAGACCCATCAGCATAATAATCCCAATGAGAGACATCATGCTAAGCATACTTCCAGCAATTAGGAGACCTAATATTGCGCCAATGATCGCCAGCGGTAATGCCAGCATAATAGCAAAAGGCTCAATATAGCTTTCAAATTGAGCGGCAAGTACAAAAAAGATGAAGAGCACCGCAGCAGCCAACGCCATTATAATACCGCTAAAGGCATCCGCCATTTGCTGTGATTGTCCGGTAGTTACAAACTTGTAGCCTTCCGGCAATTTAACCTCTGCTAACTTTTTATCTAGCGCTGTATTGAAATCACCAAGAGAGACTCCACTTAAATTTGCCGAAATAGTGATTTGTCCCTGACGGTCATATCGCTTGATTTGGGTCGGACTTGTGGCATATACCATCTTAGTTACCTGTGACAAAGGAACCATAATCGCCTGCCCATTTTTATCTCGATTCGAGCTTGCTGCATAGATATTGTTTACATCTGCTAAACTCTGACGGTCACTATGTGCTAAAATAAGCCTCACGTCATACGAATCATCTTCATCTCGATACTGTGTTACCACTGTTCCGTTAAACATAGTTTGAAGAGTAGTCGCAATATTGGAAGTAGACACACCAAGATCAGAAGCCTTATCATGGTCTACTACGATTTGCGCATCAGGTTTTCCAGCTTCATAACTAGAAGTAACATCAATTGCACCATGAGTGCTTGCTACAATTTGCTCTACTTGTTCTGCAATGTCTGCTAATGTATCCAAGGATGTTCCCTGGATAACAAGGGAGATTGGCTTACCGCTGGACATACCTGATTTTTTTGAAACACTGACTTGTACTCCCGCAATACCGCTTAATTTTTCACGAAGCGTAGTTACAATTTGATTGTCACTCACCTTACGTTCACTTTTATCCGTTAACTTCGTCAAAATGTTAATGTTGTTTATATCGGCAGTACTGTAAGTTAACGTTACCTCTGGTATGGTGCGGATAATTTGTACCATATTGTCGGCAATTTCGCCAACAACTTGAGGGCTCTTACCAGGATCAACGCTTGCAGACACTGTAATTTCACCAGCGTCGGAATCCGGAACAAAGGTCGAACCAAGGAAGGGTATCAGCATTAAACTGCCCACAAATAATGCACCGGCAAGTACCATAATTTTCTTGCGATGTCCTAACGCATATCTTAAGAATTCGCCATAGCGCCCTGTCCAATATTCAAATTTTTCATTCCATTTACTCCATATTTCCCCTAATTTACTGGTAGATTTCTTATGTTCACCGGATAAATATTTGGCCGACAACATAGGAGTCAATGTAAATGCAACAAATAGGGAAACCAAAACACTGACCGCCACCGTTATACCAAATTGTTTAAAAAATTGTCCTATGATACCAGTCATCATACCGACTGGTAAGAATACAGCAACTAAAGTAAGAGTTGTTGCGGTAACAGCCAAACCAATCTCCGCAGTTCCTTCAGAAGCGGCTTTAAATTTGTCCTTACCCATCTCAAGATGACGGACTATATTCTCGATGACAACGATCGCATCATCAATTAACAAGCCGACTGCTAGGGACAAGGCCAATAAGGACATCGTATTTAACGTAAAGTCTAACATTTTCATTGCTAGAAAAGAGGTAATAATAGAAGTCGGAATTGCAATCGCCGCAATCATCGTGCTGCGCCAATTACCTAAGAACAAAAATACTATGGCAACAGCCAATAAACCGCCGATAACTAAATTAAACAATACGTCGTGAATGGATTCATTAATATTTTTGGAATTATCCCGTACCAATACCAATTCAACGCCGGCTGGTAAATCTTTTTTGATATTCTCTAGTTCTTTCTTGGCGTTTTCCACAACTTGTACGGTATTACTACCTGACTGCTTCATAATATCCAAGCCAATAGAGGTTTTATCATTGAGTTTTGTTACAGCAGTTACATCTTTTGTTGAATCTTCTACCGTAGCAATATTTTTGACATACAGTTGTACTCCGTTTCTTTGAGCAATAGGGAGATCTAACAACTGATTGGGAGAAGTAAGATTACCTACTGATCGTAAACTAGTTTCCCGTTTGCCATCCGTTACCTTACCTCCAGGGGTATCCATATTTTCACTGCGTATACTGTTCATTACTTCTGAAACACTCAGATTATAGGCAGCAACTTTATTACTATCCATATTAATTTTGATTTCACGATCCACCCCACCCTGCACATTTACCGCTGCAACCCCACTGATTGCTTCTAATCGTTTTACAACGATATCATCAGCAACAATGGTTAATTCCCTTGGGCTGAGACTACCTGTGACTGCAATGGAAGCAACAGCTGTATCCGATGGATCGAACCTTGTAACAATAGGATCATCTGCCTCATCTGGCAATACACCTTGCATTCTGCCAACTTTATCACGAACATCCTGAGCAGCAGTTGCTGCTGAAGTCTCGATGGTAAACTGGATAACGGTTGTAGAAACCCCTTCTTTTACCGTAGACGTTACATGTTCTATCCCAGGCACAACGCTTACAGTTTCTTCCACCTTTTGGGTGATTTTTGATTCAACCTGTTCTGGCGATGCACCTGGATAAGTTACTGTAACAGCTACAACCGGAATTTCAACGTTTGGATATTCATCTACATTCAGAGAAATATAGCTAAATAATCCTAAAACGACAAGTGCCAGAATCGTTACTGTTGCGAAGACTGGACGTTTTAAGCTTATATCTGTCAGTATCATAGCTAACTCCTCTACTCTACAATTTGAACTACGTCACCGTCTTTAAGTTGGCTCACATTACTTACGGCTAACTTATCACCTGGCTGTAGTCCGGATTTAATCTCAATACTATCTCCTGAAGTTGCGCCAACTTCAACTTGATGGCGGGTGACTTTATCATTTTCAACGATAAAGACATAATAAATACCTTGTTTTTGAATGATAGCCGCTTGTGGTATTGTCAAAATTTGCGCAGCATCACCAGTAGCGAGCTGTATTTTGCTGAACATACCGCTTTTTAAAGCGCCATCTTCATTATCAATCTTTACCTTTGTACGGAACATTCGATTGGTAGAACCAGCCTCAGGGTTAATCATTTCAACAGTACCGGAAAATACTTTGCCGGCATAAGTATCAACAGTGACTTCTGCTGGCTGCCCCTGTTTTATCAAACCTAAATCTTTTTGTTCAACATTGACAACTGCATATACTTGACTAATATCTTGAACACTCATCAGCGCAGCACCAGGTGAAACAACCTGACCGACAGTGACAGTTACATTAGCAACCACACCATTCACTGGTGCTGTAATGACACCATAGCCATGCTGCTGCTCAGCATTACTTTTGCTACTCACTGCACTAGACAAGTCTGCTTGCGCAATTCTTTTCTTCCCCTCAGCATTATCTAATGTTTGTTGGGATGTAGCCCCTTGATCAAACAAAGCCTGATAACGATTATAATCTTTCACTGCCATTTCATAGTTAACTTGCGCTTTACTTACAGCATCCTGTGCCGTCCGCACGGAATTTGCTAATTCAGTACTTTCTAATCTGGCTAAGGGATCGCCAGCTTGCACCTGCTGTCCTTCTTGTACCATGACTTCTTCAATACGTCCCGCTAGCTTAGCACTAATCGTCGCTGCTGTTTTTCCCTCAATTGATCCATTCAGCATTAATTTGGGGATAGTGTCTATATATTGTGCTGCTGCAATTTTTACATTTACTCCTGTAGTATTGGTTTGCAATTGAGTCTTCTCGCTGGAAAATGCACCACTGCGGAATACTGCAACTAATCCAATAAATATCACAATTGGTATAATCCAATACTTAAATCTGAAACCCTTCATCAAACATATCCTCCCTAAGTCCATATCATATTTAAAGTCTAAGTAACTACTCTAGCGCCCATACATACCGACTGGTCGGTATGTATGGGACGAAGGAATTCATTCATTCCTTTTCCCCCCAATAAGCTGCCAAAGACTGTCTATCACCTGCTGGTGCATATCTGGGTTAATTATATTCTTACCTAAAACATTCAGCCCGCTGGAAACAGAAAGTACAATGGTCGCTACGACCTTAGCATCTAAGTCTCCCCTGGTTTCGCCTGTTTCTTGAGCCGCCTGTAATTTTTCTTTTATTATATTACGTAATCTCAGCTGCCCCTGATCAATTTGTTCTTGGATCTCAGGAAAATTGTGCATGATCTCTAATGCAAGACTCGCATTATTTGCACGATAATCCCCTGGCTTAATATTGAGCAATCCTTCCATATAAGCTTCTTGTTCTCCGCTTAGCAAAAGGTTCAAGGTCCCTCGGAATGTTTTTTCTTTGCTTAAAAATTCGGTATATCTTTTTCCGAAATAGTCAAATAGATAACCAATACTTGCGCGAAATAATTCTTCTTTGCTTCCAAAGTAATGATATATTCCACCTTTGGTAATGCCAATTTCATTTGCTACATCCATGAGAGACACATTCCTGTATCCACGTAATAAAAATAATCGTAAAGCAGCTACTATTATATTGTCTTTCGTCAAGATTTCTCCCCCTCGAAACGTACCTACCAGTCGGTATGTTTTTATTATCTATCAAATCATGCCTAGCTGTCAATATAATTTTTAATAATTCCTGTACTTCTCTAACAGTGTATAGTAAGGGATACTAAAAAATTTGGTAAGATCCATTTCCTAAAAATAGACAATTCGCCTGTTCAGACAAAATTGACAATATTTGAGAAACGAGTTATAATGAATGACAGTCAGTCATATATCGTAAGGAGAGTCGTGAAAGAATTGGATGATAAGAAAAGTCGTTTACTATCTGCTGCTAAGGAAGTGCTTGCTGAAAAAGGTTTAGAAAAAGCTACTATTTCTGATATTGTTAAAAGAGCTGGTATGGCACAAGGAACATTTTATTTATATTTTTCCTCAAAAAATGCTTTGATTCCCGCAATCGCAAATGATCTTTTGCAGACTATGCTGCATAAAATAAAAGAAGAGCAAGTACTCTCAGATGACATTTGGAGCTTTTTTCATAAAATGATTACAGTAACATTTCAAGTTACTAATTCATATAAAGAAGTATTATCACTTTGTTATTCTGGTCTAGCTATTGACAATACCCTTAGTGAGTGGGATCGTATATATAATCCTTACTATTCTTGGCTCGCGGAAATTATTGCTAAAGGTATTGAGCAAAAAACCATTCGCCAGGATGTAGATCCTCTTGTTGCGGCTAGGATGGTTATTGGCTTGATTGAAAGTTCTGCTGAACAGATCTATTTGTTTAATAAGCTAGATAAGCCCCTTCCGGAACATCAACAAGATTTATTTACTTTCATTCATCATGCTTTAGAGCATAGGTGATTTTTATAGCAAAATGACTGACGTTCATTCATTTGTTGGAGTAAGGTTTGATTCAGATGAGTTTGCTCCATTGATTGGATCGCTTTTGGACTAAAATTTTTTAAGGATGTGTTACTATGGGCTGAATTCTTGTCTTCGCGGCAGCAATATTGGAAATTCTCTGGGCATCAATGTTGAAAGATGCCGACTCTGTAATGATGTGGATACTGATTTTCATTTTAATTGTTGCAAGTTTCTTGCTGCTTATTAAAGCTTATAAGTTCATTCCTGTTGGTATTGCTTATGCTGTTTTCGTTGGTATTGGTACTGTAGGAACCTATATCGTTAGCATAACATTTCTTGGAGAGACGACTTCGAAACAGCAAGTCGCATTCTTAGTTCTCTTACTTATTGGAATCATTGGCCTAAAATTGACCACTAAGGAGGAGCGAGAATAATGGCTTGGATCTATATTTTATTAGCTGGATTGGAAGAAGTCATTAGTGTAGTTGCCATGAAATATGTTGATGGGTTTAAACATAAAAAACCCATTGCCGTAATGGGCGTTGGATTTGTGGCTAGTTTTTATTTCTTGTCGCAAGCGATGCAGGAAATTGCAATCGGTATCGCATATGCTGCATGGGCTGGTATTGGCACAATCGGAATTGCAATTGTTGGTATCATGCGATTTAAAGAAAAGATGAATATCCTACAATTTATATTCTTAAGTTTGATTTTAGTTGGCGTAGTTGGTTTACAGCTTGCCTCATAATCCGAATACAATATCCATCAAGTTTACATTCTGGTGTTGATCCCGTATTTTCACAAAAAACATTTGTATTATCCTTCTTTTGGTACTATACTATTTGTATTGAGACATAATAATATTATTACCTCAATGCAGAGGCTTCCCTGAGGGATGCCTCTATTTTTTTATAAGGAGGAATAAAAGATGAATACCTTAAAAATAATCCTAACTTTACTTCCTTTTGTTTGGACAATTGGTATGATCCCCTTTGCAAACAAGGTTCACCCGATCGTGCTAGGATTACCCTTTTTAGCTTTTTGGTTTGTTGCTGGGATTTTCCTTGCTTTCGTCTGCCTACAGGCTATTTACTTCATTGATTCAAAGCATAGACAAGACTCATAATTTTTACAAAAAGGATGGTGCAACATGAGTAATGAGACAGTTTCACTTTTAATTATATTTCTATTTATTATTGGCGCAACAATTGTAGGTCTAATTCCTGGCATGAATAAAAAGATGAATCTTGAGGAGTGGGCCGTTGGTGGGCGTAATTTTGGCAGATGGCTCAATTGGTTTATCTTAGCCGGTGAAATCTATACGGCCTTTGCTTTTCTAGGCGCTAGCGGATGGGCTTATTCTCGCGGAGGTCCAACCTTTTACATATTAGGGTATGGTGCTTTGGCATATGTCGTTGGGTACTATCTATTACCTACCATTTCCCCCATCGGACGCAAACACGGTCTAATGACTCAACCTGATTTGATTGAGCATTTATATGAAAGTAAAATCTTAAGCTTATTGACTGCGATCATTGGCGTTGCCTTTTTGCTCCCCTACTTACAATTACAATTAACCGGTCTTGGGCTCATTATCGAGGCTTGCTCTTATGGACAACTCACTCGAATTCCTGCTATGTTAATTGCTTTCATTTTAGTTGCCTCTTTTGTTTATTTAAGCGGTCTAAAAGGTGTCGCATCCACTGCTGTACTAAAAGATATACTATTAATGATTGCTGTTGTCTTTTTTGGTCTTTACCTCCCTATCCATTACTTTGGTAGCTTAGGTGGCATGTTTGAAGCATTAGAAACGGCGAAACCTGGTTTTCTTGCTTTACCAGGAGGAACCAAAAACTTTGATGTGAGTTGGGTAATGTCCACTTTAGTAGTAACAAGCCTAGGATTTTACATGTGGCCTCATTTCACTACCAACAGTTTTAGCGCCCGTAATCCTGACGTACTTCGCCATAACGCAATTTACTTACCCTTATACCAGATTTGTTTACTCTTCCCAATGCTAGTGGGTTTTGCAGCGCTTCTACTACTCGAAGCACCTTTAAAGACACCTGATATGGCCTTTATGACCATTGTACAAAAACTTTTTCCTGGTTGGACTTTAGGTCTTGTTGGCGGTGCTGGTGCCTTGGCTTGTATGATTC
>Ga0316602_10000693_pt1 | contig 13909 bp, 13 predicted proteins | sample OWC_soil_day10_C_FD_203103 | JGI IMG/M metagenome (GOLD analysis project Ga0316602, IMG submission 203103) | Wetland soil microbial communities from Old Woman Creek delta, Ohio, United States - OWC_soil_day10_CT | ecosystem: Environmental > Terrestrial > Soil > Wetlands | place: USA: Ohio... | reverse complement strand
ATGATCCCCTTTACTTCGGGCAACCGCCGTTAAGACCCTGGCTTTAATGGTACAATCTAAAGCACCTCTGTCATTTGCAAAAATTTTCACATCAGTTAGTCCCTGCTCTCGCACTAAGCTCACAATTAAATCCTCAATGTGACGTCCATATTGCTTGACTACAGGACTCTGCAATTCAAGGACGATACCCCTGGCACCCTCAGCAGGAGATATGGTAACCATAATATCGCTGGATTCTAAAGTCCCAGCCTGACCTGTTCCTACTATAGCCATCTTGTATAAAACCTCCATCACAAATTTATACCGCTACTACCTAACTTCGTTAAAATTAACTTCATGTATTATTAAAACATTAAATATTCAGTCAGAGAAGCTTTTGTTCATTTTGGTCACAATATTCTTAATATAACATCATATAGGTAAAATAAAATCGGGCAGCCCTTGATGCTTTGTTGAACACAACATCAAGGACTTACCCGCTCTACCCTATCTGATTCACTTCATCAGTTTATCTCTTTTTTTCTTCCGGTTTTGCCAGCATTAAATTGACATGACAATATCCATTGGGTGTTTTCTGTAAGTAATCCTGATGATATGCTTCTGCCAAGTAAAAATTTTTTACAGGCTCTACTTCTACTACTATGGGTTCTGAATAAAATGACTGCTGCTCCTTAATAAATTCCAGGATGCATTCTTTTTCCATCTCATCGGAATAATACACGCCACTGCGATACTGGGTCCCCTGATCCGGTCCTTGACGGTTGAGAGTTACTGGATCAATAATTCTAAAGAAATGCTCTAGTAATTTCCTTAAAGGCAGCACCTCTTCATGATACGTAACTTCACAGACTTCTGTATGTCCTGTTGTTCCCGAACATACTTGCTGATACGTAGGATTTTCTATCTGTCCTTGTCCATATCCTACTTTGGTGCCTGCTACTCCCTTAAGTTGTTGAAAGTAGGCTTCTACACCCCAGAAGCACCCTCCTGCCAGCCAAATTTTTTTCATAGCCAATCTCCTCTCCAGTTTTTATTCGAAGGACTGCCAACTCTCTTGACTATTTTTTTCTGCTAAGTACTTCTCCATTTTACGATGAGGTCCGGCAAAAGATAGTTTCTCCCAATCTTTACGATTTACCCACTTTAGTTCCCTATCATTCGGTACGATCTTATCTGATGCAACGATACAATAATAGAAGGAAATATCCCATTGGCGATGACTAAAAATATGTGTGCATTGGAGCAGCAACCTTTCTAATTCAATTACCTGACCTGTTTTTTCTTGGATACCCTGACGGAAGATATCCATAGCTTCCCCCTCTTCCCCAATTTCTACTGTTGGAAATTCCCACATTCCCGCCAATAAACCTTTATTAGGCCTTTGATGCAACAGAAAAAATTCGCCCTGACGAATCACTCCTGCCATAAGACGCACTGCTTTAGGCGGTGCTTTTTTCTTTTTTACAGGAAGCTGTCCTTCCTTGCCTTTTCTTTTTGCACAGCAGCAGTCTGCTAGTGGACATAGGTTACACCGGGGTGTTTTCGGAATGCAAATGGATGATCCTAAATCCATTAAAGCCTGATTAAAGTCACCTGGATGCTCTTCGGACATCTCATCCTCAACCAGTTGCTTTATGTTTTTTTTGGCAGCGGGAGAAGAAATATCTTCCTCTACACAAAATAATCGGCTAAAAACCCGCAGAACATTCCCATCAATAGCTGGCTCTTTTTTATTATAGGCAATGCTTAAAATAGCCCCGGCTGTATAGTCACCAACACCGGCAAGACCTATGACCTCTTCTTTCGTTTGCGGTACTTGCCCCCCATAGGATTGGCTCACCTCTCGTACCCCTTGCAGTAGATTTCTGGCCCGGGAATAATACCCCAGCCCTTGCCAGTGACGAACCACTTCCTCTTCCTCAGCCTCTGCTAAACTTTCTAAATTGGGGAATCTTTCCATCCATCTATCAAAATAGGGTTTAACAGCCTCTACCCGAGTTTGCTGCAGCATAATCTCTGAAACCCATATCCTATAGGGATCTTTATCCCTACGCCATGGTAAATCCCGTTTAGAATTCTCATACCATGTCAATAATAACTGTGCGATTTTCATTTCTTCTCCTTATTGTTACAATACTAGTCTAAGCTCTTTTCTTTATTATATAATATCTCTGTCAGATGCAACTTGTTTTAACCATCACAAAAACAGCTCGTTTCTTTATTTAAAACTTTTTAACTATCCTGTTATAAATATTTTTTCTATAAGAAGAAAAAATTATATAGAACAAGGATATTGAAGGTAAGTATCTAATTATAGTATAGAATCATTTTTAAGAAGGAGGCGCATCGCTTGAAGATATTATTTTGGGATATTGATGGCACCTTATTGAAAACAGCTAAAGCTGGCTTATATGCTTTTGAAGAAGCAGTTTCCGAAGCCCTGCACACAAAAATTGATTTTACTTCCATCAAAACAGCTGGCATGACTGACTATTATATCTCCCATCAAATACTCCTTCTCGCCACAGGACGAGAGCCCTCTGTCCATGAAATCTGCAATCTAGTCAGCCTTTACGAAAAAGTATTGCCAAGCCACTTAGCAGCCCGCAAAGGTCACCTTACTCCCTCAGTAAAAGATATCCTAATCTATCTACAGCAACAATCTGACTACACTTGCCTAATCCTTACAGGCAACACCGAATTTGGTGCCAAAGCAAAACTGCACCAATATGAGCTGGATGGCTTCTTCAATTTCTCTTCCAGTGCCTTTTGCGACAATTGCTTCAATCGCAGAGAGATATCTAAACAAGCACTCACAAAATTGCAGCAAAACTACCCGCAAGTGCCATTGGATCAAGTGTATGTCATTGGCGATACACCCAACGATATTGACTGTGGTAAGGCCATTGGTGCGCAAACTATTGCAGTAGCTACAGGTGGGTACACATTAGAAGAACTACAAGATCACTCTCCATGGTGGGCTGTATCTACCCTGCCTTCGCCTGTAGAATTTGCAGAACACTTGGGAAGAGAAGGATAATTTTAATACTTCTTTTCCCAAAACATGTGAATACTATCTGGATGATAGGTTTTATCACGCTGGACTTTAATTACTTCCTCTTCACCAGGTATTTTAATCGTAATGCCTTTACTAGGTTGAAGACTCACACCAGGACTAAGAATAATTTCCTTCTTTTTATTCTTAATGGAGTAGGTATGCTCTTCCAAATCCACAGAATCCTCCCGTGAGGTTACTGTAGGCATGGAAGGTAGGGTTAGTTTATCATTTTTCAACTGGTTAATGGGAACTACAACAGGCTGCTCCTCTTTCATCTTTATAGCAGTACCATCACCCTCCCTATTTAGAATCACAGTTTCAGCGGGAGGGATATTTTCCGTACCATTCTCTGACCTGCTTTCCTTTTCTACGTCATGTCTGGTGAAAATAAAGTACGCTCCAATTAAAGCTACCAATGTTAGAAGGAAGCATATTACTTTTGGATTTTTCTTCACGACAATCTCCTTTTACACCCTTATGTAACATTGAACAATACTGTATTACAATATTATATTCTTATAGTGTAAATCACATGACATCGCAAAGCAACTCACTTCAAATCGTCTTGGCATTTATTTTTTAGGAGGTTTTACTATGAATCATGTAATCGAATTGTTAAAAAAACATGTATCGGTTCGAAAGTTCACCACGCAGCCCGTTGATGATCAATTACTAATAGAGATCATCAAGGCAGGCCAGCAAGCTTCCACCTCCAATCACATCCAAGCCTATACCATTATCAGGGTAAAAGACAAAAATAAGAGAAAATCCATCGCTAAATTAGCAGGCAATCAGGCCTGTGTTGAAGAAAGCCCCATTTTCTTAGTATTTTGTGCTGACCTAAACCGATTAGGCAAGGCCTGTAGAATGAACAATAAAAGATTTGAAAGCGGTTATACGGAAAACTTCATTTTAGCTACTGTAGATACAAGCCTAGCAGCACAAAATATCATGGTTGCCGCAGAATCAGTCGGTCTTGGCGGTGTATATATCGGTGCATTACGAAATAATCCTGAGGATGTTTGCGAGTCATTAAACCTCCCCCATAACGTATACCCTGTATTTGGCATGTGTCTCGGCTACCCCGAAATACGAAATAAAGTAAAACCCCGCCTCCCTTTATCCTTAGTTTTTAAAGAGGATAGTTATCATACTGAGGGAGATGAAGAAATCTTAAAAGAATATGATCATAGCATTAGAGATTATTATATCGCAAGAACCAATGGGGAAAGAAGCAATACCTGGACAGAAGGTATGTCTACTTTCCTAAAAGATAAGCAGCGCCCCCATATGAAAAGCTTCTTGGAAACTAAAGGGTTTGAGATGAAATAAATGAACAAAAGTCTGATCCACAAAATGGATCAGACTTTTGTTCATTTATAGATTATTCTACAATAATATCCTGCAACTTACGTTTTGGTACATGATGTTCCTGATTCTTGTCTCGCCAGTATTTAATGTCATCCCCATCTTCAATTTCATCGAGAATAACAGTCTCCTTTGGCTTGCCCAGAGCAACAACCAGTAAAATTTCATATTGATCCGAAATCTGCAATGCAGCCTTTAGCTCATCGCGCTTAATACTTTGGATCATGCATCCACCTAGATCCATGGAGCGTGCCCCAAGCAAAATACTTTGTGCTGCAATTCCATGATCAACACCACTCGGTCCTATATTCGTATCTTGAAGAATCACAATATAGCCAGAAGGTCGTTCTCCTTCTTCTGGTCCTGCCCATTCCTTTAAATAACCCGCCCACAGTAAATGGGGGAATATTAATTCATTCTTTGTTTTATCCCCTGATATGATATATTTTAAAGGCTGTTTATTAGCTCCTGAAGGCGATAATCTCCCATAATTAACAAGCTCTCTCAATCGTTCTACTGAGATATTGTGTTCTTCATGAAATCGTCGATAGGATCGATTGGAAACAATTAAATCATAAAACATATGGCTAATTCCCCCCATTTCATATTTAAAAGCTTCTTTCGACATCCCCCTTGTTTTAACCTTTAATTTCCAATACCAGTTTTTGGTCTGCTTTATAGTCCTAAGTACTTTACTAAATTCTCCATAAAATCTGGCATTAACGTAGACGCTAATAACATGATGGTCAATAGAATTAACACCACGGTAAAAGTCCATGAGACCACATTGTACCATGCAGGATTCACATAATTACCCATAATGTTTTTATTATTAGCGATCAGCACCATAAAAATTAGAATTGGCGGCAAAAGCGTACCGTTAACGACTTGAGAGGTAATCATCACTTGATACAACGACAAATCTGGCCATAGTACTAATCCGGCACCAATGACTATTAAGGCTGTATATAGGCCAAAAAAAGCAGGAGCCTCTTTATAGGTTTTACTAACACCGCTTTCAAACCCCAATGCCTCGCAAACAGCATAGGCCGTACTAAGAGGCAATATAAATGCCGCCAACATAGAAGCACCTAATAAACCAAAAGAAAATAGCAAACTGGCATATTCACCAGCCATGGGTTTTAATGCCAAAGCTGCATCCTTTACCGTATCAATACCAATATTATTTGCGTATAAAGTAGCTGCCGTTGCCACGATAATGAAAAAAGCAATCAGCCATGTAAAGAACGCACCAAACATCACATCCCAAAAGGTATACTTATAATCTTCAGCAGTAATTCCTTTATCAACAATGGATGCCTGAACATAAAACTGTCCCCAGGGTGTAATCGTAGTGCCAATTACACCAACCGCCATGATTAGAAAGTCCGCATCAGGAGAAAAAGTAGGTGTAATCGATGCAACGAATACCTCTCCCCATGGAGGATCAATAATGATACCTGAAATAACATAGCTTAAAAAAGTGGCACACAACACTAAGAAAACCTTTTCAATTTTTCCATAATCTGCTTTAAGTACCAGCCACCAGATTAAAAATGCCATAATGGGTACTGCAATATATTTACTCACGCCAAAAATTTCAAAGCTAGTTGCAATACCTGAAAACTCGGATGCCGTAGTACCAATATTAGCAATTAGCAGCACACTCATAGCAAAAAAAGTCCATTTAACACCAAACAATTCACGAATTAAATCGGATAGCCCCCGTCCTGTAACAGCCCCTGTCCTTGCTGATATCTCTTGGGCAATCGCCAGGCATATACTACTGATCAGTACAATAAATAGCAGTCCATAGCCATACTTTGCTCCAGCAGCAGCATAGGTGGCAATACCGCCAGCATCATTATCGGCAAATGCTGTGACAATTCCCGGTCCCATTACAGCTAGGAATAATCCTAATCTCTTACGCATATTCTTTATTGCATTCATATTTATCGCCCCCGCCCTGCCGTTTTTGTTAAGGCAAACCAGGAGTACGTATCTAGCTTGCCGCGCTCTGGCATTAATATATCAAGAATATCATCGACTGTAACAATTCCTACCATAATATTCTGTTCATCAACCACTGGTACCGCCAATAAGCTATATTTATTAATGACTTCCGCTACTTTTTGGTAATTATCTCCATCCTGTACTACAGCCACTTTCGTATGCATCAATTCTTTTAAGGTAGTTTGGGGCGCAGCAACAATTAATTCTCGCAATGACAGAACTCCTTGAAGGTGTTCTTCATCATCCATAACATATAGATAATAAATGGTTTCTGCTGTTGGTGATAATTCTCGCAGCTGATTGATAGCTTCTTCTGTGGTAATATGAGAAGAAAATGCAATAAACTCATTGGTCATTAAGGCTCCAGCAGTGCCTTGCTCATATTGCATGAGTTCTCTAACTTCCTCAGCATCATCACTTTCCATCAATTGCAGCAGTCCTTCGGATTTTTCTGCTGGCAACTCACCCAAAATATCAGCGGCTTCATCTGGGGCCATTTCTTCTAGAATGTCAGATGCCCGCTGTGCATCCATTTGTTCAATAATTTCTACCTGGGTATCCAGATTTAATTCTGCTAACGTATCAATTGCCTGTTGATCATCTAAGTTTTCTATAAAGTTGGCCCGGCGTTTATAATCCATTTCCTCGATCAATTCTGCAATATCTGCAGGATGCAGTTCTGTCATCTGCTGTTTTAAGCGATTGAGCTGAAGATGTGAATTCCAGCTTTCCAAAGGCTTAATAAACTCTAAAATCAGCCAATTTTGTTTGAACTTTGTAAAGACAAATTCTAAACCCAATCGTCTGAACAAACCACGCACACCAATGTCAACAGCGACTAACACCATATGCTGCTTTCCATCTTGCACTACCCAAGATAATATAATATCGTTTACCCTTACCATTTTGGAACCCTTAATATCAATGATTTGTTTATCCAGCAGCCATTTGCTGGCATAAATATCATTTTCATGCAGAGGAATGGTTTGATCTACAGTGAAATTTTCGACAAGCTCTACCCTATCATTGTCACGAAGCACAATCCATTCGATTGGAATCAGATTATGTATTTTATTTTCATATTTGACACCAATCACCCGCGGATATACGCCATCCCAGCGTACTGCGATGTCCTTTACCCGCCCAAAACGATTCCCGGCTTTATCATAAATCGACTGACCGATTAATTGGCTAAAGTAGAATTCACCTACCATTTTTAATGCGTTCATATTTTATTCCTCCTTCTTTGCCTGGAGTCCGCCCGCCTTAACGTGAACAGACAAGTTGATACATTGATGTTTGCTTATATGGTCACTGGGTCCGGAATCCATAAAACCACCTCCTATTCCTTCTTTACTTCCTATGGAAATTGATAGCAAAAGACCTTCTCTCATTAGATAAGAAGGTCTCTTCATGCTGCCATGATCCAATACTTGCTTTGACCTTCTCCAATCGTTGAGTTTTAGCACTGCATAACGTAGAGGTACACTATCCTCAGCCACCTTGAGTAAAACCTTAATTCGGTAATACCTGTTCTACCCATTGGCGTCTTTCGACGTTTCCGGGCAGTGGCCTGTGTTTATGCAGGAGCCTCACCTAACGAAGAAGTTCTATATTTATATTTCTGCTTTTCTTGCCTTACTATAGTATATCCTGCTACAGCCGCATTGTTCATCCAAAGCAAGAAAATAGATAAAGCCCCCGTTACCGGAAGGCTTAAAAAGCGAATTTAATACACTCGCACCTTCCCCACTCGTACGAGCTTTGGCACTGCATAACGTAGAGTACAAACTATCCCTCAGCCACCTTAAGTAAAACCTTAATCCGGTAATACCTGTTCTACCCATTGGCGTCTCTCGACATTTCCGGGCAGTGGCCTATGTTTATGCAGGAGCCTCACCTAACGAAGAATTATTTTTCTACTATGAGCGTACTACCTTTAGCGAAATGTGTCAATACCTATTTCACATTTCGTCAAATGTTTAATTCCCTTATTAATATGATCTTATAGTAGAAAAACGATCATCAATAGCGATTATAGTCTTAAATCTCCCGTTATGTCTATTTTTATCCCTTTACCTATTTAATATGCGTTCTTACTTCCTATTCTTCAAATCCTTTACTGTTTTTTCACATTCTTTTTATAAAAAAGCACTGACGCATCCCTAAGAAAATAAAAAATCGAACCACAAAGACGCAAAGTACACAAAGGGTTACATTTCTATATCCTTGCGTACTCCTTTGTGTGCCGCAGCAGCGGCGGCATTCTACACATCTTTATGGCACCAATTTATTCGTATCCGAATCTACTATCGCATCATTTACACTCTCTTTTGATCTTGTCAAATTTTGCAGTTGAGATAAAAGCATCCCCGCGAACATGATGACACACCCTAACGTTTCCTGAAAGCCTAACCTTTCATTTAAAATCAACCAACCGCCAATGGCAGCAAATACGGTTTCCATGCTTAGAATAATGGCAGCATGAGAGGGCTGAGCACTTTTCTGCGCAACAACTTGCAAGGTATAAGCAACGCCTACAGAAAATATACCACCATATAAAATGGGAACAGCAGCTTGATAAATAGACTCAACACGAATAGTTTCCATAAATAATGCCGCAATTAAACTCAAAATAGAACAAGTAATAAACTGAAAAAAAGCTAACTTCAATACAGGTACACGACAAGAAAAATGATCAATTACTAAAATGTGAATTGCCCAAAAAAAGGCTCCTACAAGTTCCAGTACCTCTCCATAGGAAATATAAAGACCATCTTTCACACAGAGAAAGTATAAACCTACAACGGCAATTACAGAACCAATCCAAGTACTCATACTGACATATTGTTTTAAAAGAATTCCTAAAATGGGTACGATTACAATATATAGGCAAGTAATAAATGCAGCTTTCCCCGCTGTTGTATAGATTAATCCGATTTGCTGCAAGGTTGCGGCAATAAACAATACTATACCAGCAATGAGACCCGCTATGATTACCTGTTTTGACTCACCTTTCACCTTACTTTCCTGGGGAGAACGATTTTGATAATAAAGGATCAAGGGTATTAAAGAAAGACTCCCCAAAGCAAATCGCACACCATTAAAAGTAAAGGGTCCTACATATTCCATTCCCACTCGCTGAGCTACAAATGCTAATCCCCATATAGCTGCAGCAAGTAGAAGTAACAAATTCGATTTAAGTATACTCATAATAACCCACTCTCTAATTTGTATTTTAATTAAGATACAATCTATCACATATACCAATATTAGTCAAAAGGTAAGTCTTTGTTAGCTTCCGCATGCTATATTACAAGGCTAAACAAAATTACTTTAGAACTTAATATAGACTTAATCTTTCTCTAACAATAAACCCCTCTTAAAAAGATATTATTATATTATACATATAAATTATCTAGGAGTGATAAACATTGAAAAAAATAACTCAGCTAGTTGCCTTACTATGTATCGGAGCGTTCACTATTGCAGCTTTAGGGTGCGGCAATTCTCAAAACGCATCCTCAAAAACCCCAAGCAAGGTTATGATTGAATATTGGCATGTAAATGCAGAAAGTTTTGGCGGTCCTTCCGTTAAACAACTGGTGGAACAATTCAACAAAGAAAATCCTGATATTGAAGTCGTAGAAAAATATAACCCCGACATGTATAAGGGGTTAACACAAAACTTGCAAGCGGCTATGGCATCTGGGAAAAATCCTGATGTTGTACAAATGGGCTATAGTTACTTAAATTATGCAGGTGAAAATTTAAAGTATGCGTCTATACCAGATATCATCACAAAACTATCACCGGAAGATAACACCTACTTACAAGATAATTTTCTGCCGAATGTACTGGCTTTAGCTACAACTGATGATGGTAAACAAATTGGACTTCCTTACTCTGTCAGTGTACCTGTACTCTACTACAATCCAGATGTTTTCAAACAAGCTGGTTTAGATCCAAACCAACCACCACGTACTTGGCAACAAGTAACACAATATGCCAAAACCATTAAAGAAAAGACAGGTATCATGGGCTTCTTTATGCAAGAATATGCTGACAACTGGGCGCAACAAGCCTTGATAGAATCGAACGGCGGACAAATTTTAGCAAAAAAAGATGGCCGCACTATGGCTGGTTTTGACACACCTGAAGCGTCCGAGGCCTATCAAGTCCTAGCTGATATGGTGAAAAACGGTGACGGTCTGCACGCAACAAACGAAGAAGCCTTCCAAGCTTTCTTAAGCGGAAAAATAGGCATGGTATGCACAACAATTGGCAAACGGGATAATTTTGAAAAAAGTGCAAAATTCACCGTTATGGCTACACAGTTTCCATCCTTTGAAGGAAAAACAAGAAAACTCCCTGCGGGCGGAAACTTGCTCATGATCTTCTCTCAGGATCCTGACAAACAAAAAGCAGCTTGGCGCTTCGTTAAATTTCTAGAATCTCCTGGAGCCCTTGCCCTTTGGAGTAAAGGCACTGGCTACCTGCCACCACGCAAAGGAGTAACAGAAGATCCTCAAGGATTGAAAGATTTTGCCGAGCAAAATAAAAACATGCAAGTGGCTATGTCTCAAATGCCTGAAGTTGTGAAATGGGCTAGCTTCCCTGGTGCTAATGGTTTACAAGCCGAACAAGCACTTATCGATGTCCGGGATATCATACTCAGTGGAAAACAATCTGCTGCAGATGCTCTCAAACAAGCAGCTGCTAAAATCAATTCTATGCTTTAATCAATTTTTGCTAAAATGTCGTGAGAATCCAAAGGTTCTTTACGACATTCTATGCTTACTACTTATGGAAGGATAACAAACCGAATGAATCGTTTTACTTGGCAGTCTGCTTTATTTCTAGCGCCAGCCACCATTACACTATTACTTTTTGCTTATTGGCCACTATTACAAGATGTCTGGCTCAGCTTCCACTCCTGGAATATGGTAAGCCCTACGATGAAATTCGTAGGACTTCAAAATTATCTACAGTTACTTTCTAGTGACGAATTGATCAAAATACTCTTAAATACAGTTCTTTATATTTTGGTTTTAGTCTGTGTAAATTTCATTTTACCCTATCTTTTGTCCTTTATCATTGCTCATCGTCTCAATCGTTTCAGCTTTTTTTATCGTTCCGCCTTATTCATTCCCAGTACAGTTTCTCTGGCTGTAGCCAGTATTCTCTTCCTATGGATATTGAATCCCTTAGCTGGCCCCCTCAATATTATCCTTTCGGCAATTGGTTTAGAATCCCCTCGTTGGTTCAAAGAGTCTGGGTTAGTTATTATCATTATTGGACTGATTATTGGCTGGAAAGTTTTCGGCTATAACCTCATTCTACTAGCAGCGGCTATGGTGGATGTTCCTAAAGAACTGATTGAAGCCGCTCGCCTAGAAAATGTCTCCAATTGGCAGCTTTTTCGACGCATTATTGTCCCTATGACATCATCAACGGCTCTTTATGTCTTTGTAATTACCGTTGTATTTGGCTTACAATACGTTCTTGTTCCCGTGAATATGTTAACGCAAGGTGGTCCAGACCAAGGCAGCACCAATTTAGTATACATCGTGTATCAATACGGTTTTGTCTTTTTTCAAACAGGCAAAGCTTCTGCCTTCGCCATATTAACGATGCTAATATATGCCCTCTTTTTGATTGTGAAGACGAAGGTATTAGACAAGAAGGTGCATTATGAAAATTAACAGCTATCGGGACTGGTACTGGCATATTTTACTCTTATTCGCAGTAGTGATTCAACTTTGGCCTCTCCTCTTTATGCTTTCCACTTCCTTTAAGACCATGGATCAAATTTTCCTATCCACGTTAAATCCCCTTCCCGCCAAACCTGTAATAGACAATTACTTGTATGTGCTGAAAAATCTCCCACTAATACAGTATATTGTAAATACCTTGTTGATTGCTAGTAGTATCACCCTTGCAAAAATTATCACAAGTATTTTAGCTGGTTTTGCTTTTGTTTATTATGATTTCTCCCATAAAGAAAAACTTTTTAACACATTATTACTGACCTTTTTTATTCCCATTACCGTTGTCATGATGCCAAACTATTTGTTTATATCCAAACTTGGTTTATTGAATACGCCTTGGGGAGTCATACTGCCTCAACTAGCTGACGGCATGGGAATCTTCTTAATGCGCCAAAGCATGCGCAATATCCCTAAGCCATTGTTAGAAGCAGGAAGATTAGAAAACGCCAGTCCTTGGGTCATATTAACACGAATCATATTACCACTTATCAAACCTTCCGTAATTGCCATGGGAATTGTCTTCTTTATTAACTCTTGGAATGATTACTTTTGGCCACTGCTCATTCTACATGATAAACCCACGTACACATTACCTCTGGCTCTACAAATGTTTATCAGTGCTGAAGGCGGCAGTGAATGGGGCATTGCCATGGCAGTCGCCATGCTTACTGCCCTACCACCCCTCTTATTATACTTAACCTGCCAACGTTTTATTATGAATACCTTTATGCAATCTGGGGTGAAAGGATAGATGAACTCATGAATGGAATTATTTTTGAAAATGTTTGCAAATCCTATGGTGAAACTGCGGTGGTCAAAGATTTAAACATGACCATCCAAGAAGGCGAGCGACTCATTCTACTAGGTCCATCCGGTTGTGGAAAAACGACAACACTACGAATGGTCGCTGGCCTGGAGAACATCACAGCAGGTACCCTCAAGATGGGAGGACAGGTTGTAAACACAGTAGAACCTGGTGCACGAAACATCGCCATGGTGTTTCAAAACTACGCATTATATCCCCATATGACCATATGGGAGAATATCACTTTCGGTCTTTTCATCCAAAAAATACCAATAGAAGAAATCAAAGCAAGAACGGAACAAGCACTAGAAATCCTTAATCTATCAGGCTACGAACAACGAAAGCCAAACGAATTGTCTGGAGGCCAAAAACAGCGAGTAGCTCTTTGTCGTTCACTAGTGAAACAAGCTCCTTATTTTCTCCTAGATGAACCTCTTTCCAATCTGGATGCACAGCTTCGCCTGCAAGCCCGTACGGAATTAGTTAAAATCCACAATCTCTATCGCCCAACTTTCATCTATGTTACCCATGACCAGGTAGAGGCTATGACTGTGGGACAACGAATCGCAATCATGAACCAAGGTGCTCTGCAGCAGCTAGACACACCAGATGTCATCTACCAACATCCTGCCAACACTTTTGTTGCCTCTTTCATCGGATCTCCTCCGATGAATTTACTGCAAGGAGCTTTCCGCGATGGTGCCTTATGGATTGCAGGATGCCGTGTAAATCCCCCCACTAAATGGCACACACTTTTAGCGGAGCATCAGGAACTATGGATTGGGATTCGTCCAGAACAATGCTGCTTAAGCGACGCCCCCATGCTCCATGGACAAATAGAATTTGTCGAACATCTAGGCAGCCAGCGCTGTATCCATCTTCGCCTGCATCAAG
>Ga0316602_10000690_pt1 | contig 13913 bp, 4 predicted proteins | sample OWC_soil_day10_C_FD_203103 | JGI IMG/M metagenome (GOLD analysis project Ga0316602, IMG submission 203103) | Wetland soil microbial communities from Old Woman Creek delta, Ohio, United States - OWC_soil_day10_CT | ecosystem: Environmental > Terrestrial > Soil > Wetlands | place: USA: Ohio... | reverse complement strand
AGCAGGGTAAGTGCCAAACGACCTTTACGTCTAAAGGTATTTCGAAGTGACAGTAGTATCGGACGCGGCAGTTTTCTCAGTCGTTCCAAACCAACGTCTACCCACCGGTCCATCCGCCCCTTTGCCTGAATGCCGCTGATACCGTAATCATTTATCGCCTCTCGAACGGTTACGCCCGTCCCATGCCAGATTGGTCCTAAGGCTGCTACTAATGGCACTACAATGGCCACCATCGTTTCCAGCATAATGACCCTAGCTGGTAATTCCAATCCACCGGAATCGAAATTGAACATTCCAGAGACAAAACTAGTCACCATACTGGCAGCCAACGCACCTAACGGGGCTGCCACTAACAGTGCCAGAAGCCCATACGCCCCCACAAGACTCAGATACATCCGCAAAATCTGATCCTTACGTGCGCCAATGGATTTCATAATCCCCACCTGACGCACCTGCTGAGTTAAAATGGCTGATATCGTATTAACCAACAAGAAAGTTCCCAGCAACAACGATAATACTCCTAATACTGCCAACAGCAGCAGCAGCGCATTGATAGCCCCCTGCATTTGATGTTCGCCGGGTGTATGTACCTGCAGCCATGACACCTTGGTATCGCCCTGTTCAAGCTTCCTCCAAGCCTGCCGTCCTACTGTTTTGATTGGCTCTGTATCTTTACCCTTCAATATCCAAGACTCAACTGCTAAATTGACTTGGTCTAGTTGGCGCGACTCGTCCAATTTATCTAAGGTGTCCATGCTGATATAACCATAATAGTTACCACTGAATATGCTCGGAATCTGACTCGAATCATATACAGTTCCAGTCACCTTCATCGATCGTTTCCTTCCAGTGGAAGTCTCCACTATGATCCTATCACCTTGTTTTACTCCTAGCTCAGCCACAGACGACCGCTCCAATAGAACATCACCATCCCCTGGAGGCCAAGCTCCGGATAGATAACGCACCACATTCACTTTCTGCTTACTATAGTCTGGAATCGCAACCAAAACCAACTGGCGCCATTGACCATCGCTGGTACTAATCCGCAAGTTCACGTTGTGCCGTCCCTCAGCTTCTTTAATATTCTTCATGCTGCGAATAGTCTGTATCAATTCTTCATCAAAAGGATCCGCAAATAAACTGGCATTAGCTGGTGACGCTGTCCCCCAACTAGCGGCTAGATCCCGCTGGAACATCAAATAGGAGCTATAAACCATCCCTACTGCAAACACCCCAACTGAGATGGACAGTACCACTAACATCGTTCGCAGCTTATTGCCCCATATATCCGTCCATACCTTTCGCCAGCGTGGAGATAATAAAACATAGCTGGTCATAAAGTCCCCTCCCCAGTAAGAGCTGCCGGAACGATCAGCCCCTCAGATACGGTTACAATCCGACTGCTTCGACGAGCTAAATCCTCATCATGAGTAACCATCAAAATGGTTTTGCCTCCACGAGTCAGTTCTCTAAACAGTTCAATAACTGCTTCGGCAGTGCGCGAATCCAAATTGCCCGTAGGTTCGTCCGCCACCAAAAGGGGAGGATCATTGGACAGGCAGCGGGCAATAGCCACCCGCTGCTGCTGTCCTCCAGACAGGTTCGCCGGTACTTTGTCCGCCTGATTTTCTACGCCCACCAATTTCAAGAGTTCCATAGCCCGTTCCGGCCGTTCTGCTGGATCGTAGACATTACAAAAATCCATGGGCAGCATCACATTCTCCAGCACTGTTAATGTCGGCAGTAATTGAAAAAATTGAAACACAACTCCTACCGTCCGCCCCCGCCATACTGCAATCTGATTCTCCGTCAGAGTATGCACTGGTGTACCCGCCACCCACACGTCTCCAGAGGTAGGTCGATCTATACCAGTAATCATATTGATTAAGGTGGATTTTCCGTTGCCTGATTTGCCTACCACTGCCACAAATTCGCCCTTATCTACTTGAAGATCGATTCCTTTCAAAGCCACAAATTCACCGGCACCAGTCATATAAACCTTACGCACAGCTGTAAGCGCTACCGCAGCCGCTTCCGGTTTGGGCCGCGGTAAATCCACAGCCGCTAACCAAGGCAGCAATTTCCCGATCATTGTATAAATCCCCCCTTGCAGCTCTCAGCCGCCTTAAGTCATGTAGCTTAGCTACAAAAAGAAGTAAGCCCTTCGCAGTTACTGCGGGGCTTACTAATTTTTTTGTTCACATATATCACTTTTAAAAAACTATAAAAGAGGAGGCAGACTCATAAATGTAAATATATACTGGTCAATTCTTCTGCATCCAACTTCAAAAGCATATCCTTCAATATAATCCGGCCCAACTCTCGTCAACAGTTTACCCCTAAATCGACTGGCATCCTCATCCCAAATAAGTTCAGCATCAAAATAAGTAAGAAATTGATTCATTATTGGGGAAAAAGCTTTAAAGGCGCTTTCCTTGGCGGAAAAGACCATAAGCAATCTTTCAAGCTTCCGATCCTTACTGTTATTTACCCAGTCAGCCTCCCTTAGCGTACATACTACCTTTATGATATCCTCTGGTATGGTTTCATCTATCCTTTCAATATCTAGACCAATTCCCGCAGCCTTTTCTTTGCGTGCCACCGCAGCAAGTGCTACTTCACCCGAATGACTTATAGCACCCACCACACCTTTGGGCCATAAAGGTTCATTATGAACGCCCTTAAGAATAGGAAAATTTTTTATATTTATTTTACTTAAAGCACTATGGGCTGCAGCCCTGCCTATACAAAACTCAATCCTGCGTTTTGGTACGGCTTTAAAACTAAGAACTCCTAACTCTTCTGGATGCAGCATCAATTCATTATAATCATCAGAGGTCTTCATGGAAAATCCAAAATCCCTGCCAAAAGGCGATACTATAGCATCAATTCTTCACACCCCCTTCCTTCTTTCATACCAATGAATCTTTTAAAATTATCTAAATAGCAGCTTATGCAACCAATGTTTTTTTATATCAACTGCTTTCTTGGGGCATAACTCATGACAGCAAAAACAACTTATACATTTATTGAGATCTAGTTTAGGCTTCCCTGAACTCATATCAATGATCTTGGCAGGACATCCCCTAGCACACTCACCGCAGGAAATGCAACTATCATAGTTAAATACGGGTTGCGCCCGCAAGGCATTGATTAAGAATTCTTCGACAAATTTGGGAACCTTTCCACTTACCAGGCTTTTGCCTAAAGAGCCTGGCAATTTAAAAGGAGGTATGTGTATATCTTCTAACTGCAGCCCCTTAACTGACAGATCTTTAAGCTCTCCGCCGAAAATCCCCCTTTCCTTTGCAATTTTTACAGTCGGAACTTGCAGAGGCTGCATCCCCATAATATGAGCTCCTGCTGTATCCAAGGCATAAGGATTTTCAGATGCCAGAATCAATCCAACCTGTTTTTTTTCCCCCGCAGAAGGTCCATCCCCTTCCATACCTTCGATCGCGTCAATAATCGTAAAGACAGGCTTAATATACTCACAGATATCAACCAAATGATGAGCAAAATTATCTGCATTATTCATTTTAAAATGATATTCAGCTTTGGTAAGCCCAGGGATAACGCCAAATAAGTTTTTTACCGCTCCAGTGTAAAGCATCATTCCATGGGTCTTAAATTTAGCTGCCGACACAATAAAATCAACATCTTCGGCAACTTTTATGATTTGCATTTGCTTCAGTTTCTGTGCCTTTTCATTCACGATATCAACGGCTGACGTATCATAGTTTAATTCACAGCCTGTATTTTCTGCGACCTGTGTCATTCCTGAAGCTTTATAAATGCTGATCAATCGTTTTACAGTAAAGGGACCGCCCGGACTATCCCCGATAATGACTCTGCACCCTAGCCCTTGAAGATACCTGACAATCGCCTCTACGACTGCCGGATGAGTGGTCACTGCATCTTCTGGAGCATTTTTTTTTAATAAGTTAACTTTAACCAAAACCCTGGATCCATTTTTTATCCTGCTTTTGATTCCGGAAATATTGTCCAAACACTCATAAACTGCTTTTTCAACTTCTTCATACTTGTAGGTTTTAGATTGAGTAATACTAACTATTTCCATTTTCCTTCTCCAATCATAATTTATGATTATTGCACTAAATAAAGAAGATTTACTTCAGATGGAGTTTTGCTCCCTGAATCCTCAGTCGCGCTTATCTTTAGGACTAAACCGCTCTAATACTCCCATGGGAGTATTAGAGCGGTTTAGTCATCGGATAAATCCAACTTTCTTGCAGTGCTCCATCATCAACCTGACTCCTGCAGGATTTAGTTCAGGCCATTTAAAGTTTAACTCTTTCAAAATATTTTCTGTTTTTTCATTACGTATCATAAATGAAGTTTTGCTAGCCCCTTCAAAAAACATATTAGAGTGAACAAGTATCCTGGCAATATGACTTTTGGCTTCTTCATCCTCATATTTCTCGTATAAATACTTTATGAAATCGTCTACAGGAATTGTCTCCGTATGCATCCCTGCGTATTTTAAAAGTTCCCCTAGTGAAACAAGACTAATCTGATTGGTATTAAACAGATGGTAGGTTTCATTTTTTAAATTTACCTTATCAAAAAGTAAGACCACTGCTTTAGCGACATAATCGATAAAAGAAAAATTCAATGTTTTTTCATCTATTTTCGGAAAATGTCCAATTTTTATCAAGGATTTCACAAGGGTATAAAAAGCATTATCCTCTATATTCTCCTGAAATACACCTGTTTCAGAGTCAAATACAAGATTCCCAACCCTGAAAACATTTGCCTCCAGTCCTTCTTCCCTTGCTTTTACTAAAAACTTTTCGGCTTCCAATTTCGTTGCTACATAATAGTTGTCCGAATTCTGCCCTAAATCACAATCATATTCTGTGAATATGAGACTTGCTTTTCCATCTATATATCCACTCCCTACACTCGTGGTAGATATGAAATTGTATGCTTTTTTCTTGCCAGTATTTGCAAATTCAACAAGCCTTTCATTTCCCTTTACATTCACAGCATGAAACTCGGAGTAATGCCCATAATGCTTAACATTGGCTGCAGAATTTATGATGCAATCAATATTGTCTGCCAACTCCATATATTTTTTAGGATCTAACCCAAGATACTCTTTCGATAAATCACCATTAAACACACAAATTCTGCTTTCTAAATTGCCATGATCATTCCTGTTAAGATTAAAATAGAATTCTAGTTTGCCCCATAATCTTATCTTTGCCTCCTCATCGTCTTCACCCCGAATCGGTACATACACCATATAATCAGTATCTTTTAGTAACTGGTGCAGAATATGTATTCCAAGATAACCAGTACTGCCTGCCAGTAGGATATTTTTGTACTGAGCTATTTCAAAAAGACCAACCTGTTCATATTTCTGATTCTTAATTTTATATTCCCTCAGCTTACTTCGCAGGTTACCATCAAAGCAAATCGAATTGTCTTTCGCGGCTGCCACTTCATTCATAGCATCAATCGTTGCTTTTAATCTGTCTTTAGAGTATTTTATTGTATCTGAGAGGTTCCTAATGGTCTGACATTGAAAAATGTCGTTTATGCCGATCTCAAAATCCAGTGCCAGCTTGGCTACAACTTGTATGGCTTTTATGGAATTGCCGCCAAGCATAAAGAAATTGTCATCTATTCCGATTCTATTGATCTCAAGTATATCTTGCCAGACTTTTTGGATTCTTCCATCAGCTTCATTTCGTGGAGCGATATAACATTCTCTTGTATTTCCCCATCCATCAGGAACAGGCAATGCCTTTCTGTCAATCTTGCCATTGGGAGTCAAAGGCAGCTTATCAAGCTGGGTAAAGTATAACGGTACCATATATTCGGGCAGTTCTTTTGATAGGTGTATCTTAAGTTCATTAGCTGCCAATTCACGATCTGCTACTACATATGCTGCCAGATATTTGTCCCCTTGCTTATCCTCTCGGAGGATTACTACCCCTTCCTTAATTTCTTTATGCTTTAACATCTGATTTTCTATTTCTCCCAGTTCCATCCTAAATCCTCTAATCTTGACCTGGTGGTCGATCCTGCCAAGAAACTCTATATTGCCGTCCGGCAGCCATCTAGCGAGGTCTCCTGTCCGATACATCCGCACACCAGACTTGAACGGGTTTAGAGCAAACTTCTCCGCCGTCAAATCCGGCCTGTTTAAATAACCTCTGGCTAAACCATCGCCTGAAATACACAACTCTCCCGGAATACCAATTGGCTGCAGTTTATCATTTCTATCTAATATATAGACGTTTGTATTGTCCATAGGACGACCGATGGACGGCAGAGTATCAGCTGAATCCTCAGACCTGATACGGCCCCAGGTAGCAACCACTGTGTTTTCAGTTGGTCCATAATGATTGACCAACGTAAAGGGTATATCCAAATGAGGTCGACGATGCAGTTTATCTCCGCCTGTCAGCATGGTCCTCAAGGATATCTCGCGGGGCCAAACTTCGGCCAAAAGAGCTTCTGCCAAGGGTGTCGGCATAAAACTTATGGTAATCAAGTTGTCGTGCAGCCACTTAATAAGTTCTGTCGTTGATACTCTGATTTCATCACTGGGAATATATAGCCCCGCACCGGAAACCAGATAGGGCCATGTTTCCCAAACCGAAGCATCAAACGCCGGTCCAGCCACTAGAGTAGCCCTGTCCTCAGAGGTAATATGATGTACACGCCGGTGCCAGAACACAAGATTCACCAAGCTGGCATGCTCAATTTCAACCCCTTTTGGTTTACCCGTGGAACCAGATGTGTAAATCACATACGCTAAATCTTGTGAAGTATTTTCTCTTACTACGTTAGCAGTATCGCCTTGATATAATTCCTCTTCTTCTAAGTTAATAATATCTCCGTTAAAAGCGATTTTACTAACCAAATGTGATTGGGTTAATAAGACTCGCGAACCACTATCCGCCAGCATATAGTTGATTCTTTCCGCCGGATACTCAGGATCGATGGGCAGATAAGCCCCTCCAGCCTTCAAAATACCCATGAGCCCAATCATCATTGCGGGAGAACGTTCTGCCATAATTGCCACAATATTGTTTGCCATTACGCCTTTACGTCTTAATACACCTGCCAGTTGGTTCGCTTTTTCATTTAATACTTTATACGTTAGCTTTTGCTCTTCAAAAACCACAGCTATATTATCAGGCGTCCCCCTAACCTGCGCTTCAAAGAGTTCTGATATGGTCTTATCTTTGGGGTAGTTTCTTTTTGTATCATTAAAAGTATCTAAAAGCTCCTTCCGCTCTTCTACTGTGAGCATGTCTATATCTTTTACCAGTATTCCCGGATTACTGATTACGCCCAAAATCATTGTTTTGATATGCCCCTTTAGCATTCCAATAAATCTTCTATCATAGACTAAGGAATTATAAATGAATTTAATGTTTAACTCCTTACCGGGAATAACCACCATATTAAAATCATAATTCGTCTGTTCAAAAACTTCAGTTGCTTTTATATCAACACCATAATTACCGTTCATTACCTCTTCTATCGGATAATTTTCAAAAGCAATAATGTGATCAAATAAAGTATTTTCTACACTTGTCCTTGCCTGTATTTCGGCAAGAGGATAATAGCTATACCCCTCAGACTCTATGGCAGCTAATTGTACCTCTTGCAGCAATTGCGCCAAGGGTTGATTGCGATCGAACTTTATTCTTACAGGTAATGTATTGATAAATAACCCCACCATGTTTTCTACGCCCATTATCTCATGAGGTCTTCCCGATACAACCGCACCAAAGACAACATCATCCGTATTATTATACCGTGCAAGTAAGAGTCCCCAAATCGTCTGGATTATTGTGCTAAGAGTTACATTGCTTCTCCTGGCTATTTGTTCAAGACCACATCGTATCTCCTCATCAAAACTGAAAAGAAGCTCTTCTTGTTCATATCGTCCCGGTACTAAGGTACTGCAATTTTTAGAAAGGGATACCTGTTCTTCATAATCACGCAAATATCCTTCCCAATAGTTCTGTGCCTTTTGATGTTCCTGGTCGTCAAGCCATTTAATATAGTTGCTATATGGATATACTTTTCCCAACTCCGGCAGCCTGTTTTCCTGCAAACGGGCATACATCCCAAAAAACTCTTTAAGAATAATTCCTAGGCACCATCCATCCATAATGATATGGTGGAAACTCCATATGAGCTTATAGGAAGCAGTCCCTGTTCGGATCACACTTAATCGTATCGGCATGCCTTTTTGCAGATCAAATCCTCTTATTTTATCTTTTACTTTAAATGTTTCAATAAATAATTCCTGATCTACCTCTGGCAATTCAGAAATATCCTCAGCATATATACATGCCCTTTGCTCCTTTAGAACAACCTGGATCGGTCTTCCTATCTTTTCATAGACAAATACAGTTCTTAAAATGTCATATCCTTCGATAAGCTTGTTAAAACTTTCTTCCAGATGAGTTATCTCCAGTCTGCCATCTATGGATAAAATTGCTTGTTCCAAATACGCTGAAGATTCCTTGTCCTTCATTGCATGATATAACATACCTTCTTGCATAGGACTCAATTTATATAAATCTTTTATGTTTCTTGTATCTAAATTATGTAGCGCAGTTTCAAGTTCATCGATGGTGAATTTTTTAAAAGTAAAATCACTGGGAGTCATTTCTGTGTAGTCAAGGGCTGCACAATGAGCTGCTACATGAATTAAATTTCCCCGAAAACCTTCTGCAAATTTTACGATAGTAGCCCTATCATACTCAGCCTTATGATAAGTAAAATTCAGTACTAACTTTCCCTGTCTCACCATACCGTTTATATCAATGGCATAGGGCTGTTCCATATTTAGTGATACACATCTTCCTACAGAAACATCCGATATACTAAATGCACCATCGGCATCCTCCTCGAATTGTCCAAGATAGTTAAAGCTGATTTCAGGCTTTAGATTAAACTGCAAGTTTCTCTTATTCTGTGGCAAAGTTAGGTACTTTAGAATACCATAGCCAATTCCTTTATTCGGAATCTGCCGCATTCCTTCTTTTACCGATTTTATCCGATGTGCAAGATCCCTCTTTTTTCCCATATTAAGTATCACAGGATATTGAGTAGTAAACCAGCCCACTGCTCTTGATATATCAAACTCTTTAATGATATCTTCTCTGCCGTGCCCCTCCAGGTTGATTAATACCCGATCCTCGCCGGTCCATTCCTTAACCGCAAGTCCCAATGCCGTAAGCAAAATATCATTGATTTCGGTGTTATACCCTTGATTAACCTCTTTAAGCAATCTTTCCGTATCTTGCGTGGTGAATTCGATCTGTACCTGTTCGGAGCCTTCATATTTTCTTTCAGTAATGATCCGATCCTTAGGCAGCGTTTTTACAGGTAACCCTTCCATTTCCGCCCAATAGTCTACTTCTTTTAACAGTTCTTGGCTGTTGGCATACGTAGATAGCTGAACTGTCCAAGCATTATAAGAATCCGTTTTATCAGCGAATTGTATTGTTTCTTGCTTTAATGCCTGCATATACCCATTAAAAAGATCCTGAAGTATAATTCTCCAGGATATCCCATCTACGGCTATATGATGGATCACAATTAAAAGCTGATCCCCTGTTTTCGTCTTGAAAAGACCCGCTTTAACCAATGGACCATGTGAAAGCTCTAAGCCTTCTTGTATCCGATTCGCTTCTGCTTCGATGATATCCCGTGAATCATCATATTGTAACAAATCAAATACTTCTAAGGAATACAGTATACCTTCAAGCCCCCTGTTGAACAGAACGACCTCGCCCTCTTCCTGTTTAGCGACCATTCTCAATGCATCATGATGTTCTATCAGTTTACTAAATACACTTCTTAGAACTTCTTCTGCAAAGCCTTCTTGCCTATAGAGCATAACGGCTTGGTTAAAGTGGTGCTTTTCTGCAAAGCCTTGTTCAAATAACCAGTGCTGTATTGGCGTCAAACTTGCTTTTCCCTTAATAATACCTTGTTCTGCCCTGCGCGCTACAGTTTGAACAAAATCACCCAATTCCTCAATAACTGGATGCTTGAACAAATCTTTCATTTCCAGTTTTAACCTGTAAGCATTTAATCTTGATAATATCTGTATCGCCTTTATGGAGTCCCCTCCCAGATTAAAGAAGTTATCCCTTATCCCAACCCGCTCTGCTTTTAATACTTCCTGCCATACCTTAACCAATATTGCTTCTTTATCATTCCTAGGCGCAATGTACGCCGCCCCAGAGGCCTTACTGCAATCAGGCTCCGGCAGTGCCCTCCTGTCGACCTTATCATTGGAAGTCAAAGGCATACAATCAAGTCGTATTATGTAGGACGGCACCATATAGTCAGGCAATTCTTTTAATAAATGTTCCCTCAGTTCATCGATTGTCAATTCATCGTCTGTTACAAAATATGCGGCCAGATATTTGTCCCCTTGCTGATCCTCCCGGTCAATTACGGCTGCTTCTTTAACTAACGGATGCTTTAACAGCTCTGCTTCAATTTCTCCCAATTCAATCCTAAAGCCCCTGATCTTTACCTGGTGGTCGATTCTGCCAAGAAATTCGATGTTGCCATCGGGAAGCCATCTTGCCAGATCCCCTGTCTTATACATCTTCTCCCCATTTCGATACGGATTGGCTACAAACTTTTCCGCTGTCAATTCTGGTTTGTTTAGATAACCTCTAGCTAACCCGTCTCCGCCAATGCACAACTCACCTGCCAAACCAATTGGCAACAGTTGGTTCTTCCTATCAAGAATATAGATTTCCGTATTACTGATCGGTCTCCCGATTGGCACCGGACTATATTCCAATTCTAGTTCGTTATATTTCCAGGTAGTTGCAATAACCGTTGACTCCGTAGGCCCATAAGCGTTACTATACACAAGCCTTTCCTTCCACCTATCAACCAATCCTTTAGTTATAGCTGACCCACCTGTGATTAAATGCTTCAGTTTAGTGACCCTTTCCGGCTCAATACCTGCTAAATAGGTTGGAGGAAGAAGTGCTATCGTTATTTCGTTTTTGTCGATAAAATTCTCAAAATCAGCAAGATGATGAATCGTTTCACGGCTAACCATATACAGCGTTGCGCCTGTCAGCAAACTCGTAAAGATTTCCCAGACAGAAGCATCAAAGGAACTACTGGCAAATTGCAGCATATTATCTTTCTCATCCACATGGTAATTACGCTGAAAAAATGTCTTCAAATTTGCCATTCCTTTATGCTCGATCATAACACCCTTGGGCTTTCCTGTTGATCCTGATGTATAAATGATATATGCTAAATCACTCGGTTTATTTATATTTTCTAATTCTTCATTGTCCCCTTTGTATATACCATCATCTTCAATATCGATCACTTCACCTTGATAGCTCACTTTATCTTTCAAGTGTTTTTGTGTCAGCAGAATACCTGTAGAACTGTCCTCCAGCATATATGTTATTCTCTCCATAGGATAGTTCGGATCGATCGGCAGATAAGCACCGCCTGCCTTAAGTACCCCCAGTATGCCGATTACCATCTCAATTGACCGATCGATCATGATGCCTACGATACGATCAGGTTTTACCCCTTTATTTCTCAAAACCTTTGCTAGTTTGTTTGCCTTAGTGTTCAGTTCCTGGTAGGTAAGTTGTCTATTTTCAAATACTACAGCTGCATGATCAGCTACTCTATTAACCTGTTCTTCAAATAACTCATGGATTGTCTTCTCTTTTGGATACTCCACCTTTGTATTATTGAAATTGTATAAAATTCTTTGTTTCTCTTCTTTAGGAATGATTTCTAATTCAGAGACACTTTTCTCACTGTTTCCAATCACTTCACTAAGCAAATATTTGAAATGCGCAATAACGGTTTCGATAGGCATAAATTTTTCAAATACACCAATCTGGTAATCAAAATCAATGTAGATATCCCTTTCATCGTTATACTCCCTCACAAATATCGTCAAAGCATTCCGCTCATGCTGGTGAGTCATGCTCACAATATCATAATCACTAGCAGTGACATAATTCTCACTAAAATCGCGATTTATGTAGGAAAGAGATATATCAAATATATTACTTTTTTCCTTAACCTGCTCAAAAGCCGTTCTGTATATTTCTCCAATGGGAAACTTCTGGTGTCTATAGCATTCCATAAGTTCACCTTTTATCGTAAGCATGAGTTCTTTAAAATCCATGTCTTTTCCCGGATTTATTCGTAAAGGTACTACATTTGCAAAAAGTCCCAGGGTTTGCTTATATTTTGCCTTTCCTCTGTTTAGGGTGGGAACGCCGATAACAACCTCTTCCTTATTGCATACCCTGCTAAAATAAGTAAACAATACTCCCAAAATAAAATGAAAGACAGTGCAGCCATTCGCTTCACTAAATGCAATCATTCTATTATAGGAAGACCTTTTGATACTGCATGTAACCCTGTCACTTACCACTGAACGATCCGTACTGATATCATTGCCCGTGTTCCTGTTAAAAAGAGGTTCCGGAATCGTTGTGTATTTCTCCTTCCAAAATTCCTTATCATTTGAAAATACTTGGGAATGAAGATATTTTTGATTATCAGCAATAAAATCCGTATAAGAATACGTTATACTCTCATTCTCTATAACACCTGCCATCAACTGATTATAACTTTTAATGACTTGTTTATATACCATAGCTAAACCAAATCCATCAATCATAATATGATGAAACTTCATAAACCAGAAATAAGTAGTATCGTCAGACTTCAGTAAAGCAAACTGAAATAAATTCCCTTCAAAATTAAGGGGTTCTGAGAATTCCTCTTTCATCCAAGCTAGACAAGTTTCATCAGGATTTTCTTCATTAGAAAAATCATAAAAGGGAACTTCATACGCAATTTCTGATAATACTCTCAGATAAGGTTCTCCCTTTTTATCAACTACATTCATGCGCAGAGAATCATTACGCTTTATTAATATTGCAATTGATCTATTTAGAACCACCTTATCTATTTGCCCTGTAATAGCCATAAATCCGCCTAAGTTATAGATCGGCTTTCCCGAATACAGGCACTGCTCCAGCCAGATATCCTTTTGATAAGAAGCCAATGGATATTCTGTATACGCAGGCTCCAGCTCCATGTTATGCATGTTACTATCCGTCCCCTCAAATTTTATTTTGAATTCTGCAGATATTCGCTAGATAGTATTTGATCAAATAGCTTGAACACTTCCTCAGCATGATAGAGATCCTTTGATACACTCACTTTCATATACAGCTTACCGGAGAGGGTAGAAGATGCGAGAAGGATTGATTGTGACTTAAAGGAAAAATAGATGGAATCCACTAATCTCTCCATCACAGGATAGGATATAACACCCAGATTGGAATAGGTAAGTGAAAAGTCCCCTAAAGGGGACCTTTCTGGCATCGTTTTTTTACTTTGTTCTAACCACTGTATTTTAACTTTTTCGTAGGATCGAGATACTGCAGCCCCTAAACATGACAAACTATAAGGAAGTCCCCTTTTAAACCATCGAAACATAGATTTTACTTGTTTGTCTATTTCCTTGCCTTGAAAAAATTGTGCCGGAAGACTTGCGATCAAATTTCCATAGATATGTTCCGGTGAATAGGGTGAGAGTGGGTGGATGTCCATGGGCATGGAAACGACTACACGTTTCTTATCAGGTACATGCTGGAATAATCCTTTGACTACAATTTCGCAGATATATTCCGTTAGCGTCATTTTTTTAGCCTTGCATAGCAGCAATATTTTTTTAGTCTCATCCCTGTCAAAGCCGTATGACTTGGTGGCATAATTATTACTTTTGGCAGGAGTCTTACCATAACTTAAGTCCACAGTTTCCTGTCCAGGATTTTTGCCAGCTTTTAAAATAAAATCAGTAAGAAAAATTGGCAGCCATAAGA
>Ga0316602_10000685_pt1 | contig 13991 bp, 12 predicted proteins | sample OWC_soil_day10_C_FD_203103 | JGI IMG/M metagenome (GOLD analysis project Ga0316602, IMG submission 203103) | Wetland soil microbial communities from Old Woman Creek delta, Ohio, United States - OWC_soil_day10_CT | ecosystem: Environmental > Terrestrial > Soil > Wetlands | place: USA: Ohio... | reverse complement strand
TACGATGGCTCACCCTCCCCTTATACAGGTTCGCCCGAAGCGCTCACCGACTCCATGCTGGACGATATGCCAAACCCGGCCGTCTTGTGCGGTTGGTCTCTCGGCGCAATGTTGGCTATGCTGGCGGCTCACCGAAATCCGGACAAGGTCGAAAAACTGATTCTGATCGGTGCGACCCCAAGTTTTATCCGGCGCGAAGGCTGGAACTGCGCGCTGGAAGCACAATCTCTGTCCGAGTTTAGAAAAACGGTCGAACTCGACCCCACATCCACGCTCAGGCAGTTTGTTTCCCTTTTCAATCGAAATGACTCGAATGCGCGTCTCATAGCAAGACAATTGACTTCATTTCCAACACCCCCGGCACAGGTTCTGGATGAAAGCCTTGCACTCCTGGGCAGCATGGATCTGCGCGGCATCATTCCGTCGATTTCCCAGTCGGTACTGCTGATTCACGGCGAGCATGATCCGTTGATGCCCCTTCAGGCAGCGCAATGGCTCGCCGATACGCTGCCGAATGCCCGTCTTGAAGTATTGCCGAACGCGGCTCATGCGCCGTTTCTGTCCGATCCGGCGCGCTGTGCCGCCTTGATCTCCGATTTTCTCGATGAATAATAACGTCGACGCCAACCAGATGGACAAGTCCCGGATCGGCGCCGCCTTCGACAAGGCCGCCGACCATTACGATGACATTGCACTTTTCCAGCATCAGGTCTGCAACAGGCTGTTCTCCTTTCTGCAAGAGAGACTGCCGCCAACCCGACAGCCCGACATGATTTTTGACGGTGGCTGCGGAACGGGATACGGATCGGAGCTGCTGCACAGGCACTGGCCGGAATCATCCGTCTTTGGCTGCGACCTGTCCCTTGAAATGCTCCGGCATTCCCGTGAGCGGAATGCAGAAGGCGTTTGCGGCGATCTGGAGAGTCTCCCGTTCTCGGAAAACAGCTTCAACGTGGCGTGGAGCAGCCTTGCTTTGCAATGGTGCCTGCCGAATCAGGCTTTTGCCGAACTTTGCCGCGTGCTGGCTCCCGGCGGCATGCTGGTTTTTTCCACGCTGGTAGCAGGGACCCTGCACGAGATCGATTTCGCTTTTTCCGGAATCGATGCTTACCGACGCGTCCTGCCATTTGCGACTGAAGACGATATCGGCAGCGCGCTCGGCAAAGCAGGCCTGACCGATATCCGACTTCAGACTGAAGAATGGGTCACATGGCATACCGACATAAAATCGCTTCTTGCCACGATCCGCGGCATCGGCGCCAACCAGGTAGGCGGGGAACGGCGAAAGGCTCTGATGGGCAAGTCAGCCTGGAAAACGGCTCAGGCAAGGTATGAGTCTTTGCGCAGCAAGAACGGCATGTTGCCGGTTACCTATCGCCTGGTATTCGGCAGCGCCAGCAAGCGTTGATTCCGAACGATTCAAGGGATAAGCACCTGCGCCAGGCATGCAGATCACATGCCTGGCTGAAACATATCCTCAACCTCATCACCTAGCGAAAGCGCCTGCGCCTTATCAGCAAATAGCCGAGTCCGACAACTGCCGAGGTAATCAGCGCCTTGCGTGCCAAACCAGCCGGGTTGTGCTTCAGTTCCGCCTTCCAGCCCATTTCCGCGAAAAGATTGGGAATACGCCCACCAAGCAGATCCTGGCCGATGCCTTCCATCACATTGACTCGGTCGGCTGCCAGAAGAAGCAGCCAGTGGCGAAGGTCGTTTTCACTTAGCTTATACGCCATGTCGCGTATCTTGCCGCTCAGCCCTGATGGCGCTACGCTGGTGCCAAAAACCGGCGTGATGGAAGGACGTTCTATCGAGTGATAGACCTTCATTCTGACAGGTTGCTGTTCGGGTTGAGTCCAGTGTATCCCCCCAAGTCGCGGGGGCGTTCTCTCCATCGGGTATGCCGGCCGGTTTTTGTGGTCGAGGTCGGCGCCCCATCCCTGAATATGGGAAAAATCGCGTTGAGACTTACTTTGTTGGGTATCCATGGCAATTCGCTCCTTCAGATCGAGCCGGTGCATGTTCCCCGGCAGACGTTATCGCATCAATGGAGAACTCGGGATAACGGTATATCCGGTGCCGCACTCTCGGGCGACATTCCGCCGGGAGACAGCGTCACGGATGTTTTCTCTTCCGTTCGCCGGACTTTGGATGGCGGTGCGCCGGGCGGCAACAGAATGGTCTTGATGCAATTGTCGAGCTTGCTGGAGAAAATGTGATACGCATCGGCCACCTCTTCGAGTGGAACCCGGTGCGTGATGACCTTTTTCGGCTCGATGCGGCCCGCCTGGATATGCTCGATCAATCGGGGAAGATGCCGCTTCACGCTGGCCTGATTCATGCGCAAGGTCAGCCCTTTATTGAGTGCGGTCCCAATGGGAACTGCGTTGAACGTCGGCCCATAGACGCCGACAATCGAAACGACGCCTCCCTTCCGGACTGAATTGATGGCCCAGTGCAACGCCGTGGCGGCGCCAGCCTGCAGTTTCATGTATCTGCCCGTCAGCTTCTGCATCATGTTTCCATCAGCCTCGCACCCGACGCAATCGATGCAGACGTCAGCTCCCAGCCAATCCGTCATTTTCTTGATGTGTACGGCCATGTCGCCGACTTCCTTGAAGTTCACGACTTCGCATTGCGCAAAGTTCTTCACAAATTCCAGCCGGTATTCGACATGATCAACGACGATGACGCGTCCCGCGCCCAGTATCCATGCCGATTTGGCGGCGAAGATACCGACCGGTCCGGCTCCGAATATGACGACAGTATCCCCTTCCTTGATATCGCCCATTTCGGCAGCCTGATATCCCGTCGGGTACGCATCGGTCAGCAGCACCGCATCGTCGAGGTCAAGATCGCCCGGAATTACCGTGGGACCGACATCCGCCATGGGAACGCGTACATACTCGGCCTGTCCACCATCATAGCCGCCTGCGGTATGAGAATAACCGTAGATTCCGCCGACTGCCGTGGCTTCCGGATTGGTGTTGTGGCAGTTGCCATAGAGCTCGCGCTGGCAGAAATAACAGGTTCCGCAGAAGACATTGAATGGCACCAGCACGTGATCGCCGACTTTCAGGTTTTGCACCGAGGGGCCGATCTCTTCGACAATGCCAGTGAATTCATGGCCGAATGTTGTTCCGACACGTGTGTCAGGCACCATTCCATGATAAAGGTGAAGGTCGGAACCGCAGATGCAGGATCGGGTAACACGAACGATCGCATCATTGGGATGTTCGATGGCTGGCTCCGGCTTTTGCTGCGCACGCACGCGGTACGGCCCTCTGAAACTCATCGCCAACATAGGATTCTCCTGTCTGTGAAGGTTAAAGGCTGCGGCTGCCCACCCGCCTCCGAGGCATAGCCGGTTCATCCTCAACGAGCCGCTATATCCTCATTAAGAACCCTTCACATCGAAAAAGTTTTGGCTACGGGGCCTTCTTTTGGGCTTTCGCATATCACATGCGATCTCATGCGCGCATAAGGTCGGAAAACCGAAGGCTACTGGCGCATAGTCGCCATCTCAGGATGAATGGCAAACTATTGAAGTGTCTCTATTGCCGGATAGAAAACCATATTTTCAGCCTGTATCCGTTCATGCAGGATCTTGAGTACGCTGTTGGCATCCGACCGGAACCCTTCAGGGTCCTGCGTCAGTTTGGCAGCGCTGTTCCAGCGTCCGGCAAAGCCGACATAGGCGGAGGCAATGGCTCCCATCTCATCCTGAAATTTCCTGCCCATCTTTGCCAGCGCAGAATTATTGCCGCTTTGAAGAGCCGGATAGAGCGCCTGGTCCTCCACCGCAAGATGAAGTTTGATGGTTGAACTCATCGACACGATGGTGTGGGCGATTTCCGTCGCATTCCGGCCGATTCCTTCCTGGGCAAATTTCCTCAGTTCGGCAATGCATTGCATGATTTCACTATGTTGATTCTTGTATTTATCGATGTTCATGATGTTCTGTCGTTATGTGGATCGTCGTTCCAGCCTGTCGATCATAAATAGCGTTATTTTTCCGGCCACGGCCCTCAATCCGTGAAGAATCGAGAACCGTGCCTTTTGTGCAGCACGTCAATTTCCGCAACCGCAGACAGGCAATGGCTTTGCTGCCTCCTTTTCCGCGTTCAGGAACAACACGTTGTTTTCAAGATGAATATGCTGCATCAGGTCCTCTCGCAACTGAGCCAGCCCCAGATAGAGCGCACGCCAGGTATTGCACGCATGTTCGGGAGGCGTGATGTCATTGGTCAGTTGCTCCATGCGCGCCAGCGATTCGCCATGCTGATCGTGCTCAAAGCGCATCACGGCAATGTGGCTTGGCGTTGACGAGTAGTACCCCCGGATAATCATCGGGAAGAGAATTTGCTCCTCTTTCATCATGTGGCTTTCCATTTCCTGATGTATCGAGGTCAGAAGATCGGCCAAGCCGACCGGACAGGCGGGACGCTCTCCATGCACGTGCTCGACTCGCTGCGCCAGCCTGATCAGCTCGGGCAATTGCTCGCGGTGACGCTCGTGAAAACGGCGGAGAATGTACTCGATCAGTTCCGGCGACGGCGTCTCCTTCCAATTACGGCTGTGATTCGGTTTTTCGCTGAGGCGTTCCAATTCTCCGATCAGCTTCTCCGTATCGACGCCGCGTTTCTCGGCCGCTTCGCGCAGGCTTTTACCGCCGCCGCAGCAGAAGTCCAGCTTGTGCTGATGGAATAGTCGAGTGGCACCGGGAATTTCGCAGGCGATGTTGCCGATGGTTTGGTCAAGCAGGTTCATGTTCTATCCTTTCAAAAGAAATACCAGGGTTCTTTCGCACCGTTCATGCCAACTTCAATTCGTTGTTTTTAAAATGTTTTTTATTCAAAAGGGTAAATATCACCCTAACTCGTCAAGGTAATATTTACCTGCACAAGGTATAATTCACCAAATGGATATCCAATTCGGCATTTTTGCAGATCTTGCCAATCGATTGCCGCACGCCATGCGTCTTGAACGCCTTGTTTCGTCTATCCGACAGCATTTCCGCTGTGGTGCAGTCGGCCTGCTGAAGCTTGAGGGAGAAACGTTGCGGCCCGTCGCCACGGAAGGGCTAGTGCATGAAGCACTGGGGCGGCGGTTCGAAATCGCACGCCATCCCCGGTTGGCCGCTATCATGGCTAGCCGGTTGCCCACCCGCTTTGAACCTGGCAATCTGCTTCCCGATCCCTATGACGGTCTCCTGGATGACCTCCATGGTCAGCCATTGCCGGTTCATGACTGCATGGGAATCAGCCTGTTCACAGAGGGCCGACCATGGGGAGCCCTTACGTTGGATGCACTGCATCATGAACGCTTCGATGAAGCGGCCCGAACGGAATTGCAACGTTGCGCCCTCCTCACAGAGGCTGTCGTGCGCATCACTGAACTGGAACAAGAAAATCAAAATTTGCGCATGTCGCGCAGCGGCATATCGGTCGACTCCGAAAAGACAGACTCCGGGCCCGAAATAATCGGACACAGCAAAGTACTCGAACGCCTTATCGGCGAACTGGATGTGGTCGCCGACTCCGATCTGCCCGTCCTTCTGATCGGAGAAACGGGCGTAGGCAAGGAATTGTTTGCCCAGCGCCTGCACCAGCATTCACGCAGGAGCGGCAAACCGATGGTGCACGTGAACTGTGCAGCACTGCCGGAGTCGCTGGCGGAAAGCGAGTTGTTCGGCCACCTCAAGGGAGCATTCTCCGGTGCGACGGCGGACCGCGCCGGACGTTTCGAAACCGCCAATGGCGGGACATTGTTTCTGGACGAAGCCGGCGAGCTTCCTCTTCCGATTCAGGCGAAATTACTGCGCGTGCTGCAGAACGGCGAGATACAGCGACTGGGCGAAGACCGGACCCGGCATGTGGACGTTCGCATCATCGCCGCGACCAATCGCCAGTTGGACGCCGGCGTGCGCAACGGTCATTTCCGAGCCGATCTTTACCATCGTCTCTCGGTCTACCCGGTACAGATACCTCCATTGCGCGAAAGAGGACATGACGTGCTGGAAATCGCAGGCAATTTTCTGGAACAGAATCGCTCTCGTTTGGGAGTACGCAGCCTGCGTCTGTCATCTGCAGCCGAACAGGCTCTGCTTTCCTATGACTGGCCAGGCAACGTTCGCGAACTGGAACATGTGATCAGTCGCGCAGGCCTGAGGGCGGCGAGCCGCAGAACCGGAAATACCGAGATTGTCACTCTGGAACCGGAGATGCTGGGCCTTGATACCGGAGTAGTCCCTCTCCTGACCACTCCAGACGCGGGATTGGGTGAATCCATCGCATCGGAAGGCCGTTCGTTCTCGCTGAAGGATACTGTCGACGCCTGCCAGCGCCAGACCATACGGGCCGCCTTGGAAAGGAGCCATAACAATTGGTCGGAAGCCGCACGCCTTTTAAAGGTGGATGCAAGCAATCTGCACAAGCTTTCACGCCGTCTGGGAATCAAATAAGACCCTACCTGCCAACCGAACGATATCGCTTATTAGCAGCAAGAAGGTGCGTTACTTTCGGCCGTTCAGAGCCAATATGAAAGGCACGCACCGCCTTGCTGATTTCACGGTCCGCAACCGTGACGCGCTCATGCTGACGCAAATGTTCAAGCCAAGATTCAACCATGAAGCATTCGACCATGCGTCCTGGGTCTTCGATATCGTCGAATAGCTCCCACATGAAGGCGCCATCGCGCCGCCTGACGATGCGCATCGCCTGCATCTTGTTGACGAATTCATTTTTTCTTTCCGGGTCAATCTGATACTCGACCAGAACCATGACCGGGCCACGGTCCATTTCGTGATCCTCATGCGACACCGGCGTCGGCCAATCCAGAGAAGGCGAAAGATCAATCACATCATGCAGGCCGACACGATAACGCCATGTCATGGCAATCCCGATCAGTGCGCCAATGGCGGCAAACGTGAGCGCGGCAGGTATGCCGAACATACTGGCGACCTGACCCCACAAGATGCTTCCGGCAGTCATCCCTCCGGTAAAGAATACCCAGAAGAAAGCCAGTCCGCGCGCACGTACCCATGCCGGGAGTGCCGTCTGTGCAGCCGTCATCAGCGACGACACGACGCTCATCCATGAAAATCCGATAAACAGCATTGCCACGCCTGCGGCAAGCACGCTGCCGCTGTGGGCCAGTGTCAGCATGGCTGCCGAATAAAGCAGGATCGCCAGAGCAACAATGCCATCGCGCGATAGCCGCCTGTGCGCACGCGGCAACAGAACAGCTCCGCACGTTGCGCCAACGCCGATGCAAGCCAGAAAAAGCCCGTATGTACCCGGCCCTTCCTTCAATTCCTGCCTGACAATCAGGGGCAGCAATGCCCATGATGCGCTTCCAAAAATGAAGAAAGCCATCTCCCGGACGAGCACTGCGCGCAATTCCGGCGAATGGCGCACATAGCGGACACCGGCGCGAACCGCACCGAAGAGCCGTTCGTTCGGAAGATTACTCTTGATAGGCGGGCGCTTCCATTTCAACAGAGCCACGATGATGGCCAGAAACGAGATCGCATTCAGAATAAAGACGATGCCCGGCCCGCTGGCTGCCACAATAATGCCGGCAATCGCCGGACCGATAGCCCTGGCCGCATTCATCGCTATCGAATTCAGCCCTATCGCAACCTGTAGTTCATTGCGAGGAACCAGCTCGGGCGTTATCGCACCCCACGCAGGCATCATCATTGCTCCGCCCACGCCAAGCGAGAAAGTAAACGCCAGCAACAGAGGTGCGGTTATCAGCCCTTTCAAGGTCAAAATACCCAGCAGGCCTGCAGAAAACAGCATCCAGGCCTGCGTCGCAATCAGATAGCGGCGTCTGTCGATAATGTCGGCAAACGCCCCGGCCGGCAAGGCAAGCAGAAACATGGGGGCACTGGTCGCTGCCTGCACCAGTGCAACCATGAGCGGGCTTGGAGAAAGCGAGGTCATGAGCCAACCTGCGCCCACGTCGTGCATCCACGACCCGATATTCGAAAAAAGCGCTGCGATCCATAGCATCCTGAAGATGCCGCGCCTTAACGGAGCCCAGGGTCCCGGCTGGCTGCTCTGTCGTCTTTCTTCATTGTCATGATTCACTTCTGACTTTTCTCCAAACACGGCACAGATCGGGCTTAACAAAGGCTACTTATCTTGGAATGAGGAAAAGACTTTTCGTTCCGCCAATGCCAGCAGAAGGATTGATACCGTGACTAGCGGGGCAACGCAGCAGAAAATCAGGATTTCGAAAAATGCGACGCCAGCGTTTCCTGCAGCCCCTGCTCGATAGCCAGCTCGACCTTTTTCGTCAGCTCGTCACTGCCATCCCCCTTGAAGACGAACAGCCGATACACGCTGGCCAGTGTCAACTTTTCGGGATCGGCGGTCAGAACCCAGCGTTCACTCCTTCCCTTCGCAATTTTTCTCCACCGGCGAACGCGAATGGGGACATCCGCACCGATATGGGCAACCCACCCCGCGCTGAGCATGACCTGAAGCAGGTTTTCAATCTCGTCGGCTCCAAGCTGCGTCAGGGCGGGCAAATTCTTCCCTTCCACCGAATTGGACAAGGTCAGCTTTGCCTGATACAGCGCACGAAGGACTTTCATTGCATCCTTGAAGACGCTTCCCGGGTAAGGGACATGTTTCCAGCGACCGTACTTCACGATAGGCATGGTCGCCGACACGACCGCGCCAACCAGCGTAATCAACCATGTCAGGTACATCCAGATCAGTAAAACCGGAATCGTTGCCACTGCTCCGTACACACGGCCGTAATTGGAAAAATGGAGAATGAACGCAGCAAAAATCCGCTTCGCAACTTCAAACGCAAACGCCGAAAAGAGACCTCCGGCAATCGCATCCCGCCATTCCACCGTACGGTTGGGGACGAACCAGTACAACAATGTGTAGGCTCCTATGGTCCAGAGAATCGTGACTATCTCGAACAGGAAGGCATTGAGCAAAGGTATCCCCCCTACCACTCCTCTCGCAGCCAGATAAAGGTGAGATGTCAGCGATAGCGAAACACCCATAAAGAACGGTCCAAGTACGGCTATGGCAACGTAAAGCCCGATTCGCTTGTACAGCGGTCGCTGCACTCGCACACGCCACACTTGGTTGAACGAACGTTCGACCATGCGAATCATCAGGGAAGCCGTGATCAGCAATACCAGAGCGCCCACTGCCGATACCCTCGCCGCCTTGGCGGAAAAGAGCGTCAGGTAACCCATGACGGTATTGGCGATCTCCTTCGGGATCATGAACTGCACGAAGTACGCGTTCAGGGTCGTCTTCAGCGTCCCGAACTGAGGGAACATGGTGAAGACCGCCAGGGCGATGGCAAGCAACGGGACCAGCCCCAGAATCGACGTATAGGTAAGGCTGCCTGCAAGCTGTGGCAACCGCTCCTCATTCAGGCGTTTCCATGAAAAGCGCACCAGGCCGCACACCTCCGGCCAGTAATGCCTGCAGGCCGAGAGAATGCGAATTCTGCTCATGTTTTCGAAAATAGTGAAGAACCGGAACAGTATAGACATACAGGCAAAGGAGACGTAGCGTGGCGAACAGCGGCATCGATTCGCGGAAAGCGCATGTGCGTCGTCAGGACAATCATCCAACCCTCCTTCAACGGTCGTTTCGAAACAGAAAGCGATATGACAACAAAGGAACCTATAATACCAATTACCCAGAAATGCTGTTTTGTTTCCGTGAGCGCTGGCTGCCAATTTGTGGATGGAAACGAACAGCAGCCGGAATGGCGTCGCATTCTGCTTTGCGGGCTTCAACGTCATGGGTATGATTTTCGATCGACATAGCGAATCCCGACTTTCAGATGCAAACATTTCTCGAACTCTGCCGTGACGTTGTAGGAACACCCCATGTCCTGACCGATGCGGCCATGGCCCCGTTTCTGACCGATTGGCGCAAGCGCTTCACAGGATCTGCACGAGCCGTCGTCCGCCCGTCATCGACAGAGGAAGTAGCGTCCATCGTCCGCCTCTGCATCGAAAATCACGTTCCAGTCGTTCCTCAAGGCGGCAATACCGGCCTCGTTGTCGGCAGCGTTCCCAATTCGCGCGGGAATGCGATTGTGCTTTCGCTGGCCCGCCTCAACCGTATCCGCCATATCGATGCGGTCAATCACACGATGACGGTCGATGCCGGATGCATTCTGGAGAACGTGCAACGTGCCGCTGTCGAAGCGGGCCTGCTCTTCCCGCTTTCCATGGCATCCTCCGGCACCTGCACCATCGGCGGCAATCTTTCCACCAACGCCGGGGGCACCGCCGTCCTGCGCTACGGCAATGCCCGCGAATTGTGCCTGGGCCTTGAAGTCGTAACGCCGCAAGGGGAAATCCTGCACGGGCTGCGCGGCCTGAGAAAGGACAACACCGGCTTCGACCTGCGCGATCTGTTCATCGGTGCGGAGGGCACGCTTGGCATCATCACCGCCGCCGTGCTGAAGCTGTTTCCGCAGCCCAAGTCCAGAATGACAGCGTTCGCCGGACTGAAAACGCCCGGCGACGCGTTGCGGCTTCTTTCGATTGCGCGCAAGCACTGCGATGCAGCATTGACCGGATTCGAACTGATGTCGGATTACAGCCTGCATCTGGTCACCAAGCATTTCCCTCAATTATCCATGCCGCTATCGTTGGATCACCGCCAGTATGTCCTCCTGGAACTGTCCGACAGTGAATCCGAAACGCATGCGATGACGATGCTGGAAAGGACCATGGGCGACGCGATCGATGAAAACATCATCCAGGATGCCGCCGTGGCGTCGTCAGTCTCGCAATCTAAGGCCATGTGGCGGCTACGCGAGCACATATCTGATGCACAGGGGCTGGAAGGCAAGAACATCAAGCACGACATTGCCGTTCCGACATCCCGCATTGCCGACTTCATTGAAGAAACCGATGCACTGCTGCAAACCCATTTTCCCGGTTGCCGCATGGTCACGTTCGGCCATCTTGGCGACGGCAGCCTGCATTACAACGTTTCCGCGCCGGAGGGCGTGCAGGCCGACGAATTTCTGAAGCGGCAGGGCGAGGTCAACCGGGTCGTGCACGATAGCGTGCACCGGTTCCAGGGCGCCATTTCGGCCGAGCATGGAATAGGCACCCTGAAACGGGGCGAACTGATCTTGTACAAGTCCAATGTCGAGCTAAAGCTGATGCAGAAAATCAAGAGCGCACTCGATCCGCTCAACCTGATGAATCCCGGAAAGGTCATCTGAGTCATCCTGCCGATCATTTTGCATATGCGCACGGCACATCATCCCAGCACGTGGTGTAGCGCGGTGTGCAGTTCTCGGCGCGCGTAACCCATTGTTGCTGCCCGGCGCCGGCTGACGCGAGGTGAAGCGTGCCGCGGCCGTAATTCCGGTTCAGCGAATCCATCACATCCATCAGGCGGACCGAACGGCTATCCCGCGCGGCATCGCAAAACAACGATCCGTCCCGGACATCCCTGTCCGATAACGCCATCAACATCACTTCTGCTTTCTTGTATTCGTAGCCTTTGCGAAATATCCGTTCCAGCCCGCACAAGGCGGCGCCCGCCAGCAGCCTCGAATCGCCGGTCGGCTCGGCAAGCGGCACGACAATGCTATTCCGATACAACCTCGCGTCCGGCAAAAACGGGCTGGTGCGAATGGTGACCTGTACGGCGCCGCACACCGAATTTTGACTCCGCAGCCTTTCCGCAGCGCGCAACGCATAGGTCGAGACCGCCTCACGCAAGTCTTCCAGGCGGGTAATGTTCTCTCCGAACGAGCGCGAAGAAATGATTTGCTGCTTCGGGAGCGCAACGTCCTCCAGCTCCAGGCAGGATATGCCCTGCAATTCGCTGGCAATGCGTTCCATGACGACGCCGAAATGCGCACGTAGCCGTTTCGGCGCGGCGTCCCGTAAAGTATGCACAGTTTCAATTCTCATGGCGCGCAACCGTGCAGCTGTCCTTCCACCTATACCCCACACTTCCCCGACATCGATCTCGGCAAGCAGGGCGATCTTCCGGTTTTCCGGCAGGGTTTCCAGATCGCATACACCACCGAATTCGGGCCGTTTCTTGGCGATATGATTGGCCAGTTTGGCTAGCGTCTTTGATGCGCCTATCCCGACGCAAACCGGCAGACCGGTCCATCTCAGGATGCATTCGCGGATGGAGCAACCCATGGCAATTGCCGACTCCCATGATGCGCTGATCCCGTCCAGTTGCAGGAAACTTTCATCGATCGAATACCCCTCCACGTCCGGGCTATAGCTGCGCAGGATCGAAGCGACCCGATTCGACATGTCTCCATACAGCATATAGTTCGACGAAAGAGCAGTTATGCCGCGCCGTCTGGCCGTCTCGCGCAACTGGAACCACGGCGTCCCCATACGCACACCAAGCGCCTTGACTTCGTTCGAGCGCGCAACCACGCAGCCGTCGTTATTCGACAGAACCACGACAGGACGATCTTGCAGATCAGGCCGAAATACACGCTCACACGACACGAAAAAATTGTTGCAATCGACCAGGGCAAACATATGGTTAAAGGTTATGGCGTTCCTGAATCACATATTGAAGCGGCATATGGTTCCCGTAACCACGCCCCATATGCGCAGTTCCTCGTCTTCCCGAAACCGGATAGGCGGGTAAGCGGTGTTTTCGGCACGCAATTCGATGGTCCCGGCGCGCCGGTAGAGCCTTTTGACCGTATATTCTTCATTGACGACAGCCAGCACGATATGGCCGTGCTTCGGTTCGATCGAGCGATCCACGACCAGAAGGTCGCCATCGAAAATGCGTGCCCCGGTCATAGAGTTTCCTTGAACCCGAAAATAAAACGTGGACGCTCGGTTGCGCACCATGAAGGCATTCAGGTCCAGCCCCTGCTCGACATAACCCTCAGCCGGTGACGGAAACCCTGCGGGAATACGGGAGGAAAAAAGTGGCAAAGCACAGGGAACCGGCCGTTCTTGCGCAGGCTGAGGTCCAAGCAAGGACAGGCTAATACCTTTGGACAGGGCAGAGGTGTAGATAAGACTCATGATGAATGGTCGCCAATACTGTATTAATATACAGTATACAACCCGACTCATCCGTATTCAATCGCCCGTTTGAAAATCGGGGAGCGTCTCGGTTCACTCAATTGAATCCCCAGTGGCTCTCTGTCCCGGCCAGTTGACCTTTGTCGATCAGGGGCCACCCTGCCATCTCGCGCTGTATCTTCTGACTGACAGGATTGGAAACGCTATTGTTCCTCGGTCTTTCGCCATCGATGACGAAACCGTTGTCGTTGCAGATCAAGCCAGGCACGATCCCGTACGTTTCCAGATCGTTTTCTGTCAGATCCACCAGATAATGCGACATGGTGTCTTGGGCAGCTATGCGCGCGACCATAACTCCATCCTCCTTTCGAAGGGCGCGCGGCAACCACCAGGCGCGGCTTGTCGCACGGTACAGTTGCCCTCCTTTGACGAATACGGGACACACTCTGGATTTCATGCTCTTCTCCGGCTGAGAAGGATTGCCTTTCACCCATCTTGGACAGAAAATGCATGCAATCGTTGCACCAGGAGACGATTCGACTCCCTCAAAAAGCTACGAATTCAAGTCTCACGCAAGGTCTGAAGCGGAGGATGATTCAGGACATTGCGCAGGCCGATCCGCCCGCCGACGATGGCGCAGACCGAACCGACAATCAGACCAGCCAGCCATACGACCGGATTGAACGACCAGGGAAAGTCGAAAACGTGCCGCGCCAGCGCCCACCCAACGACAGCGGCGCCAGTTGCCGCAAGCAATCCGGACAGCGCGCCGATGATGGCAAATTCAAAAAGCTGCGCCTGTCTCAACTGCCTGCGGGTCGCCCCGAGCGCGCGCAGCAGGCCCGCCTCTCTTATGCGCTCGTCCTGCGATCCCAGCAAAGCGGCATACAGGACCAGGAATCCGGAAGCAAGCGTGAACAAAAACAGGAATTCCACTGCAGTAATGACCTGGTCC
>Ga0316602_10000681_pt1 | contig 14073 bp, 16 predicted proteins | sample OWC_soil_day10_C_FD_203103 | JGI IMG/M metagenome (GOLD analysis project Ga0316602, IMG submission 203103) | Wetland soil microbial communities from Old Woman Creek delta, Ohio, United States - OWC_soil_day10_CT | ecosystem: Environmental > Terrestrial > Soil > Wetlands | place: USA: Ohio... | reverse complement strand
TCAAACGCTTGATTAAGGCAATCGATTAATTCACTATCAGGATATTCCGTGGAAGTTGTATCACGGATTTTCATCCTGACCTTGGTTAATAAGGTGCTGACTGTAGTTGCCAACTATATCACCCCTGCCTTGCTTGGGTTAGCATGTCATTCAGTTGCTTCAACATAGCCGAATCTTGATCTATTTGCTTACCCATTTTGTTGATTGCGGCAATGGCGGCATATTGCACCAGGACATTTTTATACTGATCGGGAAAGTCTATGGTACCACTCCAAACGTTAATCGGCGATTTCACCGTCCAATATTTTGCTGTTACCGAATCTAAATCAAGGAGAAGTGTTAAACCTGTGCCAGTCCTGATAATCGGGTATTGCCCCACGAACTTAACAAACCCGGTAGGCAATGTGGTATCGGAGGTTATTGTTGCTTGGGTTATCATAATAGGGTCTTTAAAAGCAATAAGCTGGTTACTAAGCCAGCTTATTGCTTCGTTCACGTATATGAGTAAAAGGTTGTCATCACCGATGGCTATTTTACCTTCGTCCCGAATGCGGACGCGAAGTTCAGGTAACAGATCTGAGGCTGTCATATACTACGAACCTCCTATATATTTGTTCCTTCGATATAATAAGTTCTAAAAAAGATATGGTAGTGTATTCTCCAAAAATATTTATCTAAAAGACAGATTGTACTATGGATTCAGGGAATAGTCGGCTAATAGCCTTAAATAATGCCATGAAAAACTGTAAGAATCGGCACATGTTCGAGCCTTACCAAACAATAAAACTTTACTTAGAAGGGTTCTCTACGCCCCAAATATCTAGAATCACCGAACGTTGCTTAAAAACAATTTGTAATTATCTCAACGCTTACCAAACTGGCGGTCTAGATGCCCTTAGAATGAACTTTTCGCCGGGCAGACCCTCTCTGTTAACTAACAAAGAAAAGCAATTGGTGACGGATGTTCTTACCAATAAAAAAGCAGATGATGTAGGATTTCCGGCAGAAATGAACTGGACAGTAGCTATGAGAATTGATGATTCGTACCTTTAATGTTAAGTACTCATTAAGAGGAACCAATGTATTATTAAACGAACTAGGTTTTACCTGCACTCGCCCAACCTATACTCTCACTAATTCTGATCCAATTCAGTAAGAAGAATTTTGAAAAATCAGTAAAAATTGGGAAATAATCTTTTGGATGGCGAAACAACGGATCGAATTTTGTTTCAAAACGAATCTATGATTCGTGATTATCAGGCCATAGCTCGTACTTGGGTTCCTAAATGTCAGAAACGCATTATTCCGACTTACGGTAAGCATCAAGAGGTTAAACTTTTCAGGCACGCTTAACTATGAGAGTGGTGAAATTTTTGTAATCGAGAGTGACAGTTAGAATGCGGAAGTCTTTTTATCCTTTTTACAGCAAGTACTTGCTAAATATTCAGGTGAAAACTAGTAATGATCCTCGATAATGCTAGAATTAATCATGCTAATCTTTTACAGACGTTTTGCCTCCTTACAGCCCTAATCTTAATCTGATTGAAGAATTCCGAGGTTGGCTCAAGCATTCTTGTATCTATAACGTTTTTTATCACTCAGTAGATGAAATTTGCCAAAGGATCCAAACCTTTGTTGTATACTCAACTAAATGCCTCAAAAAGTTATTGATAGGCTGTGTTGCTCTTTCTAATGTAATTCTTTATTGGATTCTATATATCTAAAATTTTTCAAAATTAGTTACCGTATTAAATATATTTTCATATTATAGAGTAACGGTATAATGAAAGGAGCTACCTCTATGTGCACTAATTTATTAATGAAACGAAATTCTGAAAATGATCCTATAGTCTCAGCAAGAACAATGGATTTTCCGATAAAACTTGAGACAGTAGTTAATCTTGTACCACGAGGTCAACGTTTCCCTGAAATTGACTTACCTGAAGAAATAAGATGGAGTAACAAATATGGATTTATCGGGATAGGACATCCTGATAAAAAATTACCTGGTTATTTTTATACAGATGGCTTAAACGAAGTAGGCCTTTCTGCCGCTTCTTTATGGTTGGATGGTAGTGAATATGAATACCCTGAACCTGGATATAGGGATGTATTATATCATGGTAATTTTGTAAATTATGTTTTAGGAAACTTTTGTGATGTTACCCAAGCAAAAATAGAATTATCTAAACTCTCAATCTGTGAAGCTCCTATTAAAATAGTAGTAAATGCTAGGACACCTTTGCATTTCATTATTATTGATTCTCGCGGAGATAATTTAATTGTAGAATTTATTGATGGGAATATGAAAACTTATTCAAATATTGGATGTTCGGATACTGCCAGTTTGAATAGAGGTATTTTGACCAATGAACCCCCATATGATTGGCATATTACCAATCTTAAGAACTATGCAGACCTAAGTCTGGTTGAGAATAAAAAAGAATGGGCTGGTAATATACTGTTCAGTAGCGGCCAATTCGGAAGTCCTGGCGACTCGAGCCCCGTATCTCGTTTTATTCGAGCGCATTTACTAACACAAAGCTCCTGCCAGCCTCAAAATATACAGCAAAGCATTGTCTTAGCTCAAGATATTTTACAGACTATAGCAGTACCTGCTGGTACAGATATATTTGATTCTTCAAAAAATACCTATAATTGGACATTATGGAGTGTTATTCGAGATCATACTAACCGAAGCATCTATTTTTATACGGACTTTAATAGTAAACTATATGGTATTCACTTAGATAAATTAGATTTTAAAGCCGAAGATCAAAAGCATTGCAGTATTGAATTTCCTGATTGGTATGAAGATATTTCAGATAAATGGTTTCGATAGTTGCAAAACTTTGCTGCAATATTGCTTCGTTCTTATATATCAATAAAGGATTATCATCGTCGATTCCAATTTTGTCCGCATCCCGGACTTAAAGCTGAGTTGTCATGGACTACCACCTCTTTCGACAATGTTTTGTAGAATGTCTACGTCTACTTGCTCCAGGTCCATAGCAGCCATCTATCAAGATATTTTCATCATTAAAAGTCCCTGCCAACGACACCACCTTTTGTTTCCATAGTTCTTTTGCCTGCTCCTTTGTCCCGTAATCGCCGGAAGAAAGCATAATTATTGCATATTCAATGATTAGTGAATTAAATTCATCAGGAAAACCTGTTTCCTCAAATTCAACCTCACCGTCCGCATCAACAACGGTTTCCCCTTCTTCAAGCGGAAGTTTCTCATTATCTTGGTCCATAAAAGTTAAGTGCTCGTAATATTGTTTTACTAGGATATTCATTTCGCTTAGAGTTTCGTCCAGTGCATCTTGAATTTCATATTTGCTGTAGTTAACAGCATCCATGTCTTTTAATTTAAGGCGTAATCTATAGATAATTGCACTAACGGCAGACATATATTCCACCACGCTTTATAAAATGGCCGGGGCATTAATACGCTCCGGCATTAAATTTTTTATTTTTATAATGAAAAAATCAACTTATGGTACCTGGAACCCCCGTTATTCCTAGTCTCTATAATTAACCTAATGGTGATTTATATGACGTTAGTAGATAATGTGCTTTTATATAATATGGTTTATAATGAAAGCAATAAATAATTAATGGGAGAAACAATGTTATAATGATTGTTGATTTTTACTCGTTGGGCAGTGTGGAAAAATGTAATATTCATTCGTAGTAATGGTTGCAAAATACCAAGGTAAACTGCTATTAGTAAGACACAAATATCGATCAAGTTGGGAAATTCCTGGTGGACATAGAGAACAAGGAGAAAAAATCGATGCTGCTGCTCGTCGGGAATTGTTTGAGTAAACTGGTTCTGAAATTTTTAATATAACACCTGTCTGTATATATTCAGTAAATGCTAGAGGTGTTATATCTTTTGGACAGATTTATTATGCTGAAATTATTAAACTTGGAAAGTTGCCTGAGATGGAGATTGCGGAAGTAAAGCTGTTTAATGAACTGCCAGATAATTTAACTTATCCCTTAATTCAGCCTAAACTATCAATAAAAGTAAAAGGATGGGAAGAAGGAAGATTGAACCTAAACCTTTAAGCTTATTTGTTATATGATTCTATCTACATAAGTCATTTTTATTGGACGTAAGCAAATAGTATAAAATTAAATTGCATAGGGTATAGGAAAAGAGGAAGAGGAAAATGGATACATCGACATTACAAGAAAGTATTGCTTATTGTGGTTTAGTTTGTGGTCTTTGTGATCATATTCGTGATTGTACATGTAGAGGTCCAATAAAATTAGGAGATAAATGCGATAAAGAACACTGCCCTCATCGGAAGTGCTGTAGAGAACATGATTATGATGGGTGCTGGGAGTGTTCTTTATTTCCGTGCAATATGGGACGTTTTGCCGATGAAAATAGAGGTCAGATGTTAGGCTTTTTACAATATATTAAGGAATTTGGTAAAGAGAAGTTTATAGATAGACTTTTATTAAACCAGAAAAAAGAGATCGCTTATGGAATGGGTGGAGCTTATCGACTTAAAAATTTAGATGAAATAAATCACCTTCTTCGAGATGAAGATTAGTATGATGATTTAAAGAGTATCCCGAAAGAGCATCTTTTCTACACATTCGTTTTTATAGAACTTTACTATTGCTTAGTTATAATTATGTATTTTGGTAATTAACTCATTTCACTGAATTCTATTTATGACCGGGGTTTTTACGCCCCGGCTTATTTGTTTATGCTACGGTAACTTTGCTGGTTGCAGAAGTGAGCGTATAACCAAATATCGAACCGGACACAGTTAGTGTCGCGGTATCCGCAGCAACCCACGCAGCAGCACTCCCCGTAAGTGTTACGGCTAATACTCCATCGGTCATATCATGGGAGCCTGCCTCTGGTGAAATGCTGGCTACTCCGGCTGTGGATGTATCAGCAATTGCCAATGTTACCGGACCGTTATACCAGGAACAAACTTCACCATCTGCTGTTTCCAAGGTAACGGTAACAGTTTTAGTAAACCCGGTACTACCAGCCGATTCGCTAACCGTAGACGGGCTGACATTCAACACCATATCGCCGGACATAGCTTTAATAAAGCTAACCAAGGAAGCGCGATCACCGGAACCGTTACATACCATATGTTCATATAGGGCTTGTTGCCCATCAGTCATACTCATAGGGAAATCCTCCTTAACTCATTTAAGGGTAAGAGCTACGCTCCCACCCTATTAAGCATCTTCTACGGATGCGGTATACACATGCAGAACTCCGTAGTCCTCACCGTTATATACCGATTTTGCAATTCCAAAGATTTGCCCAAATTCAAACCCGACTTTGTTTTTATAATCGAATTCTTCTTCATTCCATTCCGGGTCACCGCCAACGGCGAAACAAGCAGCCTGTGCGCCTAAGAATAAAGCATGTCCAACTTCGATGCTAGATGCTCCACTTGCCGTAACTTCAACATTATCATTCGTGAAGATCAAGACTCCATCCCAAATACCTTCAGCTCCACTGAACAGCGGGTTATCTTCACCCCGGATATTAGCATTCGCTTGGGCGGTAATCCATGTTGAATCATTTCGCAGGTCACGCATTTGTTCTTCGGTTAAAATCATTACCCACACTGATTTGCCATTAGCTTTAATTGGCCGGATTTTCGGTAGAATATATGTTTCTCCATCGCTGGTATATGTTGACCGTTTTTTAGCTTTACGCTTAGCCTTAGAAATCATGGCACAACTCATGGTATTGGTTGCCGCAATAGAGCTAACCGCAGTAACACTATCAGGATATACAATCCGGTTAGTAGACGGATCTGTATTAAGAGCATCAAAATACATGGTTTCAATTTTTTCCGCATTCCAGTCTTTTAACGCATCCTTTGCCTCAGTACGAAGCTTAATTGAAGTTCGCTTTTCTGCCATCTTACCTTTTAGCCGGACAGCGTGACGGAGTTGATCAATAGTCACAGGAAAGTCATAGTATTCCATGGCTTCCTCGTTACCTTCTAGAACATCATCGCCAGTTGTTCCATCCCCTGTAAGCGGCGCACGCAGATGAAATGTGATCTGATCTCCAGCATCTTTTTTCAAGGTATCATCATATTGAACGATGTTATCGGTACCAGTCCCTACATAGTTAGAAATGGTGGTATCTTTTAAGGCCATTGTCCAAGTTTGCTTTGCCCAGGCCTGCTCTCTCAGCGAAGCAGGAATTACAGGACTTTCAGCAAACCTTTGAAGGTCAAAGCATTTAAATTTATTTTCAGACATAAAAAATCATCCTTCGTTGTTGAAATAAAAAACAACCTAGCGAAGAATGCTTGTTATTTAGCCTTCAAGAACAAGTTTCGCATACTCTGGATACTTGCTCTCGAATTCTGACCAAGGCATTTCATTCATCAGTCTCGCAATTTCATCGACATTAACGGTGCTTGACTGATTTGTGCCTTTAACAAGATTCGATTTAGGTTGTTTTTCAATTTCTTTTAATTTTTCTTCCGCCGTTTTCTTTGCCGGTTTCGGCGGCGGTGCCGGATCGGTTTTTGCTGATTCAGTTTCCTTTTCCGATGATTCCACAGATTCACGATATTTATTAAGCGAGTTATTCCAATAATTCTTAACCACAAACAAGTCTTGCGGTGTACCCGCGCCTTTTTCACAAAGTTGATAAGCATGTCCAAACAATTTCTGATCTTCTAACGGCATTACCTTTAAGTCCTCAACAAGTGCTAATTGAACTTCCTCGAAATCGTCTTGCAACGACTGTTGGTTAACAAACTGCTTGTAAGATTGAGCGTGCTGTCGAGCTTCTTCTGCGGCCTTTTGCTGTTTTAATTGATATGCTTCAATATTCCGGTTTACCTCATAGGTGCAAGAAGCCAGTTTAATATTGTCGCCGCGTTCCAAATCATCAGGTTCGCGACCATACTTCTGCTGAAACAGTTGCAGCGCAGCTTGTTCGATAATGTCGTCAACTGGTGGTGATGCTTCCGTTGGAGCTGCCTGTGTTGGTTGCTGAATAATAGGCTGCCGTTGTTGCTGGCGTAATTGCTCTAATTCAGCTTTTAAGGCTTCCGCTTCACGTTGAGCGACTTTTCGTTTTCCTCGTTCATCAGCCAGCGCACCATATGGAACCGTCTTTTGCCCACCATCTTTATGTGGTTCATCAGTCTCACGCTTACTACCATTATCGCCTTCACCAGATTTCGGCTCTTTTACGGGTGCCGGATTCCCGTCAGGCTCAGTTTCATTGGTAGTATCTGTTGGCTGATTTTCATCTTCTGTCGGCTCATTATTGGGTGGTTCATTTGCTGCCGGTTCATTATCTAGTGATTTATCTTCAATCAAGCCATTTTCACGCATTAATCCAATCGCAATATCGCGGTCAATGCCTTCAAATTCTTCTGGAATTTCAATATCGTCATCACCAGCAAACAGTTGCAGGTTAAATTTATTAGACATAGTTCCTCCCTCGCCCGTATCGTCGGCGGCACGAAGTTTAGCCCGCTTAATATTAATGGCCTAAACACGGACCGGATGTAGGCCATATAGCATTACGCCGCTATTCGCGCATAAAAAAAACGGCTGAATTATTCTTCAGTCGCTTGATCTTTAATTTCAGTTACTGGTACATCGACCTTCTGTTTAACAACGTCATCCCAGTTAGGAGACTTGAATTTCAAATATGGAATCAAATAAGCCAACTCTGTGCAATGCTTCCCGACTGTTTCAATTTGCTGTATTTGCAGTTGATTTACCGGAGAACCTACTGCAATTTTACCAATCACCAAGTCTACAGCCTTTGCATAGCTCCGGCACGCCTGCAATGTATGCCGTTCGTATTGCTTAACAATTAATTCAATAGCCTCCTGGTTATTCTCGCAGGTAACTTTTTTTGCTTCAGATTGTTCCTCCAGAATAATTGCCGGGGCTTTTTCCTGTTGCTTATTGACCGGTGGTTTTGCTGTTCCTCTACGCGCCATTATTTACCACGACATCCTTTCTTTGCTCTTTGTTTGGCTGGTGCCTTCATACCATCAGGCGCTTTCATACCGTCTTTAGTTGTTGGGATGATGATTGCAACACCAGGTATTGACGCTTTTGCTTTCTTAGTCATAGTTTATTCATCCTTATCTTGGTTTTAAAATAGCGGCATAGCTTTCATGCCATGCCGACTTACAGACCTTTCACTTTTTTAATGATAATTTTCTCAAAATTGGTTAATAATAGAATCCAGCTACCAAATTTACCTTTGACGGCACCTCTCTATTAAGGAGAAGCTATGATAACAAATAATGTAATAACTAACGGCTATTACTTTCTTAAAAAATTGTTACTATACCAACCTCCTAGCGATCCACCCCCGTTTGTCTTGGAAGAAACACCGGACAACAAGCCATCCAAGTCAGACCAGGTAACTGGCGAACTGGAAAACTCGTTTCAAAACCTCGAAACATTCCTACGTTATGCCAATCGCGTCATTGCCTTTTTAACCAAAGCAAATATGTCGTTAAGCCAAGGTCAATACTCAGATAAAACTAAAAATTTAAAAATTGAATATCAGGCTTTAGAAAAACAACAATCTGAACTAGAGCCTATTTTGCTAGCCTATCAGAGTGGGCAAGGAGTTACAGGGGAACGTTCACTATCTACCAGTTTGGAAGAAAACCGACAGATTATCGAAACCCTATATCACCTGCCCCTTAATAAAGATATTGTTTTCCGTGAAATAGACATAGCCTCCGACCCGCTCGTAAAAACAATGGCTGTTTTTATTGACGGAATGGTAGATACCAAAATTCAAAACTACGCGATCTTTCAGCCGCTCATGCTGCTGGGTTCAGATCAGCGCAGGTTATATGACGGCGATTTGGTGGACAATATCATAAGAAAATATTTACCCACCAACCAAGTCCAACGGGTGGTTAATTTTGCCAAATTACAGGAGGGCATCAACAACGGCGATACCGCGCTTATTTTTGACGGCGTCGCTGAAGCAATATTAGTTAATACCAAAGGCTGGGAACACCGCAGCATTGAAAAGCCAAGTACTGAACCGACTGTGCGCGGTTCTCAGTCCGGTTTTACGGAAAACTTACGGACCAATACCACGCTGATTCGAACAATCATGCGCAACAGTGATCTTGTTACCGAACTGTTCAAAGTAGGTCGACGCAGCCAGACAACTGTAGCCATGCTCTATATGAAGAGTGTGGCTAATCCTAAGTTAGTAGCCGAAATCAAACGACGTATTCAAGGGGTTTGCACTGATGACCTGGAAAGTTCAGGTACGTTAATCCAATTTATCGAAGACCATCCCCTTCTTCCTTTTCCACAAAGCCTATCCACCGAACGTCCTGACCGCGTCGGCCCCCACTTGTCCGAAGGGCGCGTAGCTCTTATTGTGGACGGGAATCCGTATATTCATATTTTGCCAGTTAGTTTCTTTACTTTTTTTCATGCCTCAGAAGATTTCAGCCTGCCGTTACCAATAGCAAATTTCCAACGAATTTTACGTTTTTTCGGAGCGCTAATCGCCACCGTTCTTCCCGCACTGTATATTGCCATCAGCTATTTTCATGTGGAAGCATTGCCTACTCAGTTGCTGTTGACGATAGCCGGTTCGCGGGAAGATATTCCTTTTCCTGCTTGGTTTGAAGTGCTGATAATGGAAATCTCGTTTGAGTTAATCCGTGAAGCCGGGGTGAGGGTTCCCGGAATATTAGGCACAACTATTGGGATAGTTGGCGCAATCATCTTGGGACAGGCTGCGATAACCGCTCACATAGTAAGCCCTGCCGTGGTTGTCGTCATCGCCATTACCGGGTTAGCTTCGTTTACTATTCCGGAGTACCTAATGTCATCTGCTATTCGTGTAGTCCGATTTTTGCTGCTACTATTTTCAATATATATGGGCCTTGTTGGTTTGGCGACCATCCTGTTATGGCTGACCGTGATATTGTGCAGTATGAAATCTTTCGGTATGCCCTACATGGTACCAATTGCACCGAGAACTATAGCTGGCTTTGATGTGATAGTCAGAGGCCCAGTGTATAGCCAAAACCAACGACCGGATGCTTTAAATACCATAGATCAAAAACGCCAGCCCCAAATCAGTCGACTCTGGAAGAAAAAACAACCAGCAGAAAAAGGGGACGAAGAGTGAGTTTTAAAAACGACCGTATGGGCACTGCCGAAGGAATCGCGCTCATTTTTACTATGACAATTACCACCGTGTTTGTAACCCTCCCATCTGAAATAGTAGAAGCTTCCGGAGAATTGGGATGGCTATCAGAAATTGCCTCAGACTTAAGTACGATGGCCATGCTATTTTTATTCATCTACGTGCTTGAGCGCTTTCCAGGCGACTTGTTTCATGTATCGACTTGCTTGCTGGGAAGACTATGTGCATGCTTAATCAGCATATATTATGTTATTATGTTTTTCTCCGTTGCCATCCTTTTGCTCCGCGACTTTTCCGAAAATACGTTATTTGCGGCGTTGCCGGAGCTGGATTTTCATTCAGCAGTGGGATGGTACGCCGTTAGTGTTGGATTCATTCTCTACTTTGGAATAGAAGGCATTGCTAGAGCGGCCTACATTATTTTACCATTCAGTGCTGGTGGTATGATTTTGACTTTTGTACTGCTATTTCCCCATTATAAACCTTACTATCTGTTTCCCTGGCAAGGTACTGGTATAACTAATGCCCTAATTAAAAATGGCGTATTGGTTGCGACAAATGCGGCTGCTCCGCTATTGGCCGTAATCGCTAAATCATTTCAAAGCATTCGAGTATTACGGGCAGCTGCCATATTTGGCCTAGGCGGCAGCATGCTGATAAAATCCATTGCCATACTTATCCTTATAATGGTGTTTGGGACATCAACAGCTACGGAAAGAACGTTGCCATTTTTTGAAATGACGCGGCTTATTTCTCTTAACCGGTACATACAGCGTATTGATTCTATATTTATTATGCTGTGGGTAATAGCCGGAATTCTCGGGATCGCCATAAGCCTTTATATGGGGCTATATCTCATAACAAGACTCGTAAATTTACCAACCATGAAACCGCTTATTCCTCTCGTAACACTGCTTCTTGCTCAATTTTCGATGCTTCCCCCCGATTCAGCCAGCGTCCGAGCGTTGGAAAGCATACTGGTGAAAGGCTATTTTCTTATCGGAATATATGTCATTCCCATCTTATTATTTGCAGCAACTTTACTGAAAGAAAAGTGGGGAACAAAATGCGCTTCCGAGTAGCAGTAATCATCATGTTATTTGTAACCTCACTATTGATAACTGGCTGCAACGGAGCTAAAGAGCTTGATGATGTAGCATACGTGCTTACCATTGGTGTTGACGCCGCTGAAGGAGATCAACTCATTTTCACTTATGAAGTAGCCATTCCTCGCGCTTTGGCTAGCGAAAGCCCCGGCAAGGCTAATCTCAAAGCAACTGTCGATTTTGTGACAGTTACTGCTCCAACGCTGACCGAAGGGCGCAATCTATTGAATTCCGTACTTGCCCGCGCTCCAAACTTGTCTCACGTTACAACGTTTGTCATCGGAGAAGACCTTGCCCGCAAAGGTTTGACAGGTTTTTTAGGCATGACAATGCGATTGCGTACGTTTCGCGGTGCGACTGACATTGTGGTTGTAAATGGCAAAGCAAAAGACTTTTTAATGCAGAATACTCCGGAGGAAGTACTGCCATCACGGTGGTTTCAAGCGATACTGTCAACGGGAGATGATACTGGATATTATCTCAGGACTTCTTTACACGAATTTTATGTTCGGCTAAAAAGCCACAGCGGCTCGCCGTATGCCACACTGATGGGCATCAACCCCCTAAACGGCGAAGGACGGTCAAGCGGCCCCGCTGCCTCGAATGATAATGTACAACACGACTACCTGCCTAAAGATATTCCGCGTACAGGAGGAAATCCGGCGACCGTAGTAGGAACAGCCGTATTTAAGGGAGATAAAATGGTAGGAATGCTGCCCAGTGAAGAAACACGAATACTTGCAATGCTGTTGGGAAATTATCCGCGTGGATTCATGACAATAACTGATCCTCTTGCTCCTCAACATTCCATTAACGTGAATCTCCGGCTAGGTCGCAATCCAAAAATCGACGTCAACATTAGTGACGAACATGCTATCATTAGTATCAATGTATTTCTCAAAGGTTATCTTGCAGGCATTCCCAGTGGGATTAATTACGAATCAGCTGAGAACAATAGTATCTTAAATCAGCAAATATCCGAGATGGTGCGCCAAAAAATGTTACTAATGCTGCAACAGACACAAGAATTGGGCGCAGATATCGTAGATTTTGGTTATTATCTTCGCCCCAAGTATGCTACCGCTCAGGAGTTCGAAAACTTACATTGGGATACATTATATCCAAATGCCAAATTCAATGTGGTTGTGACAACACATATACAGTTAACCGGTCTAATGCATAAGACAGCACCCATTCCCTCGGAGAAAATGCAATAATGGAATATATATTTTTACTCGCGGCTATAGCAGCCTCAATACATGCCTATTCATTTGCCCGCTGGCTTGGACATAACGGCAATAACTCGGGTAAACTATTGATTATGTTTTTAATTATGCTTTCACTGGGAGTACCTGTCTATAGAATGCTAATTGCACCTTAGTGACCTAAGGGAAGAAATCCCACGCTACTCCCAGATAGAACTTTCAATGAGAGTCCGCTTAAACTCACCAGGCAATAGTGATTCCACAATAATTAATCTCAAAATAGAAGAAAGAATTATGGAATGACTAATCCAATTCTTCTGTTGAGGAAATAATATGCTAGATTGTCCCAATATCGCCAGTTGTAATTTCGTAAAAAAATACCAAAACTATTAAAGCGTAGCTGTTAAAGGCTTTATTGCCTTATACTGCAAAAGCGAAAAACAATCTCAATGCAAACATAAGAAATATAAAGAGAAAACACACCAAACACCTCCCGATGACATGTTCCCTAATGGAGGAAAAATGACTCCATAACCTTCATATATTTCGTAGTTATGTCCTCTTATTTGATTCAAACATTTGCTTACTCCTTAGATCCCCGGATTCATATCACCGGCCACCTGTTGCATGGCCGGTTTTGTCATTGTCTGCGCCCTATTCTGTGCTGAATGCTGTTGCCCCATATTCGGCTGCGGCTGGCCTTGCTGTAAAGCTTGGACTATCATACTGTACAAAATCTGAATTAACTGCTGTGGCTGTATACCCTGTACCTCCTGAGCTATCTGCTGCTGTACCTGTTGCGGCAGTTGCTTCTCAATATAGGCAATCGCCTGGGCAAACTTTTGTATATCAGAATGTGCCAATTGTACTAACTGTTGAATCACTTGCGACGGTAGGCTCATGATAACCTGCTGTAATATACCCGTTCCTTGCTGTTGCCCTTGTGATAATCCCTGCGCCTGGGGTTGAGTCTGCGAATCCATACCTTGTCCCTGCGGTACCATCCCCCCATATGATTGCGGCGATAACTGAATACCAAGTTTAGCCGCAAACTGCTGCTGGCCATCAGGCGGCAAGTCCTTGAAATTGAGTGATGCGTTGACTTTCTCTTGCGCCTGACCAGCGGCCTGTTGTTGAGCCTGTTGCCGTTCCTGCCACCGATTTTTGATTTCCTCTTTCTGAGGCAAATCACATAGGTCAATAAGAATATCAAATACCATATCACCCGGTATACCCAGTTTGCTAACAGCATCAGTCAACGCCCAGAACTGAGCAATACGCTGAGTGGAAGCAGCCGGAGTATCACTAACCACAATATCAAACTCCGTGGTAGACATATCGTTCAGCGTGCGCCAAATGGCTTTGCCCTCTTGGTCTTGCACTTGTACTTGTTGATTGATGGTCATAAAGTCTTGCTTGCCGTTATCCCCGATAATACGGAAGGTGCGTTCCTCAGTGTAATACTGTTGAATTATGCCCTTTTTGTTTTTCCGGCCCCATAGCCTGAACATAACCTGTAATTTAGATCGCCGCTGGTTATCAAACAGTCCACCTATGTGGGTTATCGCCGCTTTCTGCCGTA
>Ga0316602_10000679_pt1 | contig 14255 bp, 14 predicted proteins | sample OWC_soil_day10_C_FD_203103 | JGI IMG/M metagenome (GOLD analysis project Ga0316602, IMG submission 203103) | Wetland soil microbial communities from Old Woman Creek delta, Ohio, United States - OWC_soil_day10_CT | ecosystem: Environmental > Terrestrial > Soil > Wetlands | place: USA: Ohio... | reverse complement strand
CTTGGGGTGAAATTTGCCAAGATCGCTGCCTTTTCTTCAGCAGTTTTCTTCCCTTTACTGACATCCTTCTCAAGATTTTTTTCTATACGGCTAAGACCACGTGCCACAAATTCTTGAGTAATGTCATTAAGCACGACTTTGACCCCTGCCTGAGCAGCGACATGAGCAATGCCCGATCCCATTTGACCAGCACCTACTACCATAATCTTCTTAACTTTAACTTGCATTATAAAGCCTCTCTTTCAATCTGTTTTTTTCGTCACTTAGTATTCACATCTTACTAGAATAGCATCGCCCTGCGCGGTTCCACTGCAAATAGCTGCAAAAGCCTCATTGACTTCATTAAATCAATTTCATCAATGGATATTTTCACTTTATTCAGTAATTTGTGGATAGCATTTCCAGGAGCGCTAGGAATATAGGCAGCATCTTCGACCACCAACACGCGATCGCTTCACCGTCTCCTTGATGGCAATACTACCTAAATCAACCTTTCAGCGCGCCCCCAAACTTACCAATAGGCGTCGTGCTGCACTTACTATAACTGCTTCCACCACTTTTCAAGAAAACACCCATTGACACTCAATCATTTATAATGCAAAAATTATGCCAAGCCGCATCCCTTTCTCCAAATTTTTATATAAAGATCCAACCAATTCAGAATACTCGGTCGTTTATTTTTTAAATACATTGTTTAATATCAAATATTCTTGAAATTAAAACTACAACAAAAAAAGATAGACCCGCAAAATTGCAGGTCTTGTCCATGCATTTTTGCGGGTCGTTGCTATTTTTGCATTTCATTTATATTGCTAGTATAAGGTACAACATTAACATTTCTGCTGCGCTTTCTTGTAATCGTAGATTCATCTACTCCTAAGTTTTTAGCCGCCTCTTTTGCTGAACCATAATACGCTATCGCCTGTGCTAGGATTCGCCCTTCGATTTGACTGACAGCCTTCTTCAATGGTTCTCCGGGACTCCATAGAGCTACTGCCTCTTGCCGGCTTTCTTCTACACCGCTTGGAAGCACGGTATTTGATTTTTTTTCTCCCATCCTTACACCTAACAATTCTGCCGGTAAATGCTTAGGTTCAATAAGATCCGATCCGGTCAGGACAACAATTCGTTCAACTACATTCATCAGTTCTCGAATATTCCCAGGCCAATTGTATTCCAAAAGAATAGTTAAGGTATCCGTCGACAAGATTTTGGACCGCTTATATCTTTTGTTACTTACCTCTAAGAAGTGAGCTAATAATGGTGCGATGTCTTCCTTTCTCTCACGTAAAGCAGGAATTTTTATCGGAATAACATTTAAGCGGAAATAGAGATCTCGTCGGAATCGACCTTCTGATATCAATTGCTCAAGAGTTTGATTTGTAGCTGCAAGCAATCGGACATCAGCATCAACTAGTTTAGTGCCTCCAACACGGTAAAAGGTCTTCTCTTGTAAAACGTTAAGAAGCTTTGCCTGAAGCGTCAGAGGCATGTCACCAATTTCATCAAGAAAGACCGTACCCTTTTGAGCACTCTCAAATAGTCCAATCTTCATCTTCTTTGCACCTGTAAAAGCACCAGCTTCGTATCCAAATAGCTCAGATTCCAATAAGGACTCCGGAATAGCACTACAATTAATGTGCACGAAATTGCCAACGCTATTACGATCGCTTGAAGTATGAATATATTTGGCTAATGCAGTCTTTCCAACACCAGACTCTCCCGTTATAACCAGAGGTAGATCAGTATCAGCGACCTTTTTTACACGTTCGTATAAATCCTCCATTATCCGACTGCGGTGAAGTCCCAACTCCAGGTTACTCTCCATAGTATTTTTAGCATTCAATTCGCGCTGGTATTGCTTCGCAATTGCTTCCACTGACCTTAGCTTTTCATGTAACGCCTTAAGCTCAGTTATATCACGTACGTTTGAGATAACACGAATAATATTACCTTGTTTATCACAAAGGGGTTTACTCGAAACAACTGTCTCTTTGCCATGGGGAAATTCCACCACAGAGCTCTCCATCCGCCTATGTTCAAGAACATGCATCATAGAACAATCTGGAATAAGCCCTTGCTTGCTTAGCTCATCTAGAGATTTCTCAAGAAGGTCATTTTCTTGTATTCCTGAAACTTGACAAAATGCATGATTTATTGCCCGCACTATCCCCATACCGTTAGTGATGATAATGGCATCATGAGAGTTATCAATAAATGGTTGCAGCCGAATAAGCGAGTCTTCGACCTCACACCAGAGATGATTAAGGTTACGATATTCATCTACATTTTTGAAAAAAATAAATTTATGGCCTTCATATTGCTGATCTGGAAAAGTTTCCATTAATAATTTACTGTATTGCGATATCTTCACAACTCTGGAAGGGGCATTTTCGTTCAACCATTCTTCCTTGAACCACGGCAATGCCTTATTAATCTTTTCACCAATTATTGGGGCAGGAAAATAATGTTCTGCCTTTTCATTAATCAATAAAATATAACCCTTTTTATCCACAGAAATTCTCGCCCAAGAATCGAATCCTATTTCATTAAAAGAACAAACTTCTGGCATTTTTTTCGCCCCCAAAAATCCAATATTCTCTAACCTAAACTGTCTTAACTTTACAATTAGCATGCACTAATCGTGCCAAGATAATCGTGGCAAAGTTTTGAATGATTATATAATCTATAACACCTCTATATTTCCCAAGCACATATACATCACATAGGCAGTCATCGGGATTCAGGTGCACCAAATTAAAGTAATATTATAATTTTACCACAAACTTGAGAATAGATCTCCGTATCGGGTCAAATGGTGCAAAGAGATTTTTTCAGTACCTGCTTCATCTCTTCCCCACTAGCTGAATACACAACAATTGGTTGCTGCGACATTCGTTTGGTGAACTTATTTTTAGTACCAGTGAAATTACCGGCTTGTCTTACAGAGGGATCAATTCCACAATAGGCAACTGGCTGCTTAGCATTATTATCCAAGTTGCCCGAATTGAATTTTCTTGCATATATGTCTCCTTTTTACGCTGCTTTTGTAATAGACGATCTCTTTGCCCAATAACCAGCAATAATCCCACCCGTCAAATTATGCCATACACTAAAAATTGCTCCTGGAACTGCGGCTAACGGGTCAAGGTGAGCCATAGCCAAAACCACTGCCAGTCCTGACATCTCAATACCGACTTCAAAGCAAATCGCTCGGGCTTTGTTTTCTTCCATCCCGATCGCTTTTGAAACTCCATAACCAAGAATTAATCCAATTCCGTTGTGCATTGCAACAGCTACCAAGGCAATAATAGCAACTGTCGCCAGTTTATCCGCACTAATCGCAACCACAATTGCGATTACCCATATCATAACAATAATAGTAACGACCGGCACAATTGTCATAATACGCTCGACAAATCTGGGATAAAAAGTGCGTAGTAACAGACCAGCTGTCACTGGTATTAGTACAACTTTGATAGTATCTAAAAATATGACCACTGCGTCAACATGAACATATTGTCCAGCAAGAATTAAAAACGTAGGTGGCAACAAGATTGGCGCCAACAAGATGTTGAAGCTTGATACCGTCACTGCCAAAGCTACGTCACCTTTAGCCAAAAAACATATCACATTGGATGCAGTCCCGCTTGGACAACATCCGACCAAAATAAGTCCAGCAGCTAGACTGGGAGGAAGCCCCATAATTTGGGCAACACAAAAACCGACTAAAGGCATGATTGTATAACGGAGTATAATGCCGACTATTACGTCTCGAGGCCTGGCGAACACCAGCTTGAAATCGTCAGGCTTCATTGTCAACCCCATACCAAGCATGATAAGGCAGAGCATATTGGTTATCCAGCCGCCGTTAAGCTTTAAAGTACTGGGAAAAAAGAAAGCTATCACTGAACATAAGACTAGCCACACGGTAAAATATTGGGTAATCAGCTTAGATATTTTTTCCAAAAGCTTCATTTTTAAATCCTCCTAACAATTATCTTGCATGTTTTCTTGTTCTACCAAAATAAAAACTCCTTATCCGGACAAAAAATCGGATAAGGAGATATCATATACTTTGGCTTATATCAAAAAGATATAGCCAATTCGTATGTCAACTGAAAGAATCTTTTTATGCCTTTCAGTTAGACTAACCTTTCCGTCCCAGTCCGTGCGGCTCTGAGCGGTAAAAAAATATGAAGTTACACCGAACAAAATTGCTTCAGCCAGCGGTATGATTTATTATAATATCATCCATACTAAAGCAATTTACTAATTCTTCTCTACTTTAAACGTGGTTTTATATTCAAATGCTATTATTCCATAGATTTATTCAAAAGGCTTATTTAAATGAAGATAAATCAACAAACCACTCTGTTATAGCTGAGTAAATATCCGCGATTAGGAATTATATTATTGTTTCTAAAGTTCCTAACCCTCGGTGACTCCGGGACGAGCTTGAAGCGTCATCATAGTTGCTGTCATTGTGGCAACCAATTTGGGTTCTTCTGAACCTAAAGCAAAAACTTCGCCTGAACAAACAGTAATCGTCTTCCCCGGCTTAACTACAGTCCCTCTGGCCAGGAACCTTTCGCCCTTCGCTGGGGCAAGAAGATTAACCTTGAATTCGATTGTCAGGACCGAAGCGCCGGCAGGCATTAGACTTAAGGCCGCATAACCACAGGCGCTATCAACGATGGTTGTTATAATGCCCGCATGCAGGAACCCGTGCTGTTGGGTAAGATTATCTCGAAACGGAATTAGAATCTCAACTTCACCGGGAAGGACCTTAACTAGTTCCCCACCGATTAAATTCATTACCGATTGATGGGCAAAACTTGATTGAACGCGGTTTGCAAAATCAGAAGTTTGTGGAGTAAAACCATTTTTTGATTCCACCATATTACACTCACCTTTCTTATATACTTCATTGATTTCCGTAGGGCCGTACTGGGATTTGATGGTCTTTTTGCTATATCCATTTATTTACCGTTGGGTTGAATGGCAGGATGAGCGTGAGAAGTAGCAACCGTTATTGGAATTTTCGAGAGAACAATACCAGAGAAAATAAGTGCTGCGCCTATATAGCCTTTTACATTCAACACTTCATGCAGGAAAATATAGGATAAAATCGCAGAGAATACTGGCTCCAGAGAAAAGATAAGTCCTATCTTTTCGGGTGACATATAGCGTTGTACGATGGGCTGGACAACAAAACCGTATGCGCTACAAATCAATCCAAGGCAAATGATAGCCCCCCATTGCATCGGTGTTTCCGGTAGCGAGGGAGTCTCAACGCATAACATAAACAAAGCCCCTAACAGAGAAGTTACCCCTAATTGGATAATACTGATTAGAAGCATGTCCTCGTTCTTTGCGATCCTATCCAATACAATGATATAAATTGCGTAAAACAGCGCTGCAAGGAGGCAATACACAGATCCTCTATCCAATGCAAAGGTATCTTTTACCGTCAAAAGATATAGACCAATGACGGCCAGAAGAATACTCAACATAATAAACTTGTTAGGAAGCCTTCGTTTTAAGATACTCTCCAGGATTGGAACGATTATCACGGTGGTACTGGCTAAAAATCCTGCCGTGGAAGCGGTCGTATGGTTTACACCATAAACCAGCCCAGAGAAAAGCAGAAAAAGCAATACTCCCATCAAAGCGCCTTTTGCCAAGATAGATACAGTAAGCGCACGAAAGCGGGGTAAAAAGATTAGCGCCGTACAGATAAAAGCGATTCCAAACCGCAGAGCAATCAAGTTGAATGGGCTGATACTATCCAGTCCTATTTTCATCAGGAGGTAAGAAGAACCCCATGCGAGGGATACGGTCGTCATAAGAAGCTCTGCTTTTTTACTATTCATTTTAATTTACAAACCATCCCTTGCATACATCTATCCAGCCTGCAGATGCGGAATGGGTTTCAAGCTCTTCTAACGATAATTTTACTGTGCTGTTTAAGCTGCCTCCAGCCGTATATATAATGTCGAAGCGTTTGAGGGATACATCCAGAAATACACGTACACCGACCTTGACAGCGAAAGGGCAAACCGCGCCCGGGAAACGACCTATATAGGTTTCTACCATTTCGCCAGGTATCATTTTTGCTTTTTTCTGAAAACAGACTTTATATTTTGTGTTATCTATTTTGGCGTCACCTGCCATTACAATCAGAGCAGCTTTTTCATTGAGAAAAACAGACATTGTTTTAGCAATCCGTGCCGGATCACAACCAATCGACACCGCCGCCTGTTCCACTGTGGCGCCAATCTGTTCCCGTTCCACGACACGCTGACCTAAACCAACTCCGTCAAAATATTTTTTAACTTTTTCAAAAGACATATTTCATCACCTTTTCTTGTGCTTTGTTGTTATGTAGTATATACTGCTCTATAATATAAGTAAAACAAATATCTCTTATTTAAACATTAGAAAAGGTGATTTGTAAAACTATGAACCGATATATTGCCCTTCAAAAGATTATCGAAATTGGGAGCTTTACTAAGGCAGCGGAAGCCCTTGGCTACACGCAATCCGCTATGAGCCAGATGATCTCATCGTTAGAAGACGAATTGTCCATTAAATTGCTATATCGTTCCCGTGTGGGAGTAAAGCTGACATTAGAGGGAGCAGATTTATACCCATTTATTGAGAGAACCATTCTTCAATACCAAGCCATGCAGCAAAAAGCAAACGAGATAAAAGGGTTGGAAACGGGAGTAATCCGCATAGGTACGCTTGCAAGTATTTCCTGCCACTGGATGCCACAGCTAATAAAAGAGTTTCAAGCACTTTATCCCAATGTGCAATTTATTCTTCATCAGGGAGATTACAGTTCTATACAGGAGTGGATAAAAGTTGGGGCTGTAGATTTCGGCTTTATCACTCCACCTGCCGTAACTGGTTTACAGACAATTACTCTAAAAGAAGGAAGCATGTTAGCGGTTCTGCCAGCAAATCATAGACTTGCTTCCCGTAGTACTGTCAATTTGCATGAAATAGTGAACGAGCCATTTATTTTGTTAGAGGAAGGTCATTTTAGTGAACCTATGGAAGCGTTTCATGCTTGCAATTTAGAACCAAACATAAAATTTTGTATCCATGACGATTATGCTATCATGACAATGGTAGAAGCGGGATTGGGTATCAGCATTTTAGCAGAGCTTGTGCTGCGTCGCACGAATTATGATATTGTCATGCTGCCGGTTGATCCTCCTATTATCAGAACAATTGCTATCGGATTCAAAGATAAAACTAGTTTGCCGATTGCGAGTAAATATTTTATTGATTATTTGATCTCGAATATCAAAAAGCTACCTTAAATTTGGGGCAACCCTACATGAGTCAGGTGGCGGTTCTTTTACTCGCCATGCTAATACCTTAGATGCTAAATTTAAATTGTCCACATTTCACCGCTACGCCAAAGAGAAGCTACCCATAAATCTACTAACAAGGTAGATCATGGGTAGCTTCTCTTTTATAATTACTAAATTGTGCTACATTTTTGCATTATAAGCATTATTTGACCAAAGCAATGTTCTGTTTCAGGTTGCTTGTCCATTGGCAGTTTCTTTAATCCCAATAAGAATCGTAGCTTAAGATTTTTCAGTAAGAATGTTATTCGCGTAAGGGTTTTGAATACGTCAAATAATTTTTATATTTCTTTAGTCTTTCTGGTAACTCATGAATCAGAGGATTAGGCTTTAATGAGACCTTCATCAATTCATCGGCATGTCCAAATTTTCCTGACATCAGTACATGTGAATGTGCTTTATCTTCTTCCACAACTTCAAATCTCACTTTACTGTTTTCGACTTTCAAAGTTCCTTTTACACCGCAGGTACCACAGATAGCAGGGTAATTATGATCGTCATTTCTGATTTCGATGAGTTTAGAATGGCACATTGGGCAAATACCCTGTTCACCTATATATTTAGCTTGCTCGATCGGTTTCTTCAACGTTTCCGCCACATGACGTCCAGAATTTCTCGCTCTTTGAAGCGTATCTTCTTTAAAAACGACTGCTCCCGGCAAACCTACCCAATTAACCAAGATCTTATCTACCACTTCCATTTGAAAAGGTAATGCAAAAAGGTGCAGCATAGGCAATGCTAGGTTATCCCATTCGCTGCCACCAACAGCAATTAATGAGGCGGCTCTCGGTTTAAAAGCTCTTTCATCCGGCCCCTTTCCTGCTGTAATGCCCTTTTCTTCCCGCATTTTTTTTGCAACTGAGCGAAAAGCCAAGTCATGGGAAGGTCCCATTCTGTCATTTAGTACTTTTAATAAACCACTAGGACTTTTTTCATAAATAGGCGAACCTAGAATAAGTCCATCACATTCCATTATTTTTTCGTCAATAAAAGCAAAGTCATCATTCTTAATGACACAATCTCCCGGGCCATGCTTTTCAAACAGATTTACCACACAAGCATTGCAGCCTGTACAAGGTTTTATATGCAGATCATGAAGGCGTACAAGTTCTACCTCTGCTCCGGTTTCTTCCGCACCCATCAGCGCCTCTTTTACAAGAATTTCCGTATTGCTCATTTTTCTTCCACAGCTAATTCCTAAAATCTTCATAGTTTCTCCTCCATTTATTCATTAATATTAGAAATAGAATATCAATTAACCTTAATTATCCGTATAGTACGTTGTGCCTTGTCTTAGAAAATCCCGTTCCGGGCTTTCTTCCAAAAAAATGCTGACCATATCTTTATATGGAGTTAAATAGGGCGCTTTCTGACCCCCTTTTGCCCATACCGGTGCAGGAACATCCGGCATGCATGCTGAGGGTATCATTTGCATGATCCTTAAAAAGCCATCTATCAGCTTTAGGTAAATCATTTAAATCCGTAAGTATTAAGTAGCTTTTTTTCAACAACGATATTCCGTTTTTTCTCTTTTGCGTATGCCAAACCACTAAACCAAATTATTACACATAGACAACACAAGATTTTTAGTAATGTCGTTACCTTCATTTTTACTCCTCCTCACAATAGTAAAATAGCTACTAAGAAATTTGCACTTCCTCCTTTTAAAGTCGTAATCGAACTATGTGTTTATGCACATATTACTTCAAAAATTATTCTTTTAAGTTTTCCATAACTCTATTTATAACATTCAAACATGTTTTTATATCACTTGAATCTATTCCATTAAACGCCTGCTGCAAGTGATCCTCGGCCAGCTTAGCAACCTCTAATTGTAACATTTTCCCTGCTTGTGTTAAATGAATCAAGTTTATACGACGGTCTTGTATATCAGGCCTACGCTCAACCAGGTCTTTTTTTATTAAATTATCAATTAACCTTGAAACACAAGTATGATCCTTGTTAGTCTTTTGTGCTAACTGGTTTTGCGTAAGTCCATCTTGTTGCAGAAGAAAATTGATAATTCCCCACTGTTCTGCTGTTATCGGACAATGATGCTGTTTTAATTTTTGATTTAACCGATTAGTCAGTGACCTAGAACATACTTCTATTTTAAAACCTATAGATTGTGTAAAAACATATTTTTTCATCTGCATCTCCCTGCTTATAATAAAATCAAAAATTGTGAGCTAATACTAAATCAATATTATTAAAAACTATATGTTTATGCAACTTTTTTCTTCCCTTTATTAATAACTTTTGTTCTTAACACTATTGAGTATATTATCGCAATAAGAACAACTATTATAGCCAAAACACAATAAATATTACTATACTTTGCGCCCGCAAATTGAAAAAATAAAAAATTAAAATAAACAGTAGTATTGTTTTTACTAAGCGCTGCCCCCATTAGAGCAGTGGCAGTAGAACTTGCGACAAAGTTTACTAACATAAACAACCCCATCCCTACGCCCGTCTGATTGCGTGCCAATGTTTGCGAAATAGTATTAGCCATGGCAAGCTGAAAAAAAGTCTGCCCTACATAGCCAAATATTAAGAAACACGTAATAAAATAAGCCGGAGCCCCTATCATCAAAGCCAGACTACAAAAACATATAAAAAAGCAGGAAGTTGCTAAGAAAGCAAGAAATGAATTGCCCCTAATATCTGCAATCTTTCCACCTGTTCTTGCTAGTAAAGCAGCTGCTACTGCACCAGGGAACATATAAAGACCACTTTGAAAGGCTGTTAGGTGATTTAGTTCAATTAACACCAAAGGAGTCAGGTATGGTAAGGCAAATCCAATACCAGCGCCTAAAGCATAAATAATCAGCGCAATAGAATAGCCGCTATTTCTAAACAGCGCAGGCTGAATAAACGGATTAGTAATGCGAGTAATTCTGATAATAAAGACGGCCAAACATACAATGCCCCCCAATAAATAAATTAAATTTGCAGTTGAAATGGCAAGCAGCAAAACAGCAATGGACAACGCCAGCAGAAAAGCGCCCAAAAAGTCGATTTTGCTTGGCGTACCTACTTCATCATCAAGATATTGCCGATAAAAGGGAATTGTTGTTATCGTTAATAATGATATACCAAATAGATACTTCCAATGCAAGCAAGTTGTAAGAAAGCCTGCCACAATAGGTCCAATAGCTACTCCAAACGCTAAACCGGCTGAGGTCATTCCTAACGCACGTCCGCGAGTCTCCGCACTAAAATAGCGAGTAGGAATTATCATTGATGAGGCAGGTAGCACGGCTGCTCCCATTGCTTGCAAAACTCTTCCGATAATAATAAACCAATAATTCGCTGCAAAAAATCCAACAATTGACCCTACAGCAAAAAAAATAAGACCGATTGTTAATATATTTTTCAGTTTAAACTGATCTGCCAATTTTCCATAAATAACCGCCCCAATTGCATAAACAATCATATAACTTGTTATAATCCAACTTGCCTGCGACGCATGAAGTGAAAACTCTGTACTAATAGCTGGTAATGCTACATTAAACATAGTAGCATTCATCGAAGAAAAAATTAACGTAAAGGATAAAACTAACATAAGTTTATCTTTCTTATCTTTCGTTAATTGATCCGCAACATCCATTGAACCGTCTCCTTATACTACAAATTTATCTGCATATGCAACTATTATATCATTGCATTATGTGCATATGCAACTGTTTTAAAAAGATATGGATGGGGCACGGGGACAAGTTCCTTGTCCCAATTAAGAAGTCGTATCAATAGGAATAAAAGTAACTGAATCTGAAAACCTCCATTGCATTTATTACTAGGTGGAGCTGCATATGAAGTAGCTACTGAGAAATTTACTAACCTGCTCAATGATATGGAGATTTGGAAAGAAACAACGATGAATACGGATTTTAAAGAATAAAAATCAAGTACCTTTTGGAAAATGAGTCAGGTGACGGTTTGAAGCCACTAAAAAAGGGGTTCAAGGCAATATCGCAATCCCCCAGAACCCCCTTAAAAGATGCTGTTTTTTTCCTAGTACACAATCCAAAGGCACAGAAGTGCACTTTATGCGTGAGAAGAAAACACTGATAAATTAATTAAGGCACTTATACGGACAAATGGCCAAACCGCCGGGCCCGGAGACATCGGCTACTGTTCCTAAAGGGGTACCGAAAGTAGTAAATACAGCCACTTGCCCCGTAGCGGAAATAAATAGCCTGGTTTCACTGGGGTCAAGGGCTATTTGGTCAACGCCAAAAAAGGATGTAATCTGAAGGCCGTGGGCAAAGGAACGCGCCAAGGCCAAGCTTCCCGAAACCGGGTCGAAGGTAAAAATGTCAACGTTGCTTGATCCCAGCACGAATAAATGCCTGCCATCCCTGGAAATAACCATGCTTTGCGGCTGGCTGGATGCCGGTATAGTACTGATCAAGCTGATTTGGTCCGGAATAACGGTACTCAGCACACTGACAGCGCCAGCGAAATCGACTACAAAGGCAAAATTTCCGTTAGGGCTAAAGTTAATGTTATTAGGGTTCGTCCCAGCAGGAAATTGCTGTCCGGTGTCCTTGAGGTCGCCGCAGCAGTTAATCATAAACCGTCGGACGCTGTTAGCACTCGATACAGCGGTTAATACCAAGCTGTCACACGTAGGAGATATAGCAACAGCTTGAGCACTAGTTGCCAGCGTGGAGACAAAAGTATTTTTTTTCAGTGAATAGGACACGATGTTTTGATTTGCAGCAGAACCATCCACGCTCAAAGCAAACATGTCATCAGGGGTGATCTGAACGTCTTCAAGGAAAGTAGCAGCAGTTGCACTGCCAACCACTTTGGCCGGACTCTCGCTCAAGTCGACTTGAAATATAGTTTTGCTAGTGAAAGAAGTTACAACCGCCCGTCGGCAATCGCTCGTCAGCGCTACATCTATAACATCAGCTTCTAACGGGATGTGCTGCAGGAGGGTCAAAGTGTCGGTGTCAAAAATACTGACTCTTCTGTCCGAAAAATCTGCAATGACGCCTAAATGACTTTTAAAATGTGGCATTGTCAATTCCTCCATTGATAAAGATAGACGCGGGACTAATTCAATATATATTATGTGAATTAAGTGCAATGGGTTCTTGTTCAACGCAAAGGAGATGTCAATATCCGGCGTAAAAATCCTCAAAAATGCCGGTTGAAAATTCCCCCACCTAACAGACCTAACTCGAAGGGACACGGGGACAGGTTCCTTGTCCCAATTAAAAACGATAGTTCCATTTTTTTCTACGTCTTCAATTACTGTTTGCTTAAAATCTCCTGAATAGGCTTTTGCCCTTTGGCATAAAAATACACCCCTTTTATCAGTTGCAGTATATCATACTGTCTAACATTTGGGGTGCAATTCACTAGGATGCGGTTATTTTTTATATTTTAGCTCCAACTGCTCCGGCCTCTCATCCGGTCATTTTGAGTTGCCTGTAGCAATTTGCTTGACAAATAATTCACCTGGTGTACAATATAATCATAGAGCATCAAAACATGACATATTACTAACGATATGAGGTTAAAACAATGGTGGAACAAAGAAAAGAAATGCTGAAATATTTATTCAGATTGTCACGGAAATTTTTTGAGGCAATGAAACAGCCAAAGAAATTTGGCACAGACAGCCTCTTATACTCATCAGAAATTCATACCCTCGACATGATTGGCAAACATCCAGGCATAACCGTGACCGAACTGGCAGACCGACAAGGTATTTTTAAAAGCGCCCTGCCAAAGGTCATCCATAAACTCATCCAAAAAGATCTGGTCTACCGTTATCAGGAAACCGGCAATAAAAAAAATATTCTTTTGGAGTTGACGGACAATGGCCGGATTGCCGTTCAACATCACTTCGAATTTCACGAAACCTTTGACAACGGCATTATGAAAAAAATTAATTCATTAACGCCGGAAGAATATTTGTTTCTCAGCGATATCCTGCAAGAGCTGGAGCAGTATATTGACCACATGGAGCAGCAGGAATAAAAAATTCGCTTTATAGTTTACCCTGTTAGCCATATTGAAATTTAAATAACGAGATCTTTAGCAACAAATGCCGGCAAAATAAGCCTTCTCCACCGGCATTCTTATTATTCTTTTATCGTTCACCTGGTTAACCTTATTAGAAAAATAAAATATCTTCATTTAAAGCCCTTCCTATCCGACTTTCCCAACGACTGATTATCGAAGCCAATCATGCACTCACTATTTCTCTAATGCCGAACTGCAACATCTATTTCTCTTTTAGCAAAAAAAACAATCTGGAGAAAGGAAGATTTACTAGTGAATACTTCTGAATTACGGGAAAAACTCGATGGTAGATATAAATTGACCCGGCAGAGGGAGCTTATTTTTCACATTCTCAACAGTTACGCAAGCCGCCATCTTAGTGCTAAAGATATCTATGAAATTGTCCATGAGCAATATCCGGAAATCGGCCTGCCTACTGTCTACCGAACCTTGGAATTGTTCAGTACCCTGGCTGTTGTGCAAAAGCTCGATTTGGGCGATGGATGCCAGCGTTATGAACTGTACTCACTCCATCATCATCACCAGATTTGCACTGCCTGCGGCAAGGTTATTGAAATAAAAGGAAGCCTGGCAGATACATTGGATACCGCTATGAATGCTATGACGGATTTTTCAATTCTAGACTTTCGGCTGTATATATATGGATACTGTAAGGATTGTCAATCCAAACGAAATCACTCAAGTCTTCCCCGCTCCCCTGATCAGAATACAACGTCACGCAGCAATGTGATCTGATTGGCTCTTTGCCTATTCATTTTTTTAATTGCCTGTTGTAAAATCAATCATTTACCTGGTGTGCATCACCATATAAAATCAGATTAGGTT
>Ga0316602_10000678_pt1 | contig 14274 bp, 12 predicted proteins | sample OWC_soil_day10_C_FD_203103 | JGI IMG/M metagenome (GOLD analysis project Ga0316602, IMG submission 203103) | Wetland soil microbial communities from Old Woman Creek delta, Ohio, United States - OWC_soil_day10_CT | ecosystem: Environmental > Terrestrial > Soil > Wetlands | place: USA: Ohio... | reverse complement strand
GCCAGAACGGGGTCGGGGGTAACGGCGGCGAAGGCGCCGGTGAGGGCGGTGGCGGTGCAGCCCAGGCCCGTCACGCGCGGCATCATGGCATGACCGTTGTGGATCCGGATCGTCCTGCCGCCCCCGACGATGTAGTCCGTCTCCCCGCTGATGCTGACCGTCGCGCCGTAGCTCTTGCCGAGACTGTGGGCCGCTGCGAGGGCGTCATGGGAGGCCTCGGTGCTGTCCACGCCTTTGGTCTGGGCCAGATCGCCACAGGTGGCCATGATCTCGGAGGCGTTGCCCCGGAGGATCGTGGGGCGGGCCCCCTTCAGGAGTTCCCGGACAGTGCCGGTCCGGTACGAGGTGGCTCCGGCCCCCACAGGGTCCAGGATGATGGGTATGCGACGGGCGTTGGCGGCTTCAGCGGCCGCATGCATGGACTCGATCCACTTCTCGCTCAGGGTGCCGATATTGATGACCAGGGCCGAGGCGATCCCCACCATCTCGGTCATCTCCTCCCGGGCGTGGGCCATGACAGGGGAAGCCCCCAGGGCCAGCAGCGCATTGGCGGTATTGTTCATGACCACATAGTTGGTGATGCTGTGGACGACCGGGGCCTTGGCGCGGATGGCTTCGACGGCTTCCCAGGTGTGCAGGGGATCGATGGGCATGGGTAATTCCTTTCAGTCTTACGTTGACCTGATAGAGGAATTCCACCATCAAGTGGCTGCGCTTCGCTAGGGGGTTGTCATCGCATGGATCGCATACCCAAGTCAGAACGCCTGGCCGAGGGACCTGGCGCGTAACAGCAGTTCCGTGCGACGCTCGGGCAGGTTCCCGGAGAGTCCGCCCATGATTTCCAGATGGGCCTCCGGAATACCTACGCCCAGCAGGCGGTCCTCCACGAGAATCCGGTAATGGGCATCCCGCAATCCCAGGGCCTCCAGTTTCTCGTCGGTGTGTCCAGCTAGGCAAAGGGCCAGGGCTTTCTGGACCCGGAGCTGGCTGGTCCGGCTGCGGTCTGCCTCGTAGGCGTAGGCATAGCCGTAAGTCCAGACCCTGTCGAACCAGCCCTTGAGGATGGCGGGGACATCTGACCACCAGAACGGGTAGACGAAGACCAGACCCTCTGCGCGATCCAGGCGCGCCTGTTCTGCCTGCACATCGCCGGGCCGTGGGCTCTGGGGGTCCATGGAGGTTTCCAGGTCGAACTGGGCGGCTTCCATGGTCGGATTGAAACCCTCCTGGTAAAGGTCGGCGAACTCCACTGTGTGTCCCGCGGTGTGGAGACCCTGGCAAAAAGCCTCGGCCACCTGGCCAGTAAAGGAGCCTCGGCTTGGATGGGCGAAAATCACCAGGACGTGCAATGGATGGCCCTCAGCTATGCACCCCCGGCGCCTCGTGCCCGGTGCTGGCCACGTACTCGTTGTAGGTGCCCTGGTAGAGCAGGGGCGTCTCATGCTCTTCCACGGCCAGTTCCAGCACCCGGTTGGCGATGCCCCGGAGGAAGTTACGGTCGTGGGACACGAAGAGCATGGTGCCCTCGAAGTCCTTCAGGGCCTCGATCAGCATTTCCTTGGTGGCCAGATCCAGGTGGTTGGTGGGCTCGTCCAGCACCAGGAAATTGGGGGGATTGAAGAGCATGCGGGCCATGACCAGGCGGGACTTCTCGCCGCCGGAGAGGGCGCGGATGGGCTTGTCCACATCGTCCCCGGAGAACTGGAAGGCCCCCAGGATGTTGCGAAGCACCCCCAGGCCTTCCATGGGGAAGTCCTGTTGCATCTGCTCCAGCACCGTGAGGTCGGGATTCAGGAGGTCCAGGGACTGCTGGGCGAAGTAGCCCATCTTGAGGCTGGCCCCCAGCTTGACGTTGCCGGAATCCGGTGTGATGGCCCCAGCCACCATCTTGAGGAGCGTGGACTTGCCGGCGCCGTTCTTGCCCATGACGCACCAGCGCTCCCCGCGCCGGATGTGGAAATCGAAGTCCCGGTAGATCTTCTTGTCACCGTATGCCTTGCAGATGCCCTCCAGCATGGCCACATCGTCTCCGGAGCGTCCCGGGGAGCGGAACTGCCACTTGGTCACCTGGCGCTTCTTGGGCAGTTCGATGCGGTCCTGCTTCTCCAAGGCCTTCACCCGGCTCTGGACCTGGGCGGCCTTGGCGGCGTGGGCCTTGAAACGGTCGATGAAGCGCTGCTCCTTGGCCAGCTTGGCCTGCTGGCGCTCGTAGGCTGCCTCAAGGTTGGCTTCCCGCTGCTCGCGCTCCTTGACGTAGAAATCGTAGTTGCCGGAGTAGCTGATGATGTCGCCGGCGTCGATCTCCACAATCTTGGAGACAATGCGGTTCATGAAGTCCCGGTCGTGGGAGGTCATCAGCAGGGTGGCATCCACGCCCCGGAGGAAGTTCTCCAGCCAGAGGATGGATTCGATATCCAGGTGGTTGGTGGGCTCGTCCATCAGCAGGACGTCGAAGTTCCCCAAAAGCACCTTGGCCATGGAGACCCGCATCTTCCAGCCGCCCGAGAGGGCACCCACGTCCCCGTCGATCTGCTCCGGGGCGAAGCCCAGACCTTCCAGGCAGGCCCGGGCCTTGGCCTCCAGCTCATAGCCCCCGGCGTGCTCGTACTCCTCCTGGACATGCCCGAAGCGCTCCAGGATCTCGTCCAGCCTGTCGGCCTGGTCCGGGTCCGACATGGCGTGGTTCAGCCCTTCCAGCTCGTGGTGCAGTTCACCCAGGCGGCCCGAGCCCGCGATGGCCTCCTCCAGCACCGTGCGGCCCCCCATCTCGTCCACTTCCTGGCGGAAGTAGCCCACGGTCAGCTTCTTGGGGACGGCCACCACGCCGTCATCCGGGCTCTCCTCCCCCATCACCATGCGGAAGAGGGTGGACTTGCCCGCCCCGTTGGGGCCCACCAGGCCTGCCTTTTCCCCGGGGTTCACCTGGAAGCTGGCGTCGATGAAGAGGATCTGCTGGCCGTACTGCTTGCTGACATTGGAAAACGAAATCATGGAGCTCCCAGGATGCGAAGGTACCGAACCTTCCATGGTATCCCGGGAGCTGCAAAGTCATGGGGTCATCGGATTCTTTGTGGCTAGGCTCATAAGAAATCTGGGGATATTGACTCATTTGTCACTTTAATGCAGTTTGGTGCTATTTATCGAATTATATTCATTCTGGGTGGTCAAAATAACGGGATAACCCCACTCTACGGAGCTATCCATGATCAAGTGGAATATCACCAGCAGGCACCACCCCTCCCTCAGCACTGAGCGGTTCTACTACGAATGGGCGGTCATCCACGTGGCCCTGATGGTCACCAACGCCTCCACCATGCGCTGTTTCAAGCGCTACGTTCAGCACTTTGCATACGACTTCGAGATGATCCCCGACGAGGCTCGGCTGTTGCCTCTGCATGAGACCCGGTGGCAGAGCTTTGCCGAGCACTGGATCGAGGGGCTGCATGTCATTCCTCCCGCCGTGGGCAGCGAGGACTACCGGGGCCGTATGCATCCCCACAGCTTCAGCGACTCCACCATGGAGCTGCACCTTCTGCAGGGCACGACGGCCTACGAGCGTCCCGACTTCAAGTCCGGCGGCGTCAAGCTGATCCACAACCTCAAGCTCAAGCCGGGTGTGGATGTCGAGCAATTCAATGCCTTCCTGGTCGACAAGCACGCCGCCCTGGTGGTAGACCTGCTCAAGGAGCGTGGCTTGCGCAAGTATGAGATCGATCGCCAGTTGGGCCTCGATCCCAACCAGTTCAAGGGGACCCTCTTCGAGAAGGGCGGCGTGGATCAGTACGCCGGCCTGGAGGAGTTCTGGTTCGATAGCCTGGAGGACGCCCTCGCCTTTGGCAAGGATCCCAAGATCCGCCAGGCCCTGCTGGAGAGTTACGGCCAGTTTGTCGACATCCAGGCCAGTCACTCTATCTATATGACCGAGCGGGTGGCTTTCGACTTCGTCACCAGGGAAGCCACGCCCCCGCCCGCCATCCTGAATCCGGACAGCTGTGAGGCCCGGACCTGCTACGACGACTGGAAGTGCTACCTGCCCAGCCTCGCCAAGCCGGAGCCTCACCAGGGCAACTGCTACCGGGAAAGGCCCTGAGGCCTGTCCTTCTGCCTGGATCGTCGGGCCGGGGCAAGGTCCTCCAACCCCGTGAATCCCCGTTCATCCCCGGCTATTCCTGCTTTTCAGGCCGGAGATGCACGGGAATTCACGGGGATAGGTTTGGCGAGGGCAATGGGCAGCGCTCTGTTTATGTATTATTAATTAATTGAATGCATCTTGTTCATCTTTGGAGTGAATCATGAAAATCCTAGGTATTTCCTTTGGTGGAAAGAACGGCAGCAACGACGCCATGTGCAAGGAGGCCCTCAAGGCCGCCCAGGAGATGGGAGCCGAGATTGAGTTCATCCGCCCTCTGGAGCTGGATCTCAAGCCCTGCAACGGCTGCGTGGCCTGCGTCAAGAAGCTCGTCCAGGGCAGGAATCCCCAGTGCATCATTCAGGACGACTTCCCCTGGCTGGATGACAGGATCGCCTCGGCGGACGGCATCGTCATCTTCATGCCCATCTTCGAAAAGGGGGCCCCGGCGAGCTTCAAGATCCTTCAGGATCGTCTCGCTGGCCCCAGCCATGACAAGGCCTTCCTTAAGGCTTGCAAGCAGATCTCCGAGAAGACCGGGAATGAGGGGCCGGATGTCCGCCAGATGCGCGACGACATCCCCGTCTCCTTCGTCATGATCGGGGGCAGCGACTGGGTTACCCGGGTGGCCACGGATGCCAAGCTCTTCGCCATGACCCCTGAGTGGAAGATCATAGACGAGATCGTCTTCCCCTGGTCCAAGGCCATCGTGGCGGAGGACGAGAAGGTGGCCCAATGCCGTCAGGTGGGCGTGAACATGGTGAAGGCCCTGCAGGATCCCGCCAGCGCCACGTATCTGGGTGATCCCGGCGTTTGCCCCAACTGCCACTCCCGGAACTTCTACCTCAACAATTCCATCACCGAGGCGGTCTGCGAGGTCTGTGGCCTGATCGGTGAGCTCAAGTCGGTGGAGGGGAAGGTGAGCTTTGAGTTCCCGGCCGAACAGATCAAGCATGCCCACAACACGGTCTCCGGCAAGTTCCACCACCTGGACGATGTGAAGGGCAACGAGATGAAGATCGCCGAGCTCCGGAAGACGGAGTCCTTCAGCAGGCGGATGGCGGAGTACAGGGATTTCATTCAGCCCTCCATGCCGACTGCGTAAGCTTTCATACCCCCACGAAAAAGGAGCACGTCGAGTGCTCCTTTTTCGTGGCTGGAAATTGGGGACTACTTCAGGAATCTGTAGCGGGCCTCACGCCCCCTGCCTTCCAGGGACAGATCTGCGAAGGGATTGTAGAGCGGGTTCCTGACCGGCTTGTAGAGGCTGTGGAGCTGGGGGAGGAAGACGCCCCAGTTGCCGATCTCCTGGGCGCAGTGGGCTGCCCAGATCTTCCCGTCTTCGTGGGTTTCCTTCTTGCGGGTGCCGAAGGCGGAGGACTTGCCGACGACACCGTAGTCCGTCTTTTCCCACTGATGGAGCCGGTAGCCCATGGGAGAGGGATTGATCAGGGACTCTTCTCCGAAACCCAATCCGGCCGCGATGTAGACATGCTCGTAGCAGATGTAGTCACGGATTTCGGGGGGCACCTCTTCGAGGCGCTCCATGCGGATATAGAGGTTCTGGCGACTGCCGTCGTTCCAGGTCTGGGGGGCGATATGGACCGAGCCCCGGGGATCCCCCGGAGTCACCGGCACGGCCCACTGCAAAGGCTCGTGCTGCTCGGGGTGCCAGAGCAGCACCGCCTTTTCCATGTTGCTCCAGAACCAGTCGATCATGTGGGCGGTCACGCCTTCGTGCTGCCAGTCCAGGTGGGTGCCCAGGGCGTCCTGAGTGATGTTCACTTCCATGAGTTGATCTCCGTATTTTTGATGCTGATCCATTCTAGGGGGTGCGCCCGATGACCGGTTCCACGGCCAGGGGCAAAGGGTTCGGGGCTAGGGGGCCTTCGGTTCTGGCCTCGCGACGAAGGGCGTCGGCCAGCCGTCTGGCCCACGCCCTTTTCATGCAAGGCTGCCGTCAGGCCATGGCTTCGTCTGTGCCCTTGACCGTTCCGGACGCTTTCTTCGGGGAGGGCAGGAACTGGACCAGCAGGATGCCGGGGATGCCCTCGGAGAATCCGATGCCGAAGGCTATGCCGGTGATCCGGCCCACCACGGAGTGGTGGTAGTTGATGGAGATGAAGGCAACGATGGTGGGCACGACCCAGGCGGCGAAGAAGGCCGTGGCGGGGAGCACGAGGCTGAGCATGGAGATCCGTGAGCAGACGGCCCCAAACAGGAGCGACCCGGCCAGGACGCCTGAGATTAGGAAGCCGAGGCCCATGGTGGTCCGGGCGCTTTCGCGGAAGATCTTTTCAAGGATGAAGCCCACCAGCAGTCCCCCCAGCATGAAAAACATCTGGTAGAGCCCCATGAGCTTGCCCGCGAGGACTGGGCCGTACCCCAGGCCGATGGGAGGCTTGATCGCGAGGTAGCCGGGAGTGAGGTCATTGACTCCCGTGAAGAACCAGCAGCTGATGAAGATCGATGCTGTGCGCCCCACCCTGGGGCCAGGAACATACGGCCATAATGGGGGAATAGGACAATTCTATGGACACCAAGCTGCTCAACTGTTTCAGGCTTGTGGTGGAGCACCAGAGCTTCACCAAGGCTGCCCGTCTCCTTGGCATCACCCAGTCCGCTGCGAGTTATCAGATCGCGGCCCTGGAGCGGGAACTGGGCATCACACTCTTCCGGAGGCTTCCCCAGTCTCTCCGCTTGACCCCCCAAGGGCGGCATTTCTTTTATGAGATCGAAGATGTCCTGAGCCTATACCGGAAGGTGGTGGGGGAGGCCCGGGACATCGAGGCCGGGAGGCTTGGCCAGGTACGCCTGGGCATCGCTGGGCATGCGGGGGGGGGCTTCGTCCCCAGTCTGATCAAGGCCTTCCGCCAGCGCCATCCCGGTACGCTGCTCCAGCTCTCCCGGCTGAATCTAGCTGATCTGGAAAGGGCCCTGGAGGAAGGGCAGCTGGATGTCGGGGTGACCATGAGTTTCAGCGAGAAAGAACATCCTGGTTTTGGACGAAGGCTGGTGGGTATGGAACCCTTGGCAGTCATGCTCCCCGAGGATCACTTATTGTCAGAGCGGGAGTTCCTCACGGTGGATGAATTGGAATCCATGCCTATCGTCCATCTTCTACAAGACTCTGATCCACCTGATCGGTCCGGTGTCATCCGGATGTTCGCGCGTCACGGGCTCACCCCCAACCTGGTGCATCGCGTGCCCGATTTCGATTCCGTGGTCCTGCTGGTGGAGGCCGGAGAGGGGCTGGCGGTCTTCCCGGCCTACCGGGCCGCCACCTGTGGAAGTGCTCGGGTGAAGATCATCCCCCTCGCCGGGGACGGCTCCACGGAGGACGTCTTCCTGGTGTGGAACCGGGAGGCCCTGAATCCGGCCCTGGAGGTTCTGCTGGCAGAGGCGGATGCGATTCTGGCCGGGGAATCTCTTACCTAATCGCTGTCATAGGGCGCGTATTCATCATGATGGTGCACGCGTTCCGAAGAACTTGCCATCGGACCCCAAGGATCGAAAAGAAGGTAGGCCGGGAGTCAATGTTCACAGGATCGGCCGCGATGGGTTTTGTCTTTTACCGCTGTCCATCCTCGCTCCTGGACGGGGGGAGGTGGCGACGGATGAAAGCCGTGATATTGGTCGGATCCCTGTTCAGGAGCCACCTGAGCACATTGGGATTCCCGCGAATGCCATAGCTGTTGTAGCAGGCGACCAGTCGGCGGAGCGCGTCGATGGAGTAGTCCGGGACTTCTCTTCGATGTCTACGGAGATTGTCCAGGGTCTGGTCCCCTACGCTGCCTTCGGTACCTGGGGTATCCAGGATCTGCTCCAGAGAGATGTAGCGCGCCTCGATGGGTCTTCCGGCATGGGTGGAGATGGCTTCCGCCACCTCATGGGTGGTCAGGCAGTCTTCGCTGCTGAGGGGATAGGTCGCGAACCAGTGATCCGGCTGCAGAATGACCTTTGCGGCCACCTCCGCCACATCCTCCATGTCCACGAAGGAAAGGCGGCTTGACAGGGCGAAGGGCGAGGTCAGGACGCCGGACGCCACGACCGAGGCCACATCGATGTTCTGCATGTAGTGGGTCGGCTGGAGGATGGTGAAGGGCAGGCGGGACTGGATCAAGGCGTTCTCCACCCGCAGCTTGGCCTGGTGGTTGAGCAGGGCCTCGATCTGCGGGTGAAGAACCGAGATGTAGACAAAATGCTCAATGCCTTTCTCCCGGGCGGCCTCGATCACGAACTGTCCCATGGCGCTTTCGTGTGGATGCATGGGCGGGCCGATGTGGATCACTGCCTTGACGCCCTCCATCGCACGGCCCAGAAAAACTCTGTCCAGCTGGTCCCCATGGAGGACTTCCTGAGCGCCGAGCGGACCCGCAGAGGATCGGCAGATGGCTCTGACCGGGAGCCCCTCGGCCACCATGGCTTTCATCATATGCCGACCCGTCTTCCCGTTGGCAGAAGTCAGAAGGATCATGGCGCGCTCCCTGGATCAGATTCGCTCAAACACTACCGCGATACCCTGTCCGCCGCCGATGCACATCGTCACCAGGGCATGGCGCCCCTGGATCCTTTCCAGTTCGTGAAGGGCTTTGGTCGCGATGAACGCACCACTTGCGCCGATGGGGTGCCCGAGGGCGATGGCGCCACCGTTGGGGTTGGTCTTGGCGGGGTCCAGGCCGAGCGCGCGGGAGACCGCGATTGCCTGAGCTGCAAAGGCTTCGTTGGATTCCACGACGTCCATCTGGTCGATCCTCAGGCCTGCCCGGGAAAGGGCCAGCCTGGAGGCCGGGATCGGGCCTTCCCCCATGAGCTCGTTGGGCACACCCGCCACAGCCCAGGAAACCAGCCTGGCGATGGGTTTATGGCCGCCCTTCTGGGCAGCCGAGGCTTCCGCCAAGAGGAAGAATGCCGCTCCGTCATTGAGCCCGGAGGCATTCCCTGCGGTCACGGTACCATCCTTCTTGAATGCCGGTTTCATGGCGGCCAGGGCTTCGGGTGAGGTGGGCCTGGGGTGCTCATCCGTGTCGAAGGTGATATCTCCCTTCTTGCTGCGCAGAATCACAGGCACGATCTGGGGGGTGAAGTGTCCGGCCTTGATTGCGCGGGCGGCTCTCAGCTGGGACTCTAGTGCCAGCTCGTCCTGCTCCTGCCGTGTGATCCCCCACTTTGCGGCTACGTTTTCGGCGGTGACACCCATGTGGCCGGCCCCGAAGGGGTCCGTGAGCGTGCCCACCATCATGTCGACGAGGGGCGTGTCCCCCATCCGGGCGCCCCAGCGGGCGTTCGGCATGAGGTAGCCTCCACGGGACATGACTTCCACTCCCCCGCCAATCCCGAAGTCTGCTTCGCCGAGGAGGATGGCCTGCGATGTCGACACAATGGCCTGCAATCCAGAGGCGCATAAGCGGTTCACACCAAAAGCGACCGAGTCCATGGGCATCCCGCCAGCAACCGAAGAGACCCGGGCGACATAGGGAAACCGGCCGTCCGCGGGGATGGTGTTGCCGACAGTGGCATAGGTGACCTGGTTTCCGTCGACGCCGGCGCGCTGGATGGCCTCCTTGATGACAAGACCGCCGAGGGCACATGGATCCATGTCCTTGAGGGCCCCGCCGAAGCTGCCGATGGCCGATCTGACCGCACTGAGGACCACGATTTCCCGATTCATATTCCTTCCCTCCTGCTGCTTTCGACCCATCGGCCGCCCTGTCATGAATGGCTTCCGGGGGGGATTCCCCCCCCGGTTGTCCGGTCTTCAGGCTGTGGGAATCCCGATGGACCGCCCTGTCGGGAGACGTCTCCCAGCTACTTCTTGTTCCGGTTGAAGAGGCGCTGGATGTATCGCATGCCGTTGGCGCCGCCGCGGGCTTCGTCAGCGTAGCCGGTGCCACCGTAGAGGTACTCACGGTCCGGAACCTCGTTCACCTGATCCTCGTCAATCTCGGCGAGGCAGCGGGCGATGGAGCCGTCACCCATGTACCAGCGCATGGGGAAGCAGATGAACTTGAATCGCTTGCCGCTCACCTTGGCGAGATCCCCGCCCAGGTTCTCGACACCCACGATGCCGTTGCCGAGCATGAGCTTGTGGCAGGGCTCCCAGGTGCCCCAGCCGCTGTGCGCTTCGAGGAAGCCATACTTCTGGTCGTAGGCGGCCTGGCCGTGGAGCTGGATGTACTCCTCCTTGTCGAACTCGGCGTAGGCCTCGGCGCCGAACAGCTCCTTGTACTCCTCCACCAGGGGGCGGCCCGAGTGGCCGAGGAGATTCAGGCGGGTGCCGCCGTTCAGGCCCATGGCGGTGTGCAGAGGGTGGTCGAGGGCCTGGCCGTCCATGGCCACGCACTTGACCTTGTGCTTCACGAACCATTCGCCGGCCTCGACCCCGGTGCCGCAGGCGTAGTGGTAGTAGGCCTTGGAATCGTCGTAGTACTTGTGCATGCCGGTATCCAGGACGACGACCATGCCCTCCAGCTCACTGGGCTTGATTTTGGCCTTCTTGCAGGCCAGCTCCAAGTCCTTGGGGCCGATCAGGGCCCAGGGCTCGACCTCGATCTTCAGGCAGACGGCCTCGCCGGTGTAGGCGTCGATGGGCATCTCATGGGTATAGCGGGCGCGCCGTCCATCGAATTCGTATTCCATGACATGGCGGGGAGCGTCGCAGTGGGTCCCGGTGTGCTGGGGGACGTTGATCCACTGGGTGAGGACGCCGCTCTTGGCCATCGTGTGGGTGCTGTTGACGCTGGCCTTCTCGAAGTAGGGCCAGCGGGGGGCTTCCGCGCTGAAGGGGTGGCTCAGGTCGATATAGATTTTCTTGCTCATGGCTGTTTCTCCATTGGTTTGTGGCACTGGTGCTTGGTGGTTATATGAATGATGTTTTTCGATGTGAATTTAGGGTGGCCTTGGCATAGGGGTTCCAAGCAGATCAACCCTGAAGTTGAACTGCAGAAATGGAGGACGGGGTGGAATGCGTTCGAGATGGAATTCCCAGCTCGGTCACTGGTCTCGGATTCGCTTCAAGCGTTTGGTTCTGCGCTGCGCTGGAAGAGTATCCAAACCATAGGGGAAATGCTTTGGTGGGGGAATTCGAATGATTATATTGTTGCGATAGATGTTATCTATCGCATTGTGGAGCGGCCAGTAGGGTATTTTGGAGGCAGCTTGACCACATATATATGCAATCTGGAACACGCTGAGGAGTTCTTATGGATACCAGGCAGTGGCGATGTTTCTTTGCGGTTGCGGAGAATTTGAATTTCACCAAAGCCTCGGCGCGACTGTATATGACGCAGCCTTCTGTAAGTTATCAGATATCATCACTTGAAAACGAACTTGGCGTTAAGCTTTTTGTTCGGGACTCCCATGCTGTTAAACTTACACAAAACGGATCGTATTTTTATCAGCACATGGGCAAGATCATGCAGGAATACAACGATCTTGTTCAAAGACTCCGTGAACTGGACTCGGGTGCCATCGGAACGATTTCCCTGGGCTTTCTGGGCCCCATCAGCAACAGCATGATGTCTCATTGGATCCATGACTTTGCTATCGCCCACCCCGCAGTCGGGTTGAATCTGAACCGCTATACGCTGACAGGGCTGGATGAGGCGGTCTCCAACAACCAGGTGGATGTTGGGTTCACCATGAGCTTGGGGCAGGAAAGTGCGGGAGGCGTCCACCGACGCACCCTCTATACCGATGATCTTGTGCTTGCGCTCCGCCTGGACCATCCCCTGGCCTCTCGGGACTCCGCGTCGCTCACCATGCTGGAGATGACGCCGGTCGTCACCCTGACCCGGGAAGCCTCCTCGCCGGTCTTGAACTGGCTGGAGCGGTCTTGCCACCGCAACGGCTTCGACCTCCGGATCGTGCGAATGGTGCCGGATGTTGAAACCCTTCTGTTGATGATTGAAGCTGGGCTGGGAGTCGCGGTGATTTCCCGCAGGATGGTCGAGTTCTATCCCCAGTACCAGGTGAAGTGCCTGACCTTTGCAGACGAGGTTCCCCAGGTGCGCTTCGAGGCCATCTGGCACGAGAAAAGCGATAATCCCTTGCTTTCGCAATTCCTGATGACCCTTCCCGAGGGGTGAGTCTGTTGAAACCCTCGCCAAGGGGCGGGCTGGCCCACCAGTCCGCCCCAGGTCAGGTCTACTTGGCAGGCATGGGGAAGATCGGTTCGCCGTTCTTCGGAACGAAGTCCAGTTTGGAGAAGACGGTCCGCAATTCCCATTTCTCCGGAGTGTCGTTCCTGAACCACTGGCCGAAAACCACAGGGCCGCGGTTGAAGTGGAACTCGTCGAACTTGACCCGGTGGCAGATAGTCATGAGGTCTGTCTCTTTGAGCGCAGCGTTGACCTTTTCGGAGTCGAGGGACTTGGCTCGCTGGATGGCATCCACGATGATCTGGATCGAACGGTAGCCAGGACCGATGGCGGGGTTCAGTGGCTGATTCTTGGCGCTCTTCCAGCGTGCGGCCAGGGAGGCGGGGGTGGTATCCCCGAATCCTGGACAGTTCTTGAATGAGGGATCCCACCACACCTCGGAACCGATGGCGTAGGGAAGATCGCCACCCCAGGCATTCACGTCGTTGTAATAAAGCGCTCCCCGGCTGATCATGGCGATCTTGGGTGTGAAACCAAGGGCCTTGCACTGCTTCCAGACGGCACCGAAGAAGGGACCGGGGGCATTGCCCCACAGGATCTCCACGCCCGCATCCTTCCAAGCCTGCACCACCGAGGAGAAGTCCGTGGTTTCCATGGGAGTCAGGCCAAGGTTCTTTTCGACGCTGACGGGGGTGTAGCCCAGCTTCTTCAGGGAGGGGCCGAAAAGGGTGTACCAGCTGCGGCCGTCGGGATCATCGGAGGCCAGGATCCCGACTTTCTTGTTCGTCTGGGATCCGAACTGGTCCAGCATGGAGACCCAGGTATCCAGCACGGTGTAGCCGGGCTTGCCCGCCCGGAAGTCATTTCCGGTCGCTGGACTTGAAATGGCCATCATGCCGCTCGCCCAAGTGTACTGCCACTTGGTGGGCGTTTCATTCCGCATGGCGGCATAGGCTTCCAAGGGGCCAGTGCTGGTTACGTAAGGGACTTTGTAACGCTCGCAAGCCTGGGAGACGCCTGGGTGCATCGGGGGCGGCTCATCCCCCGTCACGATGAAACTGACCCCGTCTTGGTTGATGAGCCCTTCGGCCAGGGAGCCGGCCTTGTTGGGATCGCTCTCGTTATCCACCACCACAAGCTTGATGGGCATCTTCTGGTCGCCGACCTGGACGCCACCCAGCCTGTTGATGTCTTCCACAGCGGCCTGGAGGCCGAAGACGGCGCCTTGGCCGAAGGAAGCGAACATACCTGTCTGTGCCTGGACCACGCCGATTTTGATCTCGGCTGCCCTTTTCTTGTCGCAACCCACAGCCAGAAGGGTGGCCATGGCCGCAATGGAACATGCGATCTTTTTCATGCGTTCTCCCGTTTTTCTGGAAAATAACTGTATTTGCTTGAGTTGTGCATACGGATCAGCAGGCCAAAGGCAGATGGCTGGATATCCATCGCCAGGTGGGGCTGGTTTGGGCGGCAGTATTGACTTTTGCGGCAAAAGCACTGCCAGCTTTCCTGAGTGCCTCCCTGATTGGAAACCCGAATTTTCAATTGTGACGATAGAAGAATCCTTCGATCCGGTGTAATTCGAGTCGCCATGCTTGATCAAATGCTGGTTTTTGAAACTTGTCAGCTATTGGTGATCGAGAAGCTGGCCCGACTTGGGTTGGCGAGGAGCCGCGAGACCGACTGCCCCAATCTCACGGGTCAGGGACAACCCATAGAAAATCGCTATTGCAGCCATTGATCCTTTCGAATTCCAGGAATCGACTGGTTTGCATAGGATTCGGGAATCGCAGTCTCCGCAAGGGCATTCCCATTCGGGAAACTGCTGGCTGCGCCCAGGAGCCCGCCCGTTTCATTCATGCGCTTCCAGTGCCAGCTATGGCGCTGGAAAGGTGCGCTTAAAAACCATTGTTCGAGGAAAACCATGTCCGATCTGTCCAACAAGGTCATTCTCACCGTCGCCCACACCGGCGCCTGGCCCAAGAAGACCGACACCCCCTACGTGCCCCTGACCCCCCAGGAAATCGCTGAAGACGTGCTTGCCTG
>Ga0316602_10000673_pt1 | contig 14382 bp, 16 predicted proteins | sample OWC_soil_day10_C_FD_203103 | JGI IMG/M metagenome (GOLD analysis project Ga0316602, IMG submission 203103) | Wetland soil microbial communities from Old Woman Creek delta, Ohio, United States - OWC_soil_day10_CT | ecosystem: Environmental > Terrestrial > Soil > Wetlands | place: USA: Ohio... | reverse complement strand
TCTTGATTATGGTGCACAAATTTATTTTCAGGCGCACAGGCGCGTAGATGATCAGAGAAATGAAAAATATACGAACCAATATACAGTTAATGAGCTATTTCCAGATGTAAATCCAGTAGATGCCCTGTAAAAAGAATTGAAAACACTTACTGTGAAAAATTATATGAAGACGGTAACAGATCTTAAGTTCCCCAATAGGAGTGAGATGAGGGAATTTGGAAAGGTCTACAATGGTAAGGATGAGATATATATCAAGATAAGAGTGGAACTATTTGGTATGTATGGGAATTCTACAACTTTTGTGATGTCATTTCATTTTGCTGAGAGGACATTTTTATCAGAGATGTTCCCATATAGGAATAAATAAAGGAGGTGTTTTCATGAACATGAAAGTGATCCGTAGCGAGAAACGTCTATGTACCTGCTGTATGGAAGAGCATGATGTGAAAACAGTTCATGTAAAGGACCATGCTATTTTTAAAAATATATCGGTAGACTATGAAGCTACCTACTTTTATTGTGATGTTGCAGAAGAATTATATATGGATGAGTCCCAGATTCAGGAGAATGATATAGCTATAAAAGATGCTTACAGAAGGAAACAAAGACTTCTTACTTCTAAGGATATTAATGCTATTCGTGGAAAGTATGGCATTAGTCAGAGTGACCTTTGTATTCTCTTAGGTTGGGGGGCTAAAACCATTACCAGATATGAGAGCCATCAGGTACAGGATAAAGCGCACGATACTATTTTAAAAAAGCTTAATCAGGATCCGCAGTGGTTTCTTGATTTGCTTGTCGAGGCAAAAAATAATTTATTGGTTGAATCCTACCGCAGGTATTTAGAGACGGCCAATATTCTTTATGAGAATGAACAGGACCGTTATCTGCGGAAGGCGATTATAGCTAAATATGCAAGATTTCAGAGTAACCAAATGTTTCAGGGGAATGCAGTTCTTTCGCTGGATAAGGTAGTGGATGTAATTCGCTATTTCGCAGCATCAACCGTGGTTACCAGTTTGTATAAAGTAAAACTAATGAAATTAATGTGGTATTCCGATGCACTTTCTTATAAAAAGAGAGGGAGTGCTATCACAGGTCTGGTATATCAGGCCTTGCCAATGGGAGCAGTACCAATCGGACATGATTCCATTATTGATCTCAGTGGAGTTCCCTGTGAAGAAGTGGATATGGGCGAAACATATGCGTATTATTTCAACTTGCCTGACGGATCAGATTACCCTGCTCTTAATTCAGAAGATAAGCGTATTTTAGATGTTGTCATAGCGAGACTTGGAAGGATGACAAAAGATGAGATTGTAGCATTTATGCATAAAGAACAAGCATATACCAAAACGGCTTACAAGGATATTATTCTGTTTAAATATGCGGAAAGTTTACAGATCTAATACGTTTGACAGAGCTGTGCGAAAAGTGCGGCTCTGTTGTGAAAGTTTGTGCAGTGAAAACTGTCAGCAACTTATAGGTGTAAGACTGATAATTTAACCGACAATAATGAAGCGTAAAAATAGAGACAATGATCATATTTCGCTCGCTTTTTCCTTTACAGAACTACTATTACAAACTATACTTTCCTTAAAGATCATCTTAAGCGGCTATTATTGTATTAGAAGGGGAGGAATACCATGGAAATCGTTATCGTGACCGTACCAAATCCATATGGATTACATGCAAGACCAGCCAGTTTGCTGTCAAAGCTCGCTATGGGATTTATAAGTGAAATTACAGTCTATAAAAATGAAGACCTCACCAGGAAATATAATGCGAAGAATGTACTCTCCGTAATGGATTTGAACGCAATTATGGGTGACAAGCTGACGTTTGAAAGCAAGGGCGAAGATGAAAAAGAAGCGATTTTATCCATCGCAAACTTTGCAGAAAGTGGCTTTGGAGAATAGGAGACATTTTATGAAATTAAATCGGTTAACAGAAAATATATACTATACGGAATGCGATTCCAATAGCGATCGCCCTGTTTTGGGTTATATCAATGGGGATCGGTGTTCAGTAATGGTTGATGCAGGCAATTCCGCGAATCATGTGAAAGATTATAATTTTTTTCTAACGCAGCAAGGCCTAAAAAAGCCGAAATATTGTGTTATCACACACTGGCATTGGGATCATACATACGGGTTGCATGCCGTTGATGCGGAAACAATTGCACATACAAAGACCAACCAGGAATTGGTCAGAATGTCTTCTTGGAAATTTACTGATTCAAAGATGAAAGAGCGGTTGATATCCGGCGAAGAAATTACGTTTGCAGATGAGCACATCCGGGCAGAGTATCTCAAATTAAAAGAAATAAAGGTAGTTCCGGCACTGTTAACCTTTGAGCAAAAGATCGTATTGGACTGCGGTAGCATTACGTGCGTATGCATGCACCTCCCCTCCGCCCATAGTGACGATTCCGTGGTTGTTTTGATTCCAGAGGAAAGAGTGATATTTTTAGGAGATATTTATAATGATGACTTTTATCAAAATCATTACAGAGATTTGGAGAAAACAAAACAATTATATCAGGAATTAAGCATTATTGACTTTGAGTTGGCAGTGGTGGGTCACAGTGAGCCAGTTAGGAAAGAAAACATTTTAAACTTTTTGCACCGGTTCTTTTAAAAAGCAGGATAAAGTAAGAGGGAATATTAATGAAACAAGATACAATAAACAAGATATTGCAATTTCGTGATGAACGCGACTGGAGACAATTTCATAATCCGAAAGATTTAGCCATATCAATTTCTCTGGAAGCGGCTGAACTATTGGAAGTTTTTCAGTGGAGTGCTGAGGATGTGAAATGCACAGAGAAGATGGACAAGATAAGAGAAGAATTAGCTGATGTAATAAATTACTGTGTGCTTATGGCAGATGCGTGCGGTCTTGATATAGATGAGATTGTACAGGCGAAGATTAAGAGAAACAATGAAAAGTATCCAGTAGAATTAGCTAAGGGAAATAAAGAAAAATATGACCAACTGAAACAGAGATAATTCAGAAAAATGATTAGCACCAGTTCACGTAAGACAAGGGGGGTGAGGGTAAATGCCTCAATTTGATTATGAAAAAATTGGATATCAATTAAATATTGATAGCAAGTATTATAACAGTCTTGATATAGAAGCATTCTCTCTTATGATGAAAAACCCGTCATACTGCTATAAGTTCTATTGGCTTGAGGCAATCGTTCATTTAATTTCAGAAGGCTTAAAAGAGACTAGCTTTAACGATATTATTGATGAGATGATTGCAAATGCGTGGTATACGGTTTTGGAATTTCATATTCATCTAAGCGGTGTGATTGAAGGCCGGATAAAAGATGGGTTGGAAAGAGCCGTTTTTACGCTGCAGGAGTTAAGCCTGCTTCCAGGAAATGCTTCCAAGATAGAAATTAAGAATAAAATAAAACTGTATGATAAAGAATTGGCTCTTTATAAAGAACAGTTAACTCACATGGTTCCGTATCGAGCACTTTCAGGATTTTTCGATAAGTGTCAGGAAAGAGCGGATTGGTGCAGCACTCAAAGAATGGTTTCTTATATTGAACGAGTCAATCAGATATCATTACTCCCCTACACACTTGGAACAGGAAGTAAACTTAAGAAAGAAGTTTATTTTAATGAATCATGGATAAAGATGATTCAGGACAATACCGTATCAATTCTTGGCTGGATTCAGTATGAAAAGGTAAAGTGGCTTCAGAATAATAATCCTGAAGTCCCAGGACTTATATATAAGCTGACACCAATGGATGAAAAATTGCGTAGGCTTAATAGTGTTAGGAAACTTTGGGAGGCAGTTTTGGATGAGAAACCTATCGTGGATGTATTTAAGAATTCACCGATAGTAAAAGGAAGTTATGATGTGGATCATTTTATTCCTTGGTCCTTCGTAATGAACGATGAATTATGGAATCTAATGCCTATGGATTCCGCGTTAAATTCATCGAAAAGTAATAAGCTTCCAAAGTGGGATCCGTTTTTTAGACGATTTGCAGGTAATCAGTATATTTTGTATGGCATAATTCATGATGAAAGAAAGCCAGATATTAGAAAAAAGTACGAGTCTTGCTTTCGTGATAATTTGCATTCTATATGGGCTAATCAGGAGCTATATAGAAAGGGAAATTCTAAAGAGGAATTTTATCATATTCTTGAGAAAAACATGCAGCCGGTTTATGATTCGGCAAGAAGACAAGGGTACCAAATTTGGTAAAAGGGGAATGGGTACATGACGAAAGAAAAGTTGGCTGAAATTAGAAATGGGTTTGAAACGGCATACGTTGATGGAACGTTTTCATCTAATCTGGCATATAAGCCTCAGTTTGTTTCAAATAATCATAAAGAAGGTAAAAAAGTACTATCGACTATAGAGAATGAGCTTTTAACATGTGATCAGTTTCAAATAAGTGTTGCTTTTATAACAATGGGGGGAATTACTCCCCTTCTTCAGACGTTGAAAGAACTTGAGAAGAAAAACATTCCTGGAGAGATTCTAACAACCAATTATTTGAATTTTAGTGAACCTAAAGCATTAAAAAAGTTAAATGAACTTAAAAATATTACTCTAAAAATGTTTGATGTAGAAGCCGCTGATAAAGGATTTCATACGAAGGGATATATATTTAAAAAGGAAGAAATCTATCGAATTATAATTGGTAGTTCCAATATTACAAGCGCAGCATTAACAATTAATCGAGAATGGAATACAAGAGTTATATCTACTGAGCAGGGAGAGATGGCGCAGGAAATTATTGATGAATTCTATGAACTTTGGGACTCCAGATACTCACTTGAGTTTGATGAATTTTATGAAAATTATGAAGAACGATATAATTTCATTAAGCACCAACGTAAGATTGCCAAGCAAGATGAGATTCCATCTATTGAAAAATACAGATTACAGCCAAATAATATGCAGGTTGGATTCATTACAAATCTTAGAAAGATATTAGATGATGGCAAAGAAAGAGCACTTCTGATTTCAGCGACAGGAACAGGAAAAACTTATGCTTCAGCATTTGCAATGCGTGAGCTTGCATTTAAAAGAGTATTATTTTTAGTTCATAGAGGGCAGCTTGCGCGTCAGTCCAGGAAATCTTATCAAAAGGTATTTTCTAAGTCAGTCTCAATGGGTTTAGTTGGAGCTGGGTATCATGAATATGATTGTGATTTTGTATTTGCAACAGTACAGACTTTGAACAGAGATGAACATTTATTTAAATATAATTATGATGAGTTTGATTGTATTATACTAGATGAAGCACATCATATCTCTGCAGATACTTATCAAAAAGTAATGAATTATTTCAAACCCAGGCTTTGGCTTGGTATGACGGCAACCCCTGATACGCGAAATGATAATGTTGCGGAGAAGAATATTTATGAAATTTTTAATTACCAAATAGCTTATGAGATTCGTCTTCAGCAGGCTATGGAAGAGAATATGCTCTGTCCATTTCATTATTTTGGAATCAGTGACATTTCAATGATGGATGATAAGAAGATTAACGCTAAAAACATAACTGAAAGAGATTTTAATCAGTTAACAGGGACTGAACGAGTACGACATATTATTGAGCAGGCAAATTATTACGGATATAGTGGCGATAGAGTAAAGGGATTAATATTTTGTGGTCGAATAGATGAGTCTGAAGAACTATCAGCAAAATTTAATCAGATTATTAATCCGTCAAATGGTAACCTATATAGAACAATCGCCTTGAATGGCAATTCCTCTGAGGAGGAACGGCAAGAAGCATTTGAGAGATTGGCAATGGATGAAGATGATGATTTTGAAAACAGGCAACCCTTGGATTACATATTTTCAGTAGAAATTTTAAATGAAGGTGTAGATATCATAGAAGTCAATCAGGTAATTATGCTTCGACCTACACAGTCACCGATTGTATTTATTCAGCAGCTGGGAAGAGGTCTAAGGAAAGCAGAAGGAAAAGAGTATGTTGTAATTCTAGATTTTATTGGTAATTATAATAACAACTTTATGATTCCAGTCGCATTATCAGGAGATCGTTCTTATAATCCAGACACGATTCGCAAATATATTATTAGTGGAAACAGTACGATACCGGGTGCTTCTACGGTTCATTTTGACGAGATTGCGAAAGAAAAGATTTTTTCGTCAATTGATAAGATTAAAGGAATCAAATCGATTATCAGAGAAAGCTATTTTTCTTTGAAAAATCGCTTAGGTAGAGTTCCATATCTTATAGATTTTTACGAAAATGCAGAAACAGATCCACTTGTAATTATCAGAGAATATAAAACCTATCAAAGTTTCTTAGTGTCTGTAGAGAAGGAACTTTATATGGAGAGGATAACGGAACAGGAATTGATTACCTTAGAGTATTTGTCGAAAACGATACTGAGTGGAACAAGACCATATGAACTTGAAATATTAAAGCGCTTTTTAAACCATGAAGTAATCTATGTTGATCAGATAAAACAGGAGTTTCAGCATACTTACGGGTATGAGCTTGACTTAACCTCTTTTAATAATGCAATAGAAGTTCTACAAGGAAAATTTGTAAGCAAAGAAGAGGAGTACAAAAAATACTGCCATATTGATATTGTAAATTATGATGCAAAGAGAACATTACAAAGGCTTAAGGGGTTTGCGGACCGTCTTCTCGATATGGAATTCTACAAACAGGTCAATGATATTATTCAAGTAGGACTTAGAAGATATAAGGAAAGGTATTTAATTAATCAGGAAAATAGCACTTCATTTGTTTTGTATGAAAAATATTCGAGACGTGATGTGAGTCTACTAATGAATTGTGGTAAGGATTTATCCTCAATCATGTATGGTATGAAGCGAATAGATGAAGATGTGTTTATTTTTGTAACATATCATAAAGAAGAAAGTTCTGATGATAAAAATTATGTTGATGGAAAACCGGATTATGCAGATGCTTTTGAAGATAATATGATCTTTCGATGGGATTCTCAGATAGGAAGAGGAATTAATAGTTCTTATGTAGCGGATGTAATGACAGCACAGAGAAAACATCTTTTAGTTAAGAAAAGTGATGCAGAAACAGACTTCTATTATGTAGGACAGTTCGAAATAATAGAGGCTAAACCAGCTCGCAAGAACGATAATTATGGAAAAGAACGTGATATTGCTAAGTTCCAAATGAAGATGCATCATGCGGTTAGAGAGGATCTTTTGCGTTATTTGCAAAGTAATATTAAAAAAGAGGAAGTGAAGGCAGGATGAAAATAGTTAGAGTAGTAGCTGCAGTGATTAAGGATTTAAATGAAAAGGGAGAACCAATTATTTTTGCTACCCAACGGGGGTATGGCGATTTAAAAGGTGGTTGGGAATTTCCTGGTGGAAAAATTGAAGATGGTGAGACTCCTCAAGAGGCACTAGTGAGAGAAATAAAGGAAGAATTAGATACAGAGATTTCAGTAGGAGAGCTGATCCATACCATTGAATATGATTATCCTACATTTCATCTGTCTATGGATTGTTTCTGGTCAGAAATTATTGCCGGAGATCTGGTTTTAAAAGAGCATGAGGATGCAAAATGGTTGACGAAGGAAGAAATGAATTCAGTAGGCTGGTTACCAGCGGATATAACTTTGGTAGATAAAATTCGTATGTCTATCTAGATAGCCATTTCTATAATCGTTTAAGTGGGTGATAATTTTGAAAGAACGTTCAGAAGTAATAGCTATATGTATGAAATTAAAAGAGGTCTATGAGGATTATCCGTTTCACGATACAAACTGGACTTTAATTCGCCATAAAACCAATAAGAAAGCATTTGCCTGGATATATGAGAGGGAAGGCAATATCTGGATAAACGTTAAATGTGACCCGGAGTGGAGAGATTTCTGGAGAAGCACATTTGCTTCTGTGATACCGGCATATCATCAGAATAAAGAACATTGGAATTCCATAATTCTCGATGGGACAATTCCGGATAAAGATGTTATCAGAATGATTGGAGAGAGTTATGAACTTACAAATGACAAAAAGAAATCTGTTAAGAATTAAGTATGGGATTGCATTTGTATTGCTCCTGTTTATAGAAGTGATAATTGCGTTATATGTACATGATTCTTTTGTACGGCCATATGTTGGAGATATGTTGGTAGTAATTTTAGTATATAGTTTCACGAGGATCTTTATACCAGAAAAATGCAGATTACTTCCATTGTATGTCTTCTTATTTGCAGCAGGAGTAGAGGTATTGCAATATTTCAAATTAGTACACGTACTTGGGTTGGAAGATAACAGGTTTTTACGAATCGTATTAGGTTCAGTGTTTGATATAAAGGATATTGCATGTTATGGTGTCGGGTGTATTTTGCTTGAAGCATTCGAGTGAAAAAAAAGTAAATAATTAATGAGGAAAAGCAGACAGTGGAATTTATGTCTGCTTTTTCTCGCCTAATGATTAACTGAATTATCTGTTTCCTTAAAAATCAAACGAAATATAAATCTTACAAATGGTCCGCAATAGAACATCTGAAATAAAATTGCCATTGGGAAATTCATTGCCCATGTCTGTACCCATGTTCCAAAATCAGGTTTTTTAAATAGAAGTGTGGCAATCAGACTCATAACCGGGCACATGATGCAGCAAATAGAGATTGAGATTGCGTAAGTAATAAATTGGGGCCGGTCATCTGGTCTTACTACTTTAAAAGCAAGCATTTTAGCAAGTTTTCCAACTACAAAGAATTCTAAGATAAATGCAATTGGAACCATAACCGGCATCTCCAGAAGCGCTGCGAGAAATGTATGGCTGGTGACACCTCCCATATTCAGTGCAACATTGTAGACAACCATTCCGAATACCATTCCGGTTGCCATAATTGCAGTGAAAACGATGTCTTGAAATTTGTTTTTTGGCATTAAAAAATCCTCCTTGAGTATAATTAATGTGTTGTTCGTTATCATCCAGGAGGAGTGTGCGTTTCCAATTATGTACCATATTTAAATTTTGCTCAGATATCATAACACAAATATAAATTGTATGCAAGTTTTATATGAAAAATATAGTATATAGTAATGTGTGGCTATCCCCAGTTGCTGCAGTTTTTAAAATATTCATCAGTCACTTCCAGTAATTTTTCAATACAATCATTAGATTCCCTGTTATAAAGACATGTTACTTTAAAATAATTTTCAAAGCCTATCAGGGGAACAAACCGCACTGTATCATTGGCAAACTGCTGCATATGGCTGGCGAGAAGGGAGATGCCCAGCTGACAGTCTACCATAAGCATCATATTAATGAGGGAGTTGGCCTCATAAACTGTGTTGGTCGAAAAACCCTCCTGAGAATAGATGTTGTCAATTAAATTATGGTCGGTTCTGGAATACTTTGGGTCCATATGTATAAATGGCTCGTCCTTTATCATGGTAAGAGAAATCGATTTTAGCTCAGAAAATTTGTGATTCTGAGGCAGTACCACGCACATATGGTCTGTGAAAACAGTCTTTTTTATAAACTGAGGCGGGCAGTCAATCTCTATATCTGGTAAGATGGCGACATCAATCTGGCCGCTTGTCAAGGTTTCCATAATGTGATCGTAGGTGTAGTCCATGGGGTTCACCTTGATGGTAGGGTGAAGCTCATGGAACCGCTTGATCAGCTTGGGAAAATGATGGACAAGGGCAGTTCCTAAAAGCCCGATGCTGATGACACCTGTTGTTCCGTTTTCCATGTCTTTTACTTTTTTAACGGCAGAATCATACATATGAAGTGTTTTTTTAACTTCGTGGTAAAAAATTTTCCCCGTTGGAGTCAGTTTTACCTCCCTTTTGTTTCGTATGAAAAGCTGGGAGCCGATGGAGTGCTCTAAGTTAATGATCAGCTTACTTAACGTCGGCTGGGTGATGTGAAGCTGCTGGGAAGCCTTCGTGTAGCTGAGGGTTTCAGCCAGGACAATAAAATATTCTAATTGAAAAAGGTTCATATATACTCTCCATTTTACTAAAAATAACTCATTTTTACAGATCTATCATATCATAAATTTCAAAAAAAATCCCCTTAATTAAAAGATCAATGATTATATTGCATGAAAAATAACTATCACAGTAATGAAAATTATCAATTTATTATAAAAACAAAAGAATGATACACTGGAATTACAAAAACAAAATGAGATGAATGTCAATCATTGTCATAATTTGTAAAGAGAGAAGGTGTTACATGTGATACAAAATATCGCTGTTATAGGAGCGGGAACCATGGGACATGCCATTGCAGGATGCTTTGCCTTATATGGATATCCTGTTTCCATTTATGAAAGCTTTGAAGAGGTACGCAATACCTGCAAAGAAAAAATCAGAAAACAGTATGAACTTCTCCAGGAGGAAGGGCTGATTGAGCTGGCCGATATAGAAATAGCTCTGACACGAATTGAGACCTTTCATAATCTGGAGTCTGCTGTAAAGGGTGCAGATTATATCATTGAAGCAATACCGGAAAAACTGGATTTAAAACAGCAGCTTTTTGAAAACCTTATTCAGTTCTCTCCGGCAGATGCCATTATCGCCAGCAACACTTCAAGCATCGCATTTTCCGACTTAACTGCCAAATTGGAGGAAAAGAATAAGTCCAGGGTCATGGTATGCCACTGGTATAATCCGGCCCATTTAATACCTCTGGTAGAACTGTCATTTTTCGGAAATATGCCGGAAAGCCGCTACAAGGAGGTGGAGGATCTTTACCGGTCCATCGGAAAAAGGCCTGCAAAGGTGAAAAAAGACATCCCAGGACTTTTAGCCAACCGAATCCAGCAGGGTATCGCAAGAGAGGTTTTTTCTCTCATGGAGATGGGAGCGGCTGACCCCAGAGATATTGATACTGCTTTAAAATACGGTCCGGCATTCCGATATGCCACCACCGGTCAGCTTGAAGTAGCCGACTTCGGCGGGCTGGATATCTGGTGTACCGTGGGGGATAACCTGTTAGCTGTTATGGACCGGTCAGCAAAGGCAAGCCCGCTTCTAAGAGAAAAGGTCCTGGAAGGCAAGCTGGGATTTAAGTCTGGAGAAGGATTCTTTTCTTATCCCGAGCAGGAAAAACAGGAGGTTCAGAACCAGTTTCATAAACGGTTAATCCGGCAGCTTAAGGCCAGTAAAAATTACGATTAAAAGCAGTAAAATCATATAAAACGGAGGGGAAATCATGGTAAAGAGAACACTGGAAGAATTAAAAAGCTACAATGCCCCAGGCCATTTCGGTATGACGGCTATGAGGATTCATGGAAAGGAAGAGACAGGAGCCACCAAATTCTGGATGGGACTGTCCACCTTTTTGCCGGGAGGCGGCGCAGAGTATGCCTATGAAGACAATCCCTTAGAGAAGGTATATTACGTTATGGAAGGGGAAATGACGGTGACGGACAAAGCCGGAACAAAGTATGTCATTCATCAGAACGAAAGCATCTCCTTTCAGCCAAATGAAGGTCGCTATTTAGTCAATGAATCCAACCGTCCGGCAAGCATGCTGGTCATCATTAATTATCCGGAGTAGGAGGAAGAAATCCATATGGTAAGCAAGGAATTTATGGGAGATTTATTTGACGTATCCGGCAAGGTTGCACTTGTGACAGGGGCAACAGGAGCTCTTGGAAAAGCAGTCTCCATGGGTTACGGTCTGGCTGGAATGAAGGTTATGGTCACCGGCCGCAAGGAAGAAACCTGCAGGGCGCTTTGTGAGGAGTTAGAAGCACAGGGCATTCAGTGCGGATATTCCACAGGGGACCCGGCTGTGGAAGCAGATGTGATTAAGGTGGTCAATGATACCATCAGGACATTTGGGGAAATCAATGTGCTGGTGACAGCGGCAGGATACAATAAGCCTCAGCCCATTATAGAACAGGATTTATCCACGTGGAAGCAGATCATGGATTCTGACGTTCAGGGAACCTGGCTCTTTTGTAAATACGCAGGCGAGCAGATGATAAAGCAGGGGAAAGGCGGAAAGGTTATTATGGTTTCCTCTGCCCGCTCTAAAATGGGCATGGCAAATTATACAGGCTATTGTACCGCAAAGGGCGGCATTGACTTGATGGCCCAGTCTTTGGCCTGTGAGTGGACCGCAAAATACCACATCAATGTGAACACAATTAATCCCACCGTGTTCCGCTCTGACTTGACCGAATGGATGTTTGATCCGGAAAGCGCTGTTTACCAGAATTTCTTAAGACGCCTTCCCATCGGACGTCTGGGGGAACCGGAAGATTTCGTGGGCCCGTGCATTTTTCTGGCATCAAAGGCAAGCGATTTCATGACGGGAGCCAATGTAGCTACAGACGGCGGATATTGGGCTAACTAATTACGGCTAATCCATTTGAACATACAAAAATTATAAAGTTAAATCACGGAGGTAAACATCAATGAGCAAGAAAGTATTTGTAGACTTAACCCATCCATTCAGTGCCGATATTCCCCGCTGGCCATATTTTGACAAGCCGGTTATTGACAATAAACACTCCCTCGCAAAGGGAGGTGTTTTAACTCAATACATAGGATGCACCATGCACACCGGAACCCATTGCGATGCACCAAGACATGTCATGGAAAAGGAGTTTGACGGAAAACGTGCCCGTTATACCCATGAGATGCCTGTAGACGCTTATACCGGAGATGCCGTCTGTCTGGAAATTGAAATCGAGACATGGGGGCTTATCACAGGAAAGCATCTGGAAGATGCCTGTAAGAGAGCCAACATCAAACCGGAAGAACTGGAGGGCATGATTGTCTGCCTGAACACCGGAATGCACCGCAAATTTGACGATTCAAAGGAATATTACCACTATTCCTGCGGCACAGGCATTGAAGCTGGAAAATGGTTTGTGGAGCATAAGGTTAAATGTGTTGCAATGGATATGCAGGCATTAGACCATCCCCTTCATACAGCAATGGGTAACAATGGCATGACAAGAATGAATTTACTGGGTGCTTCCGGAAGGCCTATTACCGAGGAATATATTGAGAAATTTGGTGAGGAGGCCTATGCGGAATTTGATAAAGAATTATACATCAAACTTCACGGCCAGGAAGCTTATGATAAGAAATTCGGTGAACTGGAAGCAATCGGCTGCTGGGGAACCTGGGAGCCGTGTCATAAGGAGATGCTGGGACACGGCATTGTGGGTGTAGAAAACTTAGGCGGTGACTTAGACAAAGTTTCAGGAAAACGGTTCCGTTTCTACTGTTTCCCTCTTCGCTGGCACTTAGGTGACGGTTCCATGGCCCGTTGTGCGGCAGAAATCGATGAGGACGATTTAAACGATGTTCCTGATAGAACCTATCAGTATGGAGGATTTTAAAATGGGAGATTTAAGCAATAAGGTTATTCTGACCGTAGCCACTACGGGAGCATGGCCCACAAAGGAAATCACCCCCTATGTGCCGATTCAGCCTGAAGAGATTGCGCAGGAGGTATATGCCTGTTATAAAGCCGGAGCCTCTATGGCTCACATACACGTTAGAGATGACGAAGCGAAAGCTTCCATGGATTACAATAAATTTGAAGAAACGGTCCGCCTTATACGTGCCAAAGAGGATTGTAATATTGTTTTAAATTTAACAACCTCCGGAGGAATCGGTTTAGAAGATGAAATTAGAATCAGGCCCATGAAAGAATTAAAACCAGAGCTGGCTTCTTATGACTGCGGCTCCATGAACTGGCAGAACAACTGCGTGTTTGAAAACAGTCCTGCTTTCTTAGAGAAACTTGGCAATGCCATGCAGGAAGCCGGTGTAAAGCCTGAAATTGAAATATTTGATGTGGGTATGATCTACAATGCCCTTTATTACCTAAAAAAAGGTGTCTTAAAAGCACCTCTCCATTTTCAGTTTGTATTAGGAGCTGCAGGAGGAATGCCTGCTACTGTAGAAAACCTGGTCTATTTAAAAAATCTGGTTCCGGAGGGCTCCACCTGGAGTGCTCTTGGGATCGGGAAAGGCCACCTTCCCATTCTATACACTGCTCTGGCACTTGGGGGAAATATTCGTGTGGGAATGGAAGATAACATTATGTACAGCAAAGGGGAACTTGCAAAGTCCAATGTGGAATTTGTAGAACGGGCAAAGCGCATCATCCATGAATTCGGTAAAGAGGTTGCCACACCGGATGAAACAAGACAGATACTCGGGGTATAAAATAGAAACAATGCCATGGGGCATACCTTTATGCCCAGAAAGCGTGGGCAGGAAAGAGGAAACACCCATGGGCATACCTTTATGCCCAGAAAGCGTGGGCAGGAAAGAGGAAACAATGAGAGAAGTAGTTATCGTAAGTGCTGCCCGGACAGCCATCGGCAGCTTTGGCGGCAGTCTTGCTGTCATCTCAGCGGTGGATTTAGG
>Ga0316602_10000672_pt1 | contig 14384 bp, 11 predicted proteins | sample OWC_soil_day10_C_FD_203103 | JGI IMG/M metagenome (GOLD analysis project Ga0316602, IMG submission 203103) | Wetland soil microbial communities from Old Woman Creek delta, Ohio, United States - OWC_soil_day10_CT | ecosystem: Environmental > Terrestrial > Soil > Wetlands | place: USA: Ohio... | reverse complement strand
AAGTCACCCAAGCGCAGATCAATGCAGCACTGAATTTACCGAATATTGAAACAGTAAAAATGAATGTAGCCAATCTCATCCAGGATAAAGAACTAGAGATAAGGCAATGCACAACGTAGGCGAAAAATCTATTGGAGCAGGGTAATGATATAGTAATTGCCAGCGCAGTTAATGACAGTGACGTTTTTGCTGCGGTAGCAGCGGGAAAAAGTTATGGACTTAATAGTACCGAAGTCAGCGAGCAAATCCTAAAGTTGTAACAAAAGAAGATATGAGAGCAATTTTATAAGCAACTATTATAAGAGTAAGAAATATTAAGCAAAATTATCAGAACATTATAAGAATTTTAAATTATCTTGTTTTATCTCTAAAAAATTATAATAAGAGGAGTGTTATCGTGAAAGAATTTAGTTCAGCTGATACCTTTATTATTGTGGTCATGATGATTTTATATATCATAGGTACCTCTTGGCTAACAATGAAGCTGCGCAGCAAAAATTCCGAGCAGTTTATGGTTGCATCTCGGGCTATGCCAGCTCTTGTTGTTGGTGTTTTACTAATGTCTGAATTTATTGGTGCCAAGTCAACAGTAGGAACGGCTGAGTCTGCTTTTAAATATGGTATGGCGGCCGCGTGGTCTGTTCTTGGAGCATCCATCGGTTATTGGTTGTATAGTCTTTTCATGGTTAAACGTTTATACGGATCAGGGGAGTTTACGATTTCCGGAGCAATTGCTCAGAAATATGGGAAATCTACTAAGTACGCAGTTTCTCTAATCATGATCTATGCCTTGATCTTGGTTAATGTTGGTAATTATATTAGTGGTGCAGCAGCACTGTCTACTGTAATGAAAATGAGCCTGCCAATATCCATGTGCATTATTGGTGTGGTTAGTACTTTTTATTTTGTATTTGGTGGTCTAAAAGGTGTTGCGTATGTTACTGTATTACACAGTTTCTTTAAATATCTGGGAATTGGGATTGTTCTATGGACTGCCTTATCTTTGACTGGTGGAATTAGCCCAATGGTAGATAAATTGCCAGCATTCTACTTTACTTGGGATGGCAAAATTGGTGTCACTACCATCTTGGCCTGGATTATTGGTACAGTTGGTGCTATTTTTTCTACTCAGTTTGTGGTGCAGGCCATTTCATCCAATAAAAGTGCTGAAGAAGCTAAAAAATCAACTCTGTATGCAGCACTGTTCTGCTTGCCCCTAGGCTTTGCTTTAGCCCTTATTGGTGTAGCCGCTAAATATCTTTATCCGGATATGAATGCCCTTTATGCATTGCCAATCTTTATGCAAAGCATGAATCCTTATTTAGCTGGGATAGTGGCTACTGCCCTCGTAGCCTCGGTATTTGTTAGTGTAAGCACAGTTGCTTTGGCAATTGCTTCTTTAGTAGTTAAGGATTTTTACGTGCCGTTTTATAAACCTACCCCAGAAAAAGAATTTAATATGACGCGTATCTTCTCTATAATTATTGGATTTATACCCTTAATATTTGTTTTCTTTGTACCAGAAATTTTGAAGTTGTCCTTTTTTACTCGTGCGATTCGCTTGTCCATTTCAGTGGTAGCAATGATTGCCTTTTACTTACCGTTCTTTAATAGTACCCGTGGTGCTAACCTAGGGCTGTTAGGCGCAGCTGTAACCACTAGCGTGTGGTATATAATGGGCGATCCATATGGCATTGACAATATCTATATTGCTTTAATTTCTCCGGCAGTGGTTATGTTTATTGAGAAATTGTTTCATTGGAATAATAATGTTCATACAGCAAACCGTAACTAGGCTATTGAGTCTTATCTTATAAAAGTTAGCAATAATAAAAATGATGGGAGCGATAATTTTGAGTAATAGTAAAGCAAAAGATGCAATTAATATCCCAGGCAAGTTATATCAAGTTTCAAATGATTCAGATAGAATTGAGGCATTATTGCCAAGTTATTGTGTACAGAGTCATGCATCAAACATAATGCCGCTAGAAAATGGAGATTTTTTGTGTGCTTGGTTTGCGGGGACCCAAGAAGGAGTAGCCGATATTTCCATATATATGTCTAGACTCAACAAAGGGGAGTCAAAATGGTCAGAGCCAGTAAAAGTATCTGATGATCCTTCTAGGTCAGAGCAAAATCCCATGCTTTTCCCTGCTCCAGACGGAAAGCTGTGGTTGTGCTATACTGCGCAAAAGTCAGGAAATCAAGATACTGCGATTATTAGATACCGCATTTCAGAAGATAAGGGATATACATGGGGACCCATTGAAACCTTGTTTGATACTCCTGGAACCTTTATTCGTCAGCCTATTGTGGTCTTGGATAACGGAGAGTGGTTAATTCCCATTTGGTATTGTCCCGTAGCTCCAGGTAAGAAGTGGGTAGGAGATGATGACACGAGTGCAGTGAAAATTTCTGCTGATAGTGGAAAAACGTGGACAGAGTATCCTGTACCTAACAGTATTGGGTGCGTTCATATGAATGTAGAAAAGCTAGATGATGGAACCTTACTGGCGCTTTACAGAAGTCGCTGGGCGGACAATATTTATATGAGTAAATCCAAAGACAATGGCAAAACTTGGACTGAACCTGTTCCAACGGAGCTTTTGAATAACAATTCGTCGATCCAGTTCACTAAATTGAATAATGGACATCTGGCAATTGTTTTTAATAATATAAGCGCTGCTAGTTCCAAAGAACGCAGACTTTCTTTGTACGATGAAATTGAGGACGAAGATGATAGTGAAGCAACGACTGGACAGGAACAACCAGCGATTGAAGTGATCGACCCAAATAAAAAGACTGCGTTTTGGGGAACACCGAGAGCTCCCATGACCATTGCGATTTCAGAGGATAATGGGCAAACATGGTCTTATATGAGAGACATTGAAGTAGGCGATGGTTATTGTATGACGAATAACTCTAAAGAAAAACTAAACAGGGAATACTCCTATCCATCTATAAAACAAACCCCTGATGGAAAAATTCATGTTACCTTTACGTATTTTAGACAGACAATAAAATATGTTTGCATTACCGAAGATTGGGTTAAAGGTTAACATCTTGTGGCTAGAAGAAAATGCCTTTGTTGAACAGGGCAAAGGCATTTTTGAAAATAGTATTTGTAATGTCAAGAATGAAAGGGCACAAGGGGGAGGTAGAAATTCATGATTATGGGATATTTATCAAATATAGAAAATGAGATGGCTTTGTACCCAACAGGTTTGCAGCTTGGCTTGAAATTTCTTTTAGAGACAGACCTTTCAACCTTAGCGCTGGGGAGGCATGAAATTCGGGGTAGTAAAATATATGCCATGGTTTCAGAATATGAGACGCAGCCTAAGGAACAACGTAGACCTGAAGCTCATAACAAATATTTAGACATACAATATATTTGTTGGGGAGAGGAAATGATAGGTTCTGGTCCTTTAGAGGCAGCCTGTGGAATTGACGAAGACTGTCTTGATAAACGGGATGTTATATATTACAAAACGATTGCTGCAGAAACACAGCTTATTCTTTTGCAAGGAATGTTTGCAGTTTATTTTCCTTGGGATGCTCACAGACCTAATTGCAGTATTGGCGAAAAAGCATGCAAAGTTCGAAAAGTAGTAGTGAAAGTAGCCATGGATTCTCTTGATACCAATGTATAGAGTAGTATTCGTAACTTTAATAATGATGAATAAAAGGTGAAAAATCATGTTTTTACAAAGTCGGATAGCAATTGTAACTGGTGCAACTAGAGGTATTGGTAAGTCTATTGCTTTAACATTAGCTAAACAGGGAGCTTCTCTAGTAATTAACGGAAATCGGGAAGACTTACTAAATGAATTAGCTTCAGAAATTGAGAAACTTGGACAAAAGTGTTTAGTGCAGGTAGGAGACATTTCTGATCCTGCGACCGCAATTAAAATTATAAAGACAACTATAGACAATTTTAGTCATATTGATATTCTTGTAAATAACGCGGGGATTAATATGCGTACACCAACATTAGAAATGAATTTAGATGACTGGCAAAAAGTGATAGATATTAATTTGAACGGGACACTGTATTGTTGTAAGGCCGCTTTACCCTATATGATTGAACAGAAATACGGTAAAATTGTTAATGTATCTTCTTCTACCGCCAAAACGCCTCATAGGAATGCGTCTCCCTCTTACGGAGCATCAAAAGCAGGTGTGAATTATCTTACACAGCATTTAGCACTAGAAATGGCGAAATATTACATATATGTTAATGCTGTTTGCCCTGGACCTATAGAAACTGATATGAGCGCCCAGTGGACTGAGGAATATCGCCAGCAAGTGTTATCGAGAATACCCTTGGGTAAGCTGGGAATACCTCAAAATGTGGCTGATGCAGTTTTATTTTTAGCCTCAAGTATGTCCGATTTCATAACAGGTGAGACCATTAATGTTAATGGTGGAACATACATGAATTGACGCTGTCAATCGGTTATCGGCTTATGAGGCTACCCCATTTTGGGCAATATGGTTAAAAGATGGTTGGAGATAAAAAATGAATCACACCAAGAGAATACGTGCACATTGCACCAAACATGTTGCAAAAATGCAACATGTTTCTTGCGTGGAAGAAATAAATGCAGTGTTATCAAGAAAAACTATATTGGCACGGAACTTGCAGAATATAATAACGAGGTGCAATAGAGAGAAGGTGATAGAGATGATAAAACTAGCGGTTATTGCAGATGACATAACGGGTGCAAATGATACAGCAGTACAATTTTCTAAACGTAATATAAGTAGTTGTGTGAGGATTGATTTTGATCAAAAAAAAATACTGAAAGAAACTGCTGATGTGATTGTTATAGATACTGATAGTAGAGATGTTGCACCAGCGGCGGCTTATGACCGGGTAAAATCAGTTTGCGAAGTTTTACAGGATAGTGGTGTAAAAAACATCTACAAAAAAGTTGATTCCACCCTGAGGGGAAATCTGGGTGCTGAAATAGAAGCGACGGCAACGGTCTTTCAACCAGAGATAGTTGTGATTGCCCCCGCGTTCCCTAGTAATAAACGTGTAACTGTAGGCGGATATCATTTGTTAGACCAGATTCCAATCGAATTAACTGAAATTGCTCATGCGCCGAAGAGTCCAGTAGATGAATCGCGGATTGTGGAATTATTACATAAACAAACCGATAGTAAGATTGGCTTAATTTCACTCCATGTTGTCATGAAAGGATTAGAAGCAGTAAAACAAGCCATTAAGCAATGTCTGGAATGTGGTGAAAAATGGATCGTTTTTGATGCAGTATTGGATGAACATTTAGAACGTATTGTCAAAGCAACACAAGGCTTTCATAAGGTTTTGTGGGTAGGTTCGGCAGGCTTGGCAGAACAATTACCAGATTTTTATCAATGGTCCGCTGAGCAAAAAAACATAGGGATTGCAGCAAAAGGACCTGTGCTAGTGATTGCTGGCAGTGTGAGTAAGGTCACCCAAGCACAGATCAGTACAGCGCTGAATTTACCGAATATTGAACTAGTAAAAATGAATGTAGCCAATCTTATTCAGGATAAAGAACTAGAAATAAGGCAATGCACAATACAAGCGAAAAAACAATTGGATCAGGGTAAAGACATAGTAATTGCCAGCGCAGTTGATGACGGTGATGTTTTTGCCGCGGTGGCAGCGGGAAAAAAATGTGGACTTAGCAGTACCGAAGTGAGTGAGCAAACGGCGGTTGCTTTAGGTGATATTGCCATACAGTTAACAGATTATCGATTGGCTGGGATGGTTCTTACTGGCGGTGATACAGCCATCCATGTTTGCCGTTCTTTGGGGGCTGAGGCTATTGAAATACTGGAGGAAGTTGCTGTTGGTATTCCTCTAGGTCGATTGGTCGGCGGTTGTTGCAATGGATTACAGGTGGTAACAAAAGCGGGTGCCTTTGGTCAGGAAGATGCATTTGTTCTATCCATACAGGCAATGCGAAAAGTGATGGATTTGAAAACGAGCTGAGTTCTTAGGTAAATATACAAGATAGGAGGAATAACAGATGAAACCGATATTAGGAATTACCATGGGTGATGCAGCGGGAATTGGTCCGGAGATTATTGTCAAAGCATTGGCTGCAAAAGAAATATATGATATTGCAAGACCCGTAGTTTTTGGTGATAAAAAAATAATGGAACGTGCCATCGGGATTGTCGGTGGGGACTTAAAATGCCAGACTGTTCAAGAACCAAGTCTAGCTGGCAAAACGTATGGAACGATTGACGTTGTTGATTTAGATAATTTACCCTTGGATCTGCCCTTTGCACAAGTCGATGGAAGAGCTGGTAAAGCAGCCTATGAATATATTGAAAAAGCGGTTGGCTATGCGCTAAAAGCAGAAATCCATGCAATTGTCACTGCTCCTTTAAATAAAGAGGCATTAAATCTTGGCGGCTGTCGTTATCCCGGGCATACAGAAATACTGGGTGCGTTATCCGGGCAAAAAGATTATTCCATGATGCTAGTCGGCGGCGCGCTTAAAGTCATTCATGTGACAACTCATGTACCACTTAGAAAAGCTTGTGATCTTGTCAAAAAGGATCGTGTGCTGCGTGTAATTCGATTAGCAGATGATACATTGAAAATGATGGGCATTGAAAAGCCGCGGATTGCTGTAGCCGGACTGAATCCACATTCTGGTGAACATGGTTTGTTTGGTACAGAAGATGAACTGGAAATTACACCAGCCGTTGATGAAGCAAAGGCAATGGGAATGGATGTTACCGGACCGGTACCGCCAGATACTGTATTTTATCAGGCGGCAATTAGGGAAAGATTTGATATTGTTGTAGTTATGTATCACGATCAAGGGCATATTCCCATTAAAGTGTTAGGTTTTGAAACAGGAGTGAATGTTACTGTCGGGTTACCATTCATCAGAACCTCTGTTGACCATGGTACCGCATTTGATATTGCAGGCAAAGGGATTGCAGATGGAAAAAGTATGACTGAGTCATTATTACTTGGTGCAAAGATGGCAAAAGTAAAATTTGCCGATCTTTAAAATAGATCAAATACTATAAAAATTCAAACTGAAAGGATGATTATTATGTTTAAGCCAGAAGGCATTATTGCTCCTATTCTTACTCCCTTAACAGCAGAGGAAAAATTCAATGAAAAGGAACTGCGCAGTCAAATTAATCGCTTAATTAACGCAGGAATTAGCGGTATTTTTGCTCTAGGGACAAATGGCGAATTCTATGCATTCTCAAAAGAAGAAAAAATCGAAATCATTAAGGTTACGGTTGATGAAGTAAAAGGCCGAGTACCTGTATATGCGGGTACTGGTTGTATAACAACACAGGAAACAATTGAGCTGTCAAAAATTGCTAAAGAGCTAGGGGTCGATGTATTATCCATTATCTCTCCATACTTTGCCGGTATTTCACAAGATGACTTATATCGTCATTTCAGCAGTGTGGCGGAAGCTGTTGATCTGCCAATCCTGCTTTATAACATTCCAGCAAGAACAGGCAATAATATCGATTACACCACAGTGAAAAAATTGGCGAAATACGAAAATATTATTGGTATCAAAGACAGCAGCGGTAATTTTGACAATACGTTAAAATACATTGAAAATACCGACCCGCGCTTAAGTGTATTAGCTGGCAGTGATTCATTGATTCTATGGACATTATTGGCAGGCGGTACAGGGGCGATTTCCGGTTGTTCTAATGTATTTCCTGAATTAATGGTGAGTATCTATCAATTATGGTCACAGGGTAAAATCGAAGAGGCAAATGAAGCACAAAAGAAAATCAGACCATTTCGTAATGTTATGCAAATGGGCAATCCAAACTCTGTTGTTAAACGTGCAGTCAACTTACTGGGGCACCCAGTTGGTCCAGGCCGGGAACCTTCAAATTGCAATAAACCTGAAATTGATGCAGCATTACTTAAAGTCTTTGAATTGTACAAATAATAATCAATTTAAATTATATACAACCTAGTTTTTAAGTAAGAGTAAAAACATAGAGTTAATAGGTTGCCCTGATAATAGGAAACAGTATTAGCTCTATGTTGGTAGCTCTGATTCCTCAACTTTCTAAAAAGGAGCGCTAAAAATGAAAAAAGTTGTTATATCCCATAGATTACACGATGATGGAATGGCTGTTTTAGAAAAAGCAAACGTAAAGGTTGCCATAACAAACAATGGTGATCCAAAGGCAATGCTGCCTGAATTGCGTGATGCGGAAGGTCTTATCATACGTATTGGCTCTATTGACAGGGAAACAATGCTGGCTGCAAAAAATTTAAAGGTTATCGGACGTCCTGGTGTTGGTGTTGACGATGTGGATGTAGAAGCTGCAACGGAACTTGGTATTCCTGTAGTCATTGCTCCTGGCGCTAATACTCGTTCGGTAGCCGAACATGCTTTTGCCTTTATGTTTGCTGCGGCAAAGGATATGGTGCATAGCGATAGAGAGCTTCGTAAAGGTAATTTTAATATACGAAGCAGTTATAAAGCTTTTGAGATATATGGCAAAACATTAGGTTTGGTTGGTTATGGTCATATTGGCAGTGTTCTTGCGAAGATGGCGTCTGGTGTTGGAATGAAAGTTGTTGTGTATGATCCATTTGTTGCACCGGAAGCAATCACTGAACAAGGATATCAACATGAAACAGAATTGAATGCGGTTTTAAAAATAAGCGATGTGATTTCTTTACATGTTCCTTTGACACCTAAAACCAAAAATCTCATTGGTGCAGCGGAGCTAAAAATAATGAAGTCAAGTGCCATTTTAATTAATTGCGCCCGGGGCGGTATTATTGATGAAGCTGCTTTGGCAAAAGCGTTAGAAGAAAATCAAATACATAGCGCAGCCACGGATGTCTTTGAGAATGAACCGGTGACTGTTGATGAACCTTTATTTAAATATGACAATATTATCGTATCTCCCCATATGGCAGGGCAGACCAAAGAGGCAGCATCAGGTGTAGCAACCATGGCAGCAGAAGGCGTGATTGCGGTAATCAATGGTGAACGCTGGAAGAACGTATGCAATCCAAAGGCCTATGAACATCCTCGGTGGAATCAATAATGTTCACTAAAATATACGACTTTTTTGAAATAACTGAAACTTGAAATATTTTAAATGATGGGAGAATTTATTATGAGTAGTATCTATTCATTGCTGAATATTGGAAAAATCGTTGCTGGTGCAGGTAGTATTGAACAAATAACAAATATCGTAGCTGATTATGAAGCTAAAAATGTAGTGATTATCACTGACCAAGGTGTTTGGGGTTCTGGTTTAGTGGATAATCCCAAGGCCTTACTTGAAGGAGCAGGTGTGAATGTCCATGTAATCAATGACACGCCGCCTGAGCCAACGGTAGATCAAGTAAATGCAATATTCCAAGCTGCAAAAGAATTTGAATGCCAAATGATTATCGGCATTGGCGGCGGCAGTTCCATGGATGCAGCAAAAATCGTTTCTTTGTTACTTACAAACAGTGTAAATTTACGTGAATTGGTGAAAGGAAAAGCGCAAATAAAATGCCACGGCGTACCAACACTTATGATTCCGACAACGGCAGGTACTGGTTCTGAAGCAACGCCAAACGCCATAGTTTTAGTGCCAGAAGAGGAATTGAAAGTCGGTATTGTCAGCGAAAAGATGGTGCCAGATTGTGTTATTTTGGACCCCAATCTGACGATTAATTTACCACAGCATATTACTGCGAACACAGGGATGGATGCATTATGTCATGCCATTGAATGCTATATTTCAAAAAAAGCGAATCCCTTCAGTGACACTTTTGCATTAAAAGCAATTACTTTGATTTCTCGCAGTATTCGCACGGCATATCATGATGGACATAATGTAGCAGCTCGTGAAGATATGCTTTTAGGAGCGATGTTTGGCGGTATTTCAATTGCAACCTCTAGTACTACTGCAGTACATGCGTTGTCTTATCCTCTGGGAGGAAAATATCATATTCCCCATGGTTTATCCAATGCAATTCTGTTACCAGATGTAATGAAGTTTAACTTGGACGTTTGCGAAGAGAAGTTTAAAGATATAGCGGTTGCAATGGAACTTGAAATTTCCGGCAGTACTACTAGGCAGGCTGCGGAGAAAATGATCGATAACCTATATTCCCTAATCGAAGATTTGAATGTTACCTGCGATTTAAGGGCCAAGGGCATTAATGAAGCGGCCCTCGACGATCTGATAGAGGCAGCGGCTAAGGTAACACGTCTTTTGGATAACAATCCAAAAGTGGTAACAAAAGAAGATATGAGGGCAATTTACAAAAAATTATTGTAATTCAGTCCGATTCCTTCCTGAAATAAAAAAGGAAGTTTACGAACAACCGAAAGTAATAAGCGTAATAGCAATACATATAATGGAGGGGTTATCTTGTCAACAGAGAAAAAATCTAATGTGCGCTGGGTTGTTGCAGCGTTAATGTGGTCAGCAATTGCCATTAATTATATTGATCGTACCGTGCTTGCAGCTGCAGCTCCTTATATTACTAAGGAATTTAGTATAACGCCAAGCCAGATGGGTATTATCATGTCAGGATTTTTTTGGTCATATGCCTTGCTCCAGGTTCCAGCAGGCTGGTTTGCTGATAAAATTGGACAGAAAAAAACACTTGGCTTTGCTGTAGCCTGGTGGTCGATCGCCACAGCCTTAACGGGACTCGGAACAGGGTTTAAATCAATACTGGGGTTTCGCGTGGCTCTTGGGATTGGCGAAGCGGCTGCGTATCCAAGCAATGCAGGGATCTCTTCCAAATGGTTTCCTGATAAAGAGCGGGCAACTGTTGGCGGGCTTTTTGACAGTGGTTCCAAATTTGGCGGAGCGGTTGCCATGCCGCTTATTGTCTGGCTTATTGCTTTATTTGGCTGGAAGATGACTTTTGTTATTATCGGTGGGGCGGGGATTGTCTGGTCTATTATCTGGATCATGTACTTTAAAGAAATTCCCGAAGAACACAAAGGTGTCAATGCTGCTGAGTTAAAGTACATTCGCGAGGGACAGTCAAAAAAGGAAGGTCTTGATAAAGAACAGCCGATGAAATGGTACGAACTTTTAAAATACAGAAATATTTGGGCAATGTGCATCGGGTTTTTTATGATTAATTATACTTCTTATTTCTTTATTACATGGCTTCCCACGTATCTGATCAAGGAAAAAGGCATGGGAATGCTGGCTATGGGTTTTGCAGCTATGCTGCCTCTGTTAATCTCAATGTTTGTTGAAGTTGCTGCGGGCTGGGCATCGGACAAAGTACAGTCAAAAGGGTGGCTGTCTTTAACTGCTACTCGTAAGGTCTTCTTAGTTGGCGGTCTTCTGATGGCATCTTGCATAGGTCTGGCAGCTTTCGCGGAGTCGGCGGTAACTGCCATCGTACTTTTATGTATTGCAAAATCCGGTACGACAGTGGCTGCTTCCCAGGTGTGGGCACTTCCCGGCGATGTTGCACCTAAAAATATGACCTCAGTGGTTGCAGGGCTCCAAAACTCGGTTTCTAATATGGGCGGAGTGGTAGGTCCTATTGTCACCGGCGCGATTTTGCAAGCTACCGGTTCATTTACCATGGCATTGCTCCTTTCTTCAGCACTTTTGGTTGTTGGTATTTTGAATTATCTATTCCTGCTGGGAAAAGTTAAGCATATTGAGGCTTAAAAAGATAAACAAGTAGGGACAACTACATTTAGATTAAGATAGCAAATGCTTTGACGTATCTTGCAGACTTAGCCTGTGCATCAGGTGGTGATTTCCACCTGATGCATTTTATCTTAATTATAGGGTATGCAGCATTTAAATATTGAAATGATTGAACAATACTGCTGGATAAAGGATATTTAAATAACCTTGAGTAGATTTGCTATCACATTTGATAGGAGGAATCAACAAAATGAGTGTTAAAAAGAAATTATTGATCATTATGATATTAATCAGTTTTATACCGCTCATACTATTGTCGGTTATTTCAGTACGGTATTTAAGTGCGGAATTAGAAAAAGAAACAATTAATCAATGCAAGGAACTCGCAATTGAAGTTAATCTGCAAATTAATGGATATCTTGATAAATCTTTTATTGCACTTAAGACAATAGCTGCCAATCCTACAGTAAAGGCCTTTGATGTACCTAAGATAAAAACATTTCTGGTTCAGGTTCAGAAGGTGTATCCAGAAAACTCATTTGCCCTTGATGATGTAAAAGGGAATCAGGTTGTACGTGGTGATAATATCCCGGTTGCGAACATTTGGGAGCGTCCTTTTTATCAGTTGGCACTCAAAGGACAAGATGAGGTAATATCAGGAGTTGTCTTTAGCAAAAACTCGAATCGTTTTGTCATTAACCTTGTAACGCCTGTTCGTGATGCAGATGCAGCAGGCGGGGTAATCGGAATCATGCAGGGGTCAATTACCCTCACGAAAATAAGTGAATTTGTGACGAAATTGTCTAATGATGGTACGGTTGCCTATGTAATTGATGGTGAAGGTAAAGTATTGGCTCATCCAGATCAAAATTTGGTCAAAGATCGTGTCGATATGAGTGAAGTAGTTTTTATAAAACAAGGCTTATCTGAGAAGAAAAGCGGATTTGCAACTATCGAGGGTAAAGAGACAGGTAAAAAATTAGTTACTTATACTTATGATGATAGAACAGGCTGGCTGATATGTTTGGAGGTACCTTATACTGTTATAACAGAAAAAACCCATTCTTTATTAGTTATGATGGGATTGGTAACGCTGGTGGTACTGGTGTTAGTGGGAGTATTAGCATTTTTTATTGCCAAAAGTTTTTCAGAACCAATCTTAAAGATGCAGAAGCTGGCGAGCCAGATTGCCCAGGGGGATCTTACCCAGAAAATCGAGATATCTTCCAAAGATGAAATCGGCCTGCTGGCTGCCGCTTTTGCTACAATGGTAACTAATTTGAAAAAACTAGTCGGTCAGGTGCAGGGGAATGCTCATCAGCTGGCCGCAGCATCGGAAGAACTGACGTCCAGTGCTGAGCAGTCAGCTTTGGCTGCGAATCAAGTTGCTTCATCCATAACGGAGGTGGCGGAAGGAACGGATCAGCAATATCATGTACTGAGTGAGGTAACCACTGTAATAGAACAAATGTCAAAGAATATTCAGCAGGCAGCAAAGAATGCTAATGGGGTATCGGAGCAGTCTCTTAAAGCCGTCGATACAGCCCAGGAAGGCGGCAGGTCAGTACAAGGCGCTGTAAAACAAATGCTGGATATTGAACATACGGTTAGCACTTCGGCTATGGCTGTTGCGCAACTGGGTGAAAGGTCAAAAGAAATAGGACAAATTGTTGATACGATTTCTGGAATTGCAGGTCAAACGAATCTTTTAGCTCTAAATGCTGCGATCGAAGCGGCGAGAGCAGGTGAGCAGGGGCGCGGTTTTGCAGTCGTTGCTGAAGAGGTTCGCAAATTAGCGGAACAATCCCAGGAGGCGGCAAAGCAAATTGCTCATCTGATTGGCGAAATTCAAAGTGAGACAGACAAAGCTGTAGTCGCTATGCAAGAAGGTACGACGAAGGTTAAGGCTGGTGCCGGAGTTGTAAATGAAGCGGGCGACAGCTTCCAAGAAATTATTGCGATGGTAACAAACCTGTCCGTTCAGGTTGGGGAGATATCAGCCGTTATCGGGCATTTGGCAAGTGACAGTCAACACGTTGTACTTTCGGTACAGCAGGTTGATCAATTGACGAAGGCTGCGGCAGGAGAGGTACAGAACGTTTCGGCAGCAACAGAAGAACAGGCTGCTTCTATGGAAGAAATCGCAGCTTCGAGTCAAAAGCTTGCCCAAATGGCTCAGGAGTTACAAGTAGCAGTTAGCAATTTCCAGATTTAGTGTGAAAGCGTAGTAGGAATTAACATTTGTTTTATAGAAAATACCTGTAATCTACCTTATCAGTAGATCACAGGTATTTTTTGCGGTGTAGTCTATTTATTGATAAGGTAAGTGGGAAATCGAGATTCTTTAGAAGAAGATTTTGAATACTACGGCATGAAAGGTGGCACTGACAATGCAGGAATACATTATACAAATTAATTTTATTAATTGTCCGGGATTAGGGTATAAAATATTTCAGATTACCGAAGAACATCATATTGATAAAATCGCCATGGAGGTCATTCCCAACTATGGAATGGTTCTTCAATTTCAGTGTGATTCTTCAATGCAAGTTCAAGAATTCGTTGCCGACTTAAGAACATTGGAGAATATTCAATCCGTCACATTTCGCAGTCAAATGCCTTATAAAGAAAAGGAGCATAAATTACGAACCATTCTCAATTCTGTTAGCGAAGGGGTGCTTGCCATTGATGGGGAAGGGAAAATCTCCCATATCAATCAAGTTGCATGTAAA
>Ga0316602_10000666_pt1 | contig 14562 bp, 8 predicted proteins | sample OWC_soil_day10_C_FD_203103 | JGI IMG/M metagenome (GOLD analysis project Ga0316602, IMG submission 203103) | Wetland soil microbial communities from Old Woman Creek delta, Ohio, United States - OWC_soil_day10_CT | ecosystem: Environmental > Terrestrial > Soil > Wetlands | place: USA: Ohio... | reverse complement strand
TATCGGGTGTATCAGGATGGTAAGGCTATTAATTTAGGCGGGGAGCCTTTTACACCGGTCAATCCTTTATATACCGTTCCTGTAAATAAAATTACTATCGACGGACTAACTCCTAATACCCGGTATGTATTTAAAGTAGATGCGACTGATGCGTTGGGGCACTGGTCGGCAAGCGGACCGAGCATAGAAGTAATTACACCGAAGTAAAAATGCGGGCCAATAGATTCTAGGCAAAAGGCTAGAGCAAACAGACAAGTGAAACAAGAACATAAAATAATTATTGAGGTGGATTAGCATGGGGATGAGTCAGATTTGCCAAAACGAAATAGAAGAAGCGTGGGAGCAACTTCCCGGAATAGTAAGTAATATTGTTCCGCCGTCTTTTCCTGATCGGGATTTTCTGCTTACGGATTACGGTGCGGTCGGAGATGGTGTTACCGATTGTACCGACGCGTTTATAAAGGCTATGGCGGAGGCTAACGCGGCAGGCGGGGGACGGATTGTGGTACCTCAAGGTACATTTTTTACTGGACCCATCCATTTTAGGAGTAACGTCAATTTACATATTACCAATGGGGCAACTATAAAGTTCAGTCAGGAGCCGGAAAAATACCTGCCAATGGTTCTTAACCGTTTTGAAGGTGTGGAACTATATAATTATTCTCCACTTCTATATTCCTACAATGTGGTCAATATCGCTGTTACCGGAGAGGGGATACTTGACGGCAACGCCGACAATAACCACTGGTGGCCTTGGAAGGGGCAGGAGAAGTACGGATGGCGCGAGGGGCAACCTCATCAGGCACAGGATCGGGACAAGCTTTTCGCTATGGCTGAACAGAACGTACCCGCCGAGGAGAGAAGATTTGGTAAAGGGCACTACTTGCGGCCCAGTTTTATCCAATTTTATAACAGTAAGAATATTTTAATCGAAGGCATTACTGTAAAGGATTCGCCAATGTGGCAAATCTGCCCGGTGCTTTGCGAGAATATCACCGTGAATAAGGTCAAAATTGTTGGCCATGGACCTAATACCGATGGTTTTAACCCGGAATCTTGCCGAAATGTATTAATACAAAATTGTTACTTTGATAATGGAGATGATTGTATCGCCATTAAATCAGGGCGAAATGCCGATGGAAGGCGTATCAATATTCCCTGTGAAAATATTGTGATTTTAAATAACTATATGAAAGATGGGCATGGAGGAATCACAATCGGCAGTGAAATTTCAGGGAGTGTTCGCAATGTTTTTGCGGAAAACAATGTTATGGATAGCGTTAATTTAGATCGTGCCCTGCGTTTTAAGACTAATTCCATTCGAGGAGGGGTAATAGAAAATATTTATTTTCGAAATACGGTAGTAAAAAGCATCGGTGAAGAAATTATCATTGTTGATATGGATTACGAAGAAGGTGATGCCGGAGAATTTACTCCCAACGTCCGAAATATTTTTGTTGAAAACCTGGAAAGTTACGGCGGGAAAACCGGTATACTGTTCAGTGCCTATGAACGTGCTCCCATTACGAATATAAAATTGGTGAATTGTTCCTTACATAATGTACAATCTCCATTTTTCCTAAAGCATGTTAAAGAGTTATACTGCGATAATGTTTATATTAATGAAAAGAACTATGATTCTATTCTTAATAGTAAGGGGTAAGCGGCATGAAATGGCTTAATAACTTACGAATTGGTCCCAAACTAATAGTTCTTATCGGAGTCTTTGTTATATTTCTTATGGCGGTAGGAGCTACCGGATATCATTACTTAGTAAAAGCCAGTACAAATATGGAAGAACTGTATGTGAACCGGCTGCTTCCGGTAAAATGGGTTAATGATAGCCGCACACAGTCCCGCGGTATTGACACAGACGTTTTTGAAATAATGATCACCACGGATGAGAAGCGAAAAAAAGAATTACTGCAGGATATTGCAAAACGGGATGCCGCAATAAATAAAAATTTAGAAAAGTATGAGCAGATAACATTATCTCAAACCGAAACCGAGACGCTCAAGGCACTGCATAAAAATTTGGACGAGTATCATGCATCGAGGGATAAAGTGCTAACGCTGGTTGCTCAGAATAAAAATAGGGAAGCGTATGCGCTTTTTCTGCAGGATACCCGCGGGCGGGCTGAAGCCATGCATGACAGCTACTACGACTTATCCGCCTATAACTCTAATGCGGGAAGCGAAATTAATAATCGTAATAAAGTAGACTTTAGAAATGCGATCAGGCTGTTTATCGGTACTATTTTCATAGCGCTTATCATCACAATTGCACTAGGCTGGTGTATTGCCCGTCTTATTATTAAGCCGCTTTCGGATACTACTTTCTTTTTGAATGCGATGTCGGACGGGGATTTTTCTAAGAATGTATCGCCGGAAAATTTGCAAATGTCGAATGAGTTTGGCATGTTAACCAAGGCTTTTGACAAGATGAGTAAAACCATCAAATCGCTGCTTGTGCAAATGACAAATACTTCGCAAAATTTAGCGGCATCTTCCGAGGAACTAACGGCCAGTGCCCAGCAGTCGGCGCAATCTTCCAACCAAGTGGCCGGGGCCATAACCAAAGTGGCTGAGGGGGCTGATCAACAGCTCAAACTTGTCATTACAGCAAGTGACTATGTTGATCAAATGTCGCAAAGACTTCATAAAGTTACTGAAAATACGCTAAGAGTAACGAAATCAGCAGAAAAGACCGAACAGGTTGCCAGTGACGGAGGTTTGGCGGTTGAAAAGGCAATCAGTCAAATGAATGTCATTGAACAAAAAACAGCGGACACGGCCAGTTCGATTAGTCGATTGGCGGATAAATCAATTAAGATTGGTGAAATTGTTGGAACTATTTCCAATATTGCCGATCAGACCAATTTATTAGCCTTGAATGCCGCTATTGAAGCCGCAAGAGCGGGGGAAAGCGGTAAAGGATTCGCGGTTGTTGCTGATGAAGTACGACGACTTGCGGAGCAGTCGCAGCAGGCGACCCGGCAAATAGATGGATTGATTAGTGAGGTTCAGCAGGAAGTAAATAGTGCGGTTTCATTTATGGAAGACGGAAAACAAGAAGTGACAACAGGAGCTGCCGTAGTCAATGTTGCCGGACAAAATTTTCACGAAATTCTGACCATGGTTGAGCAAATATCCAATCAGATACGTGAAATTTCGATGGCTATCTCCGATATAACGAGTGGCAGTGAAAAAATAGTGAAGGCTGTACAGGATATTAACGGGGAAAGTAAAAATGCAGTTCAGCAAACGGAAATTGTGTCAGCGGCAACAGAAGATCAAACGGCAGCCGTGCAAGAAGTTTCTTCATCCAGTCAGGAGTTGGCGAAAATGGCGGATGCGCTGCAGCACATGACCAAACGTTTTAAAGTATAAGTTTTTTATAGGTTTCTAAGCCGAATGTCCTAGTCCTTTCAGTTCGGAGCGCATGAGTAGAGAGGAACCAAAAGCTAAAGAAACTTATTTAAATTAAAAAAATGAAAGAAGGGATGTACAGTGATACATACGTTGCCCAAAAATGGGAAACGGGCGATTGCCCTGACGACAGTTTTTTCCATATTGTCGTTTTCACCGGGTTTTGCGGCCCAGCCTGATGTTGGCGAGGTCCTGGGCAGTTTGCAAAACAATCAGGTAGTCGTGCCGGGGAAAGAAGCTCCAACCGTTAAGGCTCCTGCTAAGAAGGATAAGAAAGCACCCAAGGATCAGGGACCTAAATTTCATGTTACCAGTGTTCGCATTACAGGACAAAACGTAATATCCGAAGTCAAGCTGGCAAAGCTTGTGAAACACGCAAATAACAAAGATCTTACGCTAAGTGAGCTTAATGAAATAGCCGACCACGTAACGAAGTTCTTCCATGAACAAGGATATATGGTCGCTACGGCATATGTTCCGCCGCAGAGCATTAAAGATGGTGTGGCGGAGATTCGGGTGGTTGTCGGGAAATACGGCAGCATTCAGGTGAAAAATGAGGCCAACTTTTCTACGAAAAAAGTTAACGAGTTCTTGAGCAGGCTAAAAACTGGCGATTATGTGAAGAAAAGTTTGTTAGAGCGAGCCCTGTTAATTTTAAATGATGTCAGCGGTTTAAGCGCCAAGGCTACGTTGTCTCCGGGCAAGGAACCGGGCACTACCGATGTTACGGTGGAAGTGAGCGATACACAAAAGATTGTATTTTCAGCGGGGCTGGACAACTATGGAAACAGCTACCTGGGGTATGACCGACTCTCGATTAATGGTGCGTGGCGCAATGTCAGCGGCTTTGGTGATGAAATCAGAATCAGCGAATTAGACGGCGGCTCCGGTTTTAACAATTTGCAGGTTGCTTACCTGTTACCGCTAGGTACTCAGGGGGGCGTGTTGGACGCGGAATTTGCGCATGTAAACTATTATTTAGGCGGCAAATTCAAGTCGTTAGCAGCTACTGGATATGCAGATGTAAGCAGTCTTTATTATGCAACTCCAATTGTACGCTCTCGTAAATTCAATGTATATAGTCGGATTGGCTTTGTTCATAAACAGTTATATGATAGGATAAACACCCTAACGGACTCAGAAGATTCCACGCTGCCCTATACCAATGATAAAGAAGATAATATATTAAGTATCGGTCTTATTGGCAATAAGTATGATGATAAAGGCAGTGGCGTAACTTCCATGTCTTTGGGCGTGGAGCGGGGACAATTGAGTTTAAATACGCAGAGTATTTTGGATTATGACAATTATTATACTCATACTAATGGTCGCTTTTATAAAATAAAATTTGATGCTCAGCGACAAAAGTACTTTGCCAAACGGTTTAGCTATTTTGCAAAAGTAAACATTCAGCATGCCAATAAAAATTTAGATTCGTCAGAAAAAATCTACCTGGGAGGGCCTAATGGGGTTCGCGCTTACCCGACGGGGGATGCCAGCGGTGATAGCGGAACCATTGTAACAGGGGAAATCCGCTATGATCTGCCAAACCCGGATCTTCAGTTCGCCACATTTATTGACAATGGACGAATTACCCTTAATGAGAAACCGTGGACTACTACGTCGAACACAACTCAACTGACGGGTGCAGGCTTCGGCTTTATTTGGAATAAGGCTAAGGATTACTATGTAAGGCTTGATTTTGCTTGGCGGCTAACCGACCCCCAATATGGGGACAAGGCTACTAATGGTTTGGTATGGCTGCAAAGTGTTAAATACTTCTAATAGGCGCTATAAAGTTTAAGGAGGGAAACACATGCAAAGAAAATGGCGGCGAAAATGGGAACGCTACAGTGTACAGGTAGCACCCGGTCAAGCGGTAACTTCACGATTACAAGTAGGTGTGGCCGCAAAAAAAATAATCAAGTGTTTAATGCCGCCGCTGGCAGCCGGGATGGTTTTGTTTTGCATGACCGGGGCTTATGCCAATCCGTCTGGCGGAACGGTCACCAGCGGGTCGGGCACTATTAGTCAGACAGATACGACGACAACAGTTACACAGACTTCAAGTAAATTATCCATTAACTGGGATAGCTTTAACGTTGCAGCCAATGAATCAGTAACCTTTGTCCAGCCGACCTCCACTTCCGTTTGTGTCAACCGGATTACCGGAACGGACGCGTCTACAATTTATGGTTCGATCACGGCGAATGGAATTATTTACTTAATTAATCCTAACGGCATTTTGTTTGGTTCCAGTGCGCAGGTCAATGTCGGCAGTTTAGTAGCCTCGACTTTGGACATTTCCGACGACAATTTGGAAAATGGCAAGTATGTATTCAGCGGCAGCGGTGGCTCGGTTGTCAACAAAGGAACTATTACGGCGACCAACGGCGGCTATGTAGCGCTCTTGGGCAATCAGGTCACTAATGATGGTGTCATTGTGGCAAAGAAAGGCACAGTTGCGTTAGCCGCAGGAAACCAAGTGACATTGGATTTCGACGGGGACAGCCTGATTAGTTTGTCGGTGGATACAAGCTGTGCCAGTGCGCTGGCGGCGAATAACAATCTGATTGAGGCTAACGGCGGTTTAGTGGTAATGACGGCAAAATCGGCGGATACGCTGGCCGGAACGGTGGTCAATAATACCGGCATTATCCGGGCGGAGAGCGTTGACAGTACTACTGGTACTATACTTCTTGACGGCGGCGCTAACGGTACGGTGTCAAACAGCGGTACGTTGGACGCTTCCGGTACCTCGTCCGGCCAAACGGGCGGTACGGTCAAAGTGCTGGGGGAAACGGTTACGCTTAACGATGGTTCTTACATAAACGTATCTGGCGATGCTGGCGGCGGTACAGCTTTAATTGGTGGCAATACCCAAGGGCGGGGGACGGAGCAAAATGCTACGACCACTACGGTAGCTTCTACGGCGGTTATTAACGCTAACGCAATCACTTCCGGCGATGGCGGCAAAGTGGTGGTGTGGTCTGACGGAACAACTACGTATAAAGGTAATATTACCGCAACCGGCGGTTCGGTCAGCGGTGATGGCGGTAATGCCGAGGTTTCCGGCAAAACCAAGCTGGTGTATGACGGCACAACGGATCTTACTGCTGCTAACGGCACAACCGGAACGCTGCTGTTAGACCCTACCAATTTCATTATTGCGGAAGATTATGGAGATATGACACCGGAGGATTTGGCAACCGCGCTTGAAACGGCGAACATTACAATCTTATCAAGTAATGGCGCGACAGGTACGAACGGCAATATATATGTTTATGACGATATCTCCTGGACAGGCTCCAATACTTTGACTTTAAGTGCGTACAACAGCATCATTATCAATGCCAGTATCACGAATATGGGCGGCGGCAGCTTAGTGCTTTTGGCCGATAATACTTTATCCAGCAGTATCTATGGTACGGTAACAATTAGCTCGGGGAATACCATTAGCCTGAGCGGCGGCAGCGGTACGGCCACCATTTATTATCACCCATCCGGCTATACAACTACAGATTATTCTTCTTATTTCGCAAGCGGTACTACCTATAACGCCTATCTCATGGTTAATGACGCCACCGACTTGCAGAACATGAGTGAAAACCTAAGTGGGACGTATGCCTTGATGCAGAATATTGATTGTTCCTCCATATCGAGTTTCACGCCTATTGGTACATCGAGTAGTAGCGCGTTTACTGGAAAGCTTTATGGTTTTGGTCATACCATTTCGGATCTTACGATTACTGATACTACAACTGCATATGCTGGTCTGTTTGGCTATACCTCTGGAGCAACTATATCTAATTTAATACTCGATAACGTAACAGTTACTGGGAGTTACACCAGCGGAACTTACACAGGCGCCTTAGCAGGTTATGCTGCTTCTTCAACTATATCAAATGTTTCTGTAACAGGTTCGTCAAGCACTTCGACAACAACGGGTACGAATATCACAGGAAATTATTCAACCGGCGGTTTGGTGGGTTATGCGTATTCTTCAACCATTTCGGATTGCGCTGTAACAGATTCGACAGTGACGTGGACTGGAACAGGTTATTCAAACTCCGGGGCTGGAGGTTTGATAGGTTGGCAACAATACGGTACTACAAGTAACAGCTATAGTACAGCTACGGTAAAGGGAAACGGTACTAGCACAGGTTACGGCTTAGGGGGGCTAGTAGGAGTATTAAAAAGCGGAACCATTAGTCAGTGTTATGCTAGCGGTTCTGTTTCTGGCACTTATGGATATGGGGTCGGCGGACTTGTCGGTTGGGGCAGTGGAACGATAACCAATTCGTATGCTACCGGGGCAGTAAAAGGGTATGCTCGGGTTGGCGGTTTTATCGGGCAAGATGACGGTGCTACAATTACTAATTGTTATGCTACCGGCACTGTTTCCACTAGTTCTAGTTCTACTTCTACTCATGGCGGTTTTACCGGTTACGTGAATAGTACGTCGGCGCAATATACCAACAGCTATTGGCTTACTTCAAATAACACAACGATAACTTCAAGTGTTGGATCGTATGGTAAAACAAATTCTAATACAACTTTAACTAGCATAACATCAACATCTTCTATAGCCAGCTTTAGTTCAAGCATTTGGGACACAAGCAGCTATACTCTGCTTAGTTGCGGTCCGACAATAACAACCACAAACATAACACCTACAGGTGCAACCGAGCCTACTAGTTCCGGGGAATCGCTTTTAGCAAGTTTGCCGCATACCTCAACAAGAAAATTATCTGCCAATTGGTCCTGGGGGATTACTACAGCCGAACAGTCGGATGCGGATAGCGGTGTAACCAGTGACTCCAAAACGATGGACGCAGCCGGTGTTGCTGCACAAAGCACAACCGGTAAGGATGCTGCTTCCAGTACAACTATTAAGGTGATCGGTACCGGGGTAAATGTTGACCAAAGTCAGGCGGACGCGCAGACGGATAAAAGCAAGACTGGGAAATAATTTGCGGATATCGAGATACCAATGGAACCAAATAAAATCATAAATCACGCGATCTAGGGCTGATCCCTGGATCGCGTAAGGAGGAAGACAAGAATGAAAAAAAGCCTGAGTTTATTGGTTGCGTTTTTATTCGTGTTTAGTTTTGCAGGCAGCGTTTTTGCCGCCGAAGGTCCCTTTAGTGATGTACCGAAGGATCACTGGTCCTATGCAGCGGTTAACCAATTGGTTAAAAGCGGTATCGTAGAAGGGGCAGAGGATGGAGAATTTCATGGCGACAGAGTGTTGAGCCGCTATGAAATGGCAGTTATTGTGGCTAAAGCCATGAAAAACGTTGACAAAGCCGATGAAAAAACTAAGGCTACAATTGATAGGATGTACAAGGAATATCACAAAGAACTAAATAACTTGGGTATTAGGGTAAAACGCTTGGAAAAGGCAATAGCCCAAGCTGAACCCAGCCTCATTGACTGGACGGGAACTAATATTAAAGCACAGTATCAGCGTTCTACCATAAGCGCTAAAGGACAGACTTCTTTATTAAATCCAACCAACGCTTTAAATAAAACGGTAAGTTCTGGTGTAACCACTACCTATCCCGATTCGTTTATGTATAGCACGCAACTGGTGGCTAATTCCCGGATTAGTGAAAACTGGACGATGCAAATTACCTTTGAAGCGGCGAAAAACTCACAAGGTGAGGATGTTGTTATTCATCATTTACCGGGTAGATTGGACTTATCAACCTATACCATTACAGGTAATATGTTTGGCGGTGAAGCTACGTTAGGCCGTACCGAAGATGTTATCATCAATGGTTTAGTGTACGATGACTGGACTTCAGGGGTTCGTTTCAAGGTTGGTGATAAAACCAAAGCAACTCTCTATGTAGGCAAAGTGGATAATGCCAGTCCTGCTTCCTATAACGGGTTGATTAGAGACATCGCCAGCTATATCAACTGTTATGACGGGATTAACTTGTATGCCGCGGATATTGCCATACCGTTAAGCAAGGCAACGAAGGTGTATGGTGCCGGTTATATTACAACTAATTACCGGTCGAATTATCAAACCGCTAAGATCGGGGAAATAGCAGTCAGTTCCAAGTTGAGTCCGATTACGGAAGTAAAAGCTGACTGGGCAAGAAGCAATTATAGCGATAACAACAGAGCGTATTTATTCAGCTTAAAATTTAAGGATGCCAATAAGGAAATTTCCCAATCGAGTGGCTGGACATTGAACTATGTTCATAATGAAGCCAAGGCAACAATCGAGAACGGACAAGATTTCCGCTATAACTACTACTATGCTACTAATACGTCTAGTGCTGCCAGTACTTCTAACATTTTCTACTCGGGTGATATTACTTTTAACGGTACAACTACGACGCTCAATTCTACCAATGGGCAAAAGGGTTTTTCCGTTACGTATCAGTATGTGCCGATGAGAAATATGCTGTTTACCGCCCGCTATCTTCAAGCTAAACCGATTAATGGCAATGCCTATGATGTCATCAAATGGTTGCGTACCGATATAACCATGTATTTCTAGAAAATAAGTTGCCATTAAAGGGGGGCAGGGGATGAAAAAGTGTTTAGTTATATGCTTAACGCTACTCGTGATGCTGGTTATGGTCGGCACTGCGCTAGCGGCGGAAGACTCGTTCGATAATGTTCCGGCTGATGACTGGTCATATGAAGCCGTCGCTCAACTGGCGCAGGCCGGTCTCATCGATGGCTATGATAAAAATAGTTTTCCAAAGAAAAAAGTCATTACCCGATATGAAATGGCACTGATTATTGCTAAAGCGTTGGACAATTCGGTTAAAGCCGATGGGAAAAATGTGGCGCTTATCAATAAGCTAGCCGCAACCTATGAGCCGGAGCTAAAGGATTTGGGTGTAAGAATTGCCAAACTGGAAGCGCAAGTAGAAAAAAATAAGCGTGGAGATAAAATCATCTTCCAGCAGGATATTTATTACACATACACCAACTCCGGCCAGGATAATGCTTCCTATAAGAAATACTACTCAGGAACTTCAGGATATTATCAGTATTTTAAAGGTAAGGAAATTAAGCCGTATTGGATTTACTCAATGGAACCGTCGTATAAGGTAGATGATACTTGGACCGTGAACCTGGGAACTTTTTATTCATCCAGGTTGCATGATGGAGGTACAAGAGGTTTTCTATACTATGGTGAGTTTAATGTGGCGGGGAATTTCGCGGGCGGCAATATTACCGTAGGTGCATTTAGCGATTATATGAGTCAAAACGGTATATTAATGTACAGCCATGTCAACGGGGTAAAGTATTTTTTCGGTAATAAGGTAAAAGCCGCATTTTCGAGTGGTAAAATCGACACGTACGGAAATGGCGTCAATTACAGTAATATGGGGCATACATATTACGCCGCTCTGGCCTTTAACTACGGGTTACACGGCGCGTCCGGCGCTCCTGGTAAAGCCACCAATGCCACTGAGGCAAGTACGGCCGACATCCTGGCGAAAGGCGAAGACCAGGTCACCGGAGCAGTGGTGCATTTGTGGAGTCCCAGTCCGGAATATGAGCCGAGAAATTTCTTTGAACTGGGATATATTCGAGGTTTGACCAACCATCTTACTTTTAACGTCGACGGATTGCGCAGTGATCATGTTCCTTTTGGCAATACTGGGTGGATGGCTTCTCTCACGACAGATAGCGGTCAGTCGGGAGCAGGTGGGTATAAAGAGTTAACGGTGTCGTACTCTCGTATGGGAGCGAATTGCATCATTGGCAATAACGAAACCGTTAAAGATTATGGGTATGATACTAATACTGCGAAAAATCTTTATTATGGGACAAAATATAGTACAAAATACCTCCTCGCTACAAACGGTATGAAGGGCTTAGATGTTTCCTTAGATTATTATATTGAACGCTATGTGAAGTTAACCCTGGAATATGCTTACGGTAAGCCTATGATGGGTAATGACTACAATAACTATCGGTTTTTTATGATTAAGTGCGATTGGAGTGTCCGGTAAGAAGAAGGGACTAAAAGAGGAGAAGAAAGTTCACCGATTAGGGAAGCTATGTCTCCTATTGATAAGAAAAGGGGGAGGATATGATGCGCGTAAAACAGATTGTTTGTGGACTGTTTGGCTTGTTGGCCGTTGTTGCGATAGGCTTTGGACAAGTTTCTCAAGCCTACGCGGCCAGCATAGACTGCGATGCGGTGGTTGACGCGAATTATGAAGGGAGAAACGGGGCGCAGGTGGGGGACGCAAAAATGTACTCCACGGTGCAATCCGCCATTAGACATGCAGCCGGCCGGCCGGGTCATCCCTATGTTATCTACATAAAAAAAGGCGAGTACAATGAGAAGGTTAATGTTGACAAGCCCAATGTTACCTTGATTGGCGAGGACCGGGACAAGACTATTATTACGTTTGACGCCTGCGCCGCTACGCTGGACGCAAATGATAAGCCATACGGCACGGTAGGGTGCGGCAGCCTTACTGTCAAATCGTCAAATTTCCGGGCGGAAAATTTGACGATTGCCAATGATTTTGATTATGTTGCAAATGACGCAAAACCCAAAGATGATCCGGATAGAATTAAAAATACTCAGGCGGTGGCGCTGAAGCTGGAAGGAACCAGTGATACAGCGGTATTTAAGCATGTCAAACTTACCGGCTGGCAGGATACCTTATTCGCGGATGCCGGGCGTGCTTATTTTGTGGATTGCATTATTACCGGACATGTTGATTTCATTTTCGGTTCTTCGCAGGCGGTGTTTAATAAGTGTACCATTGTTTCCCGGGAGCACGGGTATGTGGTAGCGCCGAGTACTGCGGCTAATAAGAAGTACGGATTTTTGGTTATTAACAGCAAGTTGGTCAAAGAGGGGCCGAATGTCAAAGATGGCAGTGTGTATTTAGGTCGGCCCTGGCATGCCTGGAATGGAGTAAATAGTGAGACTGTCTATATGAATTGTTCCATGGACACTCACATTTCGAAAAAAGGCTGGACCAAGATGTCAAAGGATTTGCCGGAGGAAAACCGGCTATATGAGTACGGCAGTACCGGCCTCGGGGCGAAAGCCGATGAGTACCGGCAGAAGTTTGTATTAACGGCGGAACAAGCCAAAGAGTATTCCATTAAAAATGTGTTAGAAGGATGGGATCCGGAAAAGCCGTAGGGACGAGAGGCTTTTGCGGGCTGCTGTTATGTTGTTTAGGATAGGGTTATCAGCCGTCCGCAGGCCTCCTTCGCGGTTTGAAATGAAGGAGTGATTGGTATCGTGGCAAAGAAAGTAACCTATTTAAATGTATTTGGATATTCTTCAATCAACTTTTTAGGTAGCGGCGCTCAATTTCTAATTTCGGCATGGCTAATGTATTTTTATACCACCGTATGTAACATCAGTGCCGTGCAGGCCGGACTTATTTTTACAGTGGCTAGATTATTGGACGCTATCGCCAATCCTATTATGGGGTTTATCAGTGATAACTTTGGTAAAACAAGGCTTGGTAAGAAATTTGGCAGAAGGAAGTTCTTTATTCTGGCAGGCATTCCATCAATTATTGTAGTTTTTCCGTTGTTGTGGGTTTCGGGATGCTCGTTTCAGTATTACTTTATCATGAACTTGATCTATGAAATGCTCTTTACTATGGTAATTGTTCCAGGAGTGACGCTGCCGGCGGAAATGACGCAGGATGCCGGGGACCGGGCGAAACTGACAGGAGCTAAGCAATACTGCGGCACAATCGCCAGCGCGATAGCCGCCTTTATCCCGGGACGACTTTTTTTGATGTACGGGCAGAACTCGTCTGATGCTTTTTTCCTTACAGGTCTTAGTTATGGGGTAATGACCGGGTTGGCGCTAATATTCTTTTATTTATTTACGTATGAACGCCCGGCGGAAGAAATTGTGTATCATGATAATGTTGAGTCTGTCAGCCAGCTGCTAGTGAAATTGGGCTCGGATGTTGTTTCCAGTATGCAGATTCGATCCTTTAGACTGCACTGCATTATGATGGGGATCGGCGGCATTTTCAAAAATCTTTCGTCAGGAGTATTTACCTATTTTATCATCTTTGTTTTAATGATGGATCCGCATGTTGCCGCCGATATAACCGGCTATACTACGCTGGTGTCCTCCGTAGCCCTATTGGTGTTTATCTATTGCTGTTATAAATATGGCGGTCCGGCTACTTATCGAATTTCTACCGTTATCGCTCTGGTTCCATTAGTAGGTTATTATGTATTAACGCTGGGGCAAATTCCCAATCTGGTGTTGCTGTTTACCGTGCTTTCGCTTATACATACCTGTGGCCGGGCGGGGATTGATTATGTACCTTCTTATCAACTGTCATTTATGGCTGATATTGATGAAGCGGTAACCGGCGAACGAAGAGAAGGTTTGTTTGCCGGAGTTAACTCGCTGTTGTCTAAGGTGGCGGCGGCTATTGAGGCGGCTGTGCTAGGGATTGGATTAGAGATTTGCGGTTTTCAGCGGAACGTTGCCGTCCAGCCGGATAGTGCAGTCATTGGCATTATAGTTATTACGGCGGCCGTACCCTTTATTCTTTTAGCAATAACCTGGGTTGCCTCTGTAAAACTTAAATTGGATGTGAAAAACCATAAACTCTTGGTCGAGGAAGTTCACCGTTTGAAAGCAGGCGGTTCTATGGCAGACGCCACTCCGGCGGCAAGGAAGGTGTTTAAGACTCTGACAGGCTGGGATTATGATTTATGCTGGGGTAACAGTAAAAAGGAAAGTGTACATGCCAGCACTGTTGATGGAAAAATCTAAGCTTTGTGCAGGAGGACCCAATGAAATGGTTATGCAGTTATGGTTTGGTATTTTGCTTGACGTTGGCTGTATTTCTGGGGAATGGAAGTTTGGCTGACGGGGCTGCAGGCACGTATCAGGCTATTGTCGACCAGAATTACAGCGGGGCTGATGGCGAACTAATAGATCAGGTAAAGGTGTATAAGACGGTAGGTAAAGCGATTGAAGAGGCTCCGGTTGCCGCTGAAACTCCGTATGTTATTTATATCAAAAACGGACGCTACTATGAAAAATTACGGATAGAAAAACCCTTTATTACTTTAAAGGGGGAAGAACGGGATAAAACTGTACTCACTTTTGACGCTGCGGCGGGCGCCTTGGGTCGA
>Ga0316602_10000663_pt1 | contig 14645 bp, 18 predicted proteins | sample OWC_soil_day10_C_FD_203103 | JGI IMG/M metagenome (GOLD analysis project Ga0316602, IMG submission 203103) | Wetland soil microbial communities from Old Woman Creek delta, Ohio, United States - OWC_soil_day10_CT | ecosystem: Environmental > Terrestrial > Soil > Wetlands | place: USA: Ohio... | reverse complement strand
TCTAAGCCTTTCATTAGTAGAGTTCCATACCTTCCTGCCAAAAATCTGGCCGCAAAAACCGCAGATGACTCTTCCTGCAAAAGGTTACTACTTGTTGCATGCTCTAGCTTTTGGATGCCATACTTTAAAGCAAAGTTCCTTCTACGTTCCATCTCAAGTTGCACAGCTTCCCACATCTCTTTATCGATAATCGCCGGATGGCTGTCTTCCACGTAATACTGCGGCACTTGACCAGTGTTGTCCGCCCGCTTTTTACTGAGAAAATCTACGGTGTAGGTCTTCTGAAGCAGGGCATCGCCTTTGTATTTTTCATTTTTTAGAATGTTCAACACCGTACTGGAGTGCCATCGGCCTCCCGCAACGGTTCGCACCCGTTCGGCATTAAGCTCTTTGGCAATCACAAAGCTCCCTTTACCACCTATATATTCGTGGAAAATTCGTCTCACAATCTCTGCCTGACTTGGATTAATCACCAAATTGCCATGATCATCTTTGTCGTATCCTAGAAACCTAGTGGCGTTTAAGACAATTTCTCCTTGCTCAAATTTTCGTTTGTATCGCCATTTTAGATTTTCGCTGGTACTTTTACTCGCCTCTTGGGCAAAAGAAGAGAGGACGGTAAGCATTAACTCACCATCCCCATTTACTGTGGATATATTTTCTTTTTCGAACAGTATCTCCACTCCCAGACTTTTCAGTTCGCGAGCTATTTCCAGTACAACCGTGGTATTTCTGGCAAACCGCGATATGGATTTTGTTATTATCAAATCCATCTTTTGCTCACGCGCTAACTTACTCATTTTTTGCGTGTCTATAGAACAACGCCACTGAAACTTGCCGACAATCCTCATCATGCCTCATTCAAGAAATTATCAACATAAATACCAAATTCTCGATACTTAAACACTACATTGAGTTGCCATCCATCACCTTGACATAAGGATATTCTTTTATCTCTCTAAAAACTTAATTATGAAAACTACATTATTAGAGACATAGTTGAACTTTCAACTATACTGTATTATAATACTCATGGTTGAACTTTCAACTATAAGTATTGGAGGTGACCCAGCTATAATAAAATTGGATAATTACATTTTACGGGAAATAGGCACTCTCTCCCGCTGTATTCATACCATTAGCGATACTAAATTTAAAGAACTCAATTTACAGAAAGGCCAATTCATCTTTCTGACAAGAGTATGTGAAAACCCCGGCATTAATCAAATTGATTTATCTAATCTTTTAAAAGTAGATAAAACTACAACTACTAAAGCCATACAAAAACTGATTGCCACTGGCTACATCCGCAAAACAAGAGATGATCTTGATAAAAGAATGTGGCGATTGTATGCTGAAAAGAAGGGGCTGGAAATATACCCTCTGGTTATTGAGGAAGAAAATCGTAACATTGCTGTCTGTTTCACCAATTTTACCGAGGAAGAAAAAGAGTCCGTACAACAATTAGTGAAAAAGATGCGGCAAAATATTGAAAATAAATGGAAGATATTAAAGAACGTTTAGGAGTGCTCTTATGATCAGAAAAGCAAAATCGACAGATATAATGGATATCATGAAAATTATCAAGGAAACCATTATTGAGATGCATTCTTACGGTAATACTCAATGGGATGAAGATTATCCCCAAGAGAAGGATTTTTTAGATGACATTCAAAAAGGTGACCTTTATGTCTGCGAACGAGAAGGAAGTTTAGTAGGTTTTACATGCATTAATAAAATCGAGCCCGCCGAATACACCGGCTTACCCTGGTCCACGAAGGAACCTGCTATGATTGTCCACCGTATGGCAGTAGCTCCAAGACATCGTAGAAGCGGGATAGGTACGGAGTTAATGAAGTTTGCCAATGAATTTGCATTAAAAAATAACGTGCGATATTTAAAAACCGATACCTACTCCATCAATGCGAAGATGAATGCCCTATTTGTAAAGTGCGGTTATAAATGGATTGGTGAAATGAGCTTTCGCGGTAAAGAAAAGCCTTTCTACTGCTATGAAAAAGTATTGAATATAGCCGAATAGCCGTTGAATGGGCATTACTTTGAATTCGCTTACAAGCATTTTAAGGCTGATAGGAAACTTAGCACTGCTCATGGTAACATCTAAAGTTTATCTTTCTATTCAAATATATGTATACTTATCTAACAAAAGCAGCCTCACCCCTGCAAATAGAAGGGTTGAGGCTGCTTTTATCCGTTACCAATAGTATGGCTAATCTTAAACGGTAAGTTTAATATACTGCACTTCGTCTAGTTATTTTTTCCTATACCTTTACGCAAAATACCCCATCATTTCGTGTAATTGTATAATTTCGTGTAGGGGGTGTCGCCACCAAACAAATGTTCTCCCCTATTTTGTACGTCTAGGAGAACATAAAAACACACTTGTAAATTTATAAAAACCCGTGAAGCCTTTGAAGTCAGGCTATTTCCGCTCTATCAACGCCACGCACTCGACGTGTGTTTTGATAGAAAGATAATACTAATACGCGAAATTGGAGTTTTGCGATAAGGTTCTTACCCCTTTACCCAGGGGTAAGAATGATTAACCAATCTCCAGCTAACCAATGTGCCCTGTGCCCCGTTTATTGAATAGTAAAAAATCATGGTGCATCTTAACTGACTAAGTTCCGAGGAACGCCGCAATATTATAACAAAACTATTAAATTGAGTTCAACTAAAGTTCATTCTAATCAGCTATCACTTTATGGCAAAGATAAAGAAATAAAAGTAGCAGTCCCATATATCGATGACCTTTTCTTAGAGCTAGCGCCGGCTGCGAAATTCGCATTATCCATCCTGAAACCGATACAACCGTCAACAGTGCCAACGCCAATAGACCGCTCCAGATAGCCCAATCTTCTGGTGAAGGCCAGACCACAGCCAGAATATATCCATGCAGAATAACCAGACACAAAACAATAGAACCACTCACCGGGTGGATGAACCGGGCAATACGGATCACCATCATTAAACCTTTTTCGATTCGAGAAGGCAGCATCACTTGCCTTCTCTTAATCTGACGATAAACTTCCCTTAAGGCATAGTACAAAACGGTAATGAAAACAACCACTTCACTGATTTTACCAAGAATTTTGCCAATAGATTTCGTTGTCTTGCCAGGCAGACCAGACAATACCCCCATATATAAGTCCATCGCTATTATCAAGGATGTCGCTATCACGCACAACAGTACTATTAGCGCAGATCGCTGTGAAGCGAATTCGGCCAATTTCTTAATAAACTCCATTACCCATTCTCCTTTTCAAATCGCTTACTACTTCCCTAGCAACCGCTTGTTAATACAATATTTTTCCAATTCAAATTAGGAACACCGAAAGCTATGAACCAACGTTACGTTTATAGCATATTATGTAGTGTAATGGTTGGACCAAACAAGGGGGTATGTCTATTATGAAGTACGGATCTCAACTGCCTGAAATGTATACGCCGGTTGAACCGGATTGGTTAAAACGACTGGTATCGATAATGGGAATGGAGGTAGTAGTAGAGACAACCCGTAACGCACTTTACGGAAGACTGCTGGAGGTAGAGCATGACCACATAGTCTTACAAGTTGGTCATGGGGCTATTTTTATCCGCTGTCATCAGATTATCAGCGTCATGCCGCTTTACAGGTGTTAGCCTATGGTAATACAGAGCCACATAATTAAAGGGGAGGTGACGTAATGTACTACTCCGATAGCTCGGAATGCTGCGACCAAGCCAAATTAGAGCGGTCGCTTTGCCTGATACTAGAAGCGCTTGGCGATGAAACTCACGATCGAATGTTCTATCAGTATTTACTCGGTATAGCGCCTAATCAGGAACAGTGCGAAATCATCAAATCGATCAGAGATGATGAGATAAGGCATTTTAAAATGTTCCGCATGATTTACCAGGAGATAACCTGCGAGCCGCCTTACGCAAAACAAAAAGAATTCAAAGAGCCTAAGAATTACTGTTCCGCCATTCAACAAGCGATCTTTGGTGAGCTCGGGGCTGTAGAAACATACAGGAAAATTATGTTTGGCCTCTGCTCTCAGCGTCACAGAGATATGTTATTCGAGATTATTACCGATGAGCTTAAGCATTCCAGTAAGTGGAACTTTTTGTATAGTAAAAACTGTTGTGGCTGCTGCTGATAAGTCGTCCGACCCGCTTTGCAGAAGGCGGGTTTTCTCTTTTAGAGCTAATATAATACTGCGGCTTTGCATATGATGATAGAAACTTGCTTAGAGGTGAGGTATGGAGAAAGCCGAGTTTTGGCAACTTTGCCAGGATAATGCGACAGCCGATAATCATGGGTTATCAGCCAATATATTGCCTATAGCCCGTCGATATTTAGTTGACAACAATAAAGAAAAATTACCCGTTATCTGGCTGGAGACGAGCGACAGTGGCGACAACAACATTGCTTTCATGAATACGACATATCCTTACCTGAATCAAGTATTTTCAGATATGATTGATCTTATATATAGTAATACCTTCATGGCTGCCCAGGGAAGCGATGCACTTCTGCTTATGGATGACACTGTTAATCGCTATCAAGGAAGGTTCACGCTTGTAGTCGAGGGAGCGATACCGACAAAAGATGGCGGAATCTATAATGTTATCGCCAGGACGAAGAATGGTCCGATTACGGCCCTAGAGGCAGTAAGGAGACTGGGGACAGCTGCTCAATATGTGGTGGCTATCGGAACATGCGCAAGTTTTGGCGGGGCTTCATCTGCGGAACCAAATATAACTGGCTCGGTAGGAGTAGGACAGGTGCTAAAGCGGGAAGTAATCAATGTAAGCGGTTGCCCGGTAAATCCAGATTGGTTTGTAGGCACATTGGCTCATCTGCTTATGTACGGAAAACCGGAACTAGATGAACTTAACCGACCGAAGCTCTTTTACGAATTTACCATCCACCGCCACTGCCAGCGTCGCTCCTATTTCGATAAAAAAGACTTCGCCAAGAAACTGGGCGATATCGAATGTATGTTTTCCCAAGGATGCAGCGGCCCCCGTACCAGTTCTGACTGCCCCTACAGGCAGTGGATTAATCATGTGAGTTGGCCGGTAAAGGTGAATACCCCTTGTATCGGTTGTACTAACCGGGACTTTCCTGACGGTTCGGCACCCTTTTTTTCGCCTCTCCCTGAAAAAAGCAAAGGCGAAGCAACTCATAAACAACAGCCGGTAGCGGAGAAAGGAAGACCCGAGTGAGCACGCAAAAAATTTTGTTCAGCCCTGTTACCCGTTTGAGTGGACTGTTATCAGTTGAGCTATCGGTTGATGACGGAATAATAGTCGAAGCCAATGTGAGCAGCACTATGTTCCGCGGCTTCGAATATATAATGCGAAACCGTCATGTTACCGACGCCGTATACATGACCCAGCGCATTTGCGGAATTTGCTCCATGGCCCATGGCGCTGTGGCAAGTTATCTTCTGGACCAACTGTACGACAATGACATTGATGAAAACGCCCAGTATCTACGAAACATTATGTTCGGGGCCGATTTTTTGCAGAACCATATCCGCCACTTCTATTTCTTCGGCTTACCCGACTTCGTCATTATGCCGAATCAGCCTCCCTTTCTAAGTCAAAACTGCGAAGACTGCCGCCTGGACAGCGAGGATAATCGTCGCTTGGCCGGGCATTATATCGAGGCCGTCAGTGCAGCGGAAAAAAGCCATCAAGTCCTGGCTCTTTTTGGTGGCAAAGCGCCTCACCAACACAGCTTCATACACGGAGGAGTTGCGGTTGCCCCCACGGCGGATAAAATAAACCAAGCCCTTGCGCTCATCGGAGATATCAACGCTTTTGTCCAGCGATATATGCTGCCTGATACCGAACTTATTGCCAGGTGCTATGATGATTATTTCCATATTGGCGAAACTCCTGGCCGCTTCCTCTCATTCGGGTTGTTCCGGTTCGGCTATAAGAATGACCATGTACTATGGAAACCTGGAGTTGTTGACAACGATAGAATAACTGAGCCTCAGCTAAATCTAATCCAAGAAGATATTTCAAAAGCATGGTTCGAGCGGGCAAAATGGATGGAAGATGGAGAAGTACACCCCGCCCCACATAAACCAGGAGCTTACACCTGGACTAAGGCGGTGCTATACCGGGGACAGCACCATGAGGGCGGACCGCTGGCCCGCATGACTTTAAACGGCTTATATAATGGCGGAACTTCCACAATGGACCGGATTGTCGCCCGCACTTTAGAAACGCTTCTCATAACGGAACTTTTGGAAGGGTGGCTGCATGAGCTCAAACCCGGCCCACCGCCGATCAATCAGAAGAAAGAGCCTGTTCACAGCCAAGCTCTTTCAGTTACCGATGCCATGCGGGGGGCTTTGCTTCATTGCGCCAGCGTGAGGGGTGAACAGGTTGATAGATACGATATCATCACGCCGACTGCTTGGAACTTTTCTCCTAAAGATGACTGTGACAATCGAGGGCCGGCAGAAAGCGCTCTCATAGGCACGGAAATTCCATCACCCAAACTCAGATTTGTTATTCCAGGCCGAGTAATACGTTCGTTCGACCCATGCATTTCCTGTGCAACCCATTTGCTGGACTGCCGCACTAAAACTGTTGATGAAGTTCTTTATTAACATTCTTTTTCTTTACGCTCGACCAATGCCGCCCATAAAATTAGTATGTCGCCGATCAGCACCAGTATCAGACCCCAAATTAAAATATCGTTCAAGTTTCCCCCTTGCCTCATTAACATTTATTTACCTCCTTACAGATCTTCCATATGCATTACCCCATTCTATGCGGTTTACCGAAACGATGACAACGGCCAGCTTTGTATCTCCAAGGGAGATAGCTCACTACTCAATATCGCTCTACAAAGCCGAATACGCAATGAATAATATTGCAAAATCCAGCAAACCATAGGTACGAGGAGGTGTCTTATGGCACTGATAAGCAACCCGTTTATAGCGAATGTAAGCAAACAACTTTCTTCAGACGAAATTGTCCAGGCGCTCCGCGCCGACGTTGTGGGCGAATATGAGGCGATCATCGGTTACGAAGCACACGCTATGGCTACCCAGGACCAACGTGTAAAGCAAGCACTTTTCAAAATTGCCGATGAGGAACGGAAACATGTTGGACAGTTAGAAGAGTTAATTACTCTGCTTAACCCGAAAGAAGGGCAATTAATTCAGCAAGGTAAACAAGTCATCCAACAACAAAATCAAAACGCCGGTCAGATCACGCAGCAAGGCTCAAATATGGCCAACCAACTTACCCAGTAGAAGTATGGAGGATCAGTCAACATTATTAGTTGCTAATCCTCCTTTTTCAGCGTTATATATCATTTGCGTATTGTGTCCCGACTTGCAACCCGTAAACACAGATTTACATTCCATTAATATGACTTAATACCCAACTCTTTACGGAATAGTTTCCAACGCCACATGAAGGATGCCGAGCGCTGCAATGGCAAATGCAATAAACAGCATTATCTTGGCGCCTATCCCATGATCCTTCACTCCTTTTGATCATATTAACCCCTAGCCAAGCTGCTTCTTTACCTACCTCATCCGCCTAGCCAGTTCCTCGAGTTTGGCCACCCTTTGTTCGGTAGCCGGATGAGTGCTGAACAGGCTTGTGATCCAACTGTCCGCACCGCTGAATGGGTTGACAATGAAAAGATGCGAAGTGGCAGGTGTTGCTTCTGGCAATTCGCCACGCTGGGCATAGTATTCGATCTTTTTAAGGGCACTGGCCAGCGACAATGGATTCCCTGCCATAATCCCGCCTGCTTCATCAGCCTGATATTCTCGGGTACGGGAAATAGCGAGTTGAATAAGTGTCGCCGCCAGCGGGGCTAACACCATCATGAAAATCATCTCGATAACACCGGCACCTCCGCCGCCTTCCTCATCTCGACTACGACCACCGCCGAAAATAGCAGCCCACTGGGCTATATTGGCGATCATCGTAATAGCACCCGCAATAGTAGCAACAATAGTACTGATAAGCGTATCACGTTTTTTTATGTGAGCCAGTTCATGGGCCACTACTCCCTGCAGTTCTTCATAGCTCAATGCTCTCATAATTCCTGTGGTCACGGCAACAACACCATGTTCAGGATTACGACCAGTTGCAAAGGCATTCGGGACATCAGTGTCAACGATATAAACCCTTGGCATGGGTATTTTACCCTTCTGAACCAAGCTAGAAACCATCCTGATAAGATCCGGAGCTTGCTCGGCGGTCACTTCGTGTGCTCCATACATAGTTAAAACAATTTTGTCACTAAACCAATAACTCACGAAATTCATAAGCATGGCTACTATGAACATGATAACCATACCTTTTACCCCGCCAAAAAAACTGCCTATAACAATTAGCAGCCCCGTTAAAAAAGCTAAAAGAACCGTAGTTTTCAGCATATATGCACACTTCCTTTCTGAATTGTCATTTGCCCCGCAAATGATCAATAGCTTCCGTACAAATATAAAAGCCCCTTCGACACCTAATATGTTTCGTATAAAGGATTTAAACGAAGTTGATCCAGAATTCGCTGTTTCCTTGTTAAAGATGCATTAAACCACCGTCACTCTCTTATCCCGCACTATTCTTCTGGAAAACTGTAAAAGCGATAAATGCTTATTCTGATTCGGAAAAAGGTTCCGGATGTATTGTTACTTCACACGGCGAAAACATTGATTTTATTTCGGCTTCCACTTCGTCACATATTGAATGCGCCTGGTTTAAACTCAAATCTCCATCAAGTATAATATGCAAATCTATCAACCTTTTGCTCCCGGAGCGCCTAGAGTGAATATGATTATACCCCTTTATCACTGGATGCTTTTCAAGTATGTTTTGAATTGCCGTCCTTTCTTCATCCGGCAGAGCTACATCTATCAATTCATGGATGCTCTTTATTGTCATATCATAGCCGGCCTTGAAAATTATTACGGCAACAACCACGGCAATAACCGAGTCAAGCCAGTATAGGCCCGTTATCTTAATTGTAATCAGTCCGGCCAAAACGCCTAAACTTGTCCATATATCTGCCTGCAAATGAAGAGCATCAGCTTCAAGCGCATGGGATTGCGTCTCTTTTGCTACCTTAAACAGATTTCGAGATACAAAATAATTTACCACAATGGACACAACCATGATTACAATGCCATACTCTAACGCTTTAGGCGCTTCATTGGCAGAAAACTTCTGGACCGCTTCATAAACTATCCAAATTGCCGCAAGTATAATTAAAAGCGCTTCGACCGCTCCTGAGAGGTTTTCTATTTTCCCATGACCATAGGTATGTTTTATGTCCGGTTTTTTGTCTGAGTTAGAAACCGCAAAATAAGCAATAAGGGCTGCTAGAAGGTCAACCGCCGAATGCGCCGCCTCTGATATGACACTTACGGAGCCAGTGAAAATCCCCACAACCAGTTTCGTTAGCACAAGAACAGAATTCGACATCACAGAAACTCTGGCTGCGCTCTTTTTGCTAGTAAAAGAAAAATCAAAAATCTTGTTCATAAATCCTCCCTAATGTCTTAAAACCACAACTTGTAAATAATAGCTACCGACATGCTTATTGCTATAACAAATTTAATAAGCATTCCCAACAATTGTCCTTTTACTACGCCTTTTGCCACTTGCAGTGCCTTCTCTTTATCCTTGGCATATTTATATTCCACATAGTAGCTGGCGGAAAACCCACCTACTATTGACCCAATTATGGTTCCTATAATCGGCAGTATTCCAGTGCCTACAATTCCCCCTGTTATCGCTCCCAGAAAGGCAGCTGCCGTCGCCTTCCCTGAAGCCCGTTCTTTTTTAGCACCCATAATGCTAGCTAAAAAGTCCATCAATTCACCACTTAGCCACAATCCTGCCAGCGTCAGCAAAGAACCATATGTCAAGTGTGCAAAATCTTCATGCCAACCATATGAAACAGCCGCTAATACTATTAATAAATTACCTGGCAATCCTACTAAAGTAAGAATAATTCCTATAACAAGCATTACTGCCATCGTAATATTTAACAGTACAGGAATATATTCCACCATTTGAAGCCACCTGCCTTATCCCACTTAATCAGTTCCCCCGCTTTTTCAGCAATACTTTGTCGTCCCTGTCCACTATGATCTGCAGCGTACTGCGTTCCGAGTCCGACAATTGTTTAAACATTGCTTGGGTAATCACATAATAGGCAGCTTCATCTTTTTCCAGAGCTTTCTTCCAAGCAACATCGTTCGCCAGTTCTTTGCCATATATATCGGTATAATAAGCAATGCCCGGTCTTAAAAACTTTGCAATATATATGGGATGAGCACCGTCATATTCAGCACGAAGGCTTTGTCCAAAATCTCTGCAACCCAACCGCGCTTCCACGGCGGGAACCATACTATAAGCAAATATATTGGCGAACAGAAGCATCCCAAACGCCTGGATTCCGACTACACCTTTTATACCATACCGCCGGTATAGCCAATAAAAACTGCCCGCCATGCCCAGCAGTACGGTTGCGGCCATCATACTGCCGCTCCGGATTTCCGGATAAGCTTGAGCTGCGTAAAACAAGCCTCCCGCTAAAAGCAAAACAAACAAAACATGAACAATGCTTATCCATCTCATATTATAAGCTTCCCTTTGCTGGCAAAGTCGATCTAAATAATAACCTGTCAGCAAGGCCAGCGGCGGAAACATTGGCAGTATATAAGAAACCAGTTTAGTTTTTGAAGCAGAAAAGAATAGCAGAATGAATATTGCCCAAATAAGGAAAAATATCAGTCTGTGATCTGCAGTCTTTTCATGAAATTGCCTTTTAATTACATCTTTCACCGCTCGCAGCATAAAGACCGACCAAGGGAAAAAGCCCAGCAGCAACACAGGAATAAAGAAATACCATCCGGCTGTTTCGGGATGTTCAGGGCTGGTGAAACGCGTTATATTGTGAAACCCTAAAAAGGTCTCAATAAACGCCATTCCATGCACCTTATACATTGCCGCATACCAAGGTATTGATACAAAGCAACAAACCACTAGCCCAAGCCATACTTCTTTCCGCTTTAATTCAGACAGGCTCCTAGTCGCTACCAAGTAAATCCCGAAAATAATTGCCGGAAAAGCCAGTCCTACTGGTCCTTTGGTCAGCACAGCCAACCCGGCAAGCCACCAAGCAGGTATCGTTTTTCAAGCATAGCCAAAAGGCAAGCCGTTAATAGTAAATTCAGTGTGCTGTCAGTAACTGCTCCCTTAGCCAGATAAAAAAACTCAAAAGTTGTAACAAGAACTAATCCGCTAAACAACCCCGCCCTATAATTCAGTTTCTTTGCGGCATAACAGCTTACCAGAATAACGCATAATAGCGCACTTAGCGTAGAAGGCAGTCTGGCAGCAAATTCACTAGCCCCCAAAGCCTTAAAGGAAAGGGCTGCCAACCAATAATACATGGGCGGCTTGTCGTACCAAAATTCACCGTAAATGCGCGGTGAAAGGTAGTCTTGAAACTGAATCATTTCTTTTGCAGTTTCTGCATAAACCGGTTCATCCGGATCTAAGAGCGCTATCCCTCCTAGATTAGAAAACAATATCATCAAGCATGTAACTATAAACACAAACATTTTTACATCAATATGAATACGTTCAAAATAGCTGCGCAAAGTGTATCCTCCTAAGTCACTTCAACATAACTTTTCTTTTATCACTCAGAGCCTTCTTCCGCAATCTCACACCTGCGAGCCATGCGACGCTTTAACAGGTATCCAATACAACATAACACCACTCCGCCGATAATTAGGTAACCTCCAAACTCCAAGAAGCTTTCCGCTTGCTTGCCCATAAGCGCAAAAATCATCAACGCCGGAATTTGCCCGCAGCTAGTTGCAACCACAAACTTTCTAAAATTAAAACTGCTTGCGCCTGCCGCGTAAGTAATAGCGTCGACAGATAATATAGGAACAATTCTTGCCAAGAAGATTGCATAGACCCCATACCGATCAAAGAAATAGTCAACCTGATTTAACTGTTTTTCACCGATAAGCCGAACTACAAAAGGACGCCCCAGTCGCCGCGCAATCCAAAATGTCGCAATAGCGCCCAACTGACTTCCAACGAATGAATACACCATTCCTAACACGGAACCATATATCCAAAATGCGACAATCATGATTACAAATGCTGGAATAGGCGGAATAACCGCTTGCACCACCAAAAGGAAGATAATTGTTGCAGGCCCCCAGATGCCAGTGGACAGAACTATGTTCTTTAGCGTCTCGACATCCCCGCTCATCAGTATCTTACAATAATAAAGAATCAAACCCTCGGAGGCAAATGCCCATGTTATTCCCGCGAGAAAAGCCAAAAATAATATGATCATTATTCTAATATCTAAAAATTTTTCCCTTATCATAGCTTCACCCCCTGAATTATTACTTCAATGTCTCACGGAAGCTCTTCTTGTGATACTTCCAAACATCCTGTTAGTTTCCAGAACCATAAATCATATTGCTTGCTATACTTTGCCTTCTCAATGCCTAAAATATTGAATGTGTTGGAGATTTTTCCGTGCATATGAAAGTCTTGCGCATTTTGATCAAATTCCTTATCATTTGCACCAGCATTCAACTTTAAAAGAACCCCCACTTTGTAATAGGTAAACTGATAAGACTCTTTTTCTGTATTAGGAGCCGCCATAACAGGAAATACCAAAATCATCAATGCCGTACAAACTATTAGAACTGTCCAATTCCAGCTCTTCATTTTTGTGTCCTCTCCTTCTTTTAAAAGGGATTATTAATCTTCAGCACACATGACTAATCGAAAAAATATGAAAGGAACTGTAGGCATCAAGTTTAAGGTAAGTAATTAGAAAAACGATCAATTGCTTCAGTACTTGACGCAAAAATGCCTTCGATACCTAAAAGTTTTCTTATAAAGGATTTAAAAGATGGCGAAACTGGTATATGTTGTTCCCAAGACACAGACTGGTCGGGACTGATTGAGTTAGTGAACAAATCAACCGCAACAACGCCAGCGCCAAACAAATCACTTTGTATTGAAAAATCATTGCGGTTTTTCATATACGACTCAGAAGAGCTTCCATAAGCTGTCTTTCGCGAAACACATTTCGTCAAGAAATCTATATCAGCACTATTTTGCAACCTGCATGCCAAACCAAAGTCTATCAAAAATATTCGACCATCATTGACGATGATATTGGAAAGTCTCAAATCCCGGTGTACAATAGCTGGCTTTTCTTCTCTAGGTGTATGAAGATGGTTCAAAATTTCCAGCAAGCTAAATAGCAATTGTTTAACCTCAGCCTCATAAAAACACTGACCTTGATTAATCAACGCGGCCAATGTATTGCCTGGCAGGAAATCCTGTACCAGGCAATACATGTTGCCGCACACAAAAGACTCTACATAGCTAGGAATAGATGGGAACTTAATGCTTTGCAGTATTTCTGTTTCACGCTGAAACAGGCGTTCAGCCAACCCCGATGCGTGCCCTTTTTGAGTTAAATATTGATCAGAGTACAACTTCATTGCATAGCAACGATCTTCTTTATATACCCGTACCACAATCCCGTCTCTCCGGCGGAAAATGCATCGTACCTAAAGAATGTAAGCACTCCACTCTCCCCCATATACTTAAAGACTATCCAGCTCTTTTTACTGAGTTTGCAGGTATGGAACCAAGTGACAAAAATATTATTACTTTTGCTAATAAATATGGACTTCTTTTACCAGATGAAAGTATTATGATTCCACCCAACTCTAAGGTGGATAATGACACCTACTCACCAGGCGAAACGATAGAATTCTGGATGAAACAAATAAGGCTTATGAAAACTGCCCTAACTTATTGGCAATATTACAGGCGTGAGGATATACAATCGTTAAAAAATGTTATTTCAAAACAAAATGATACTATTAAGTATTCCTTTGAGTCTTCCTATTTTTCGCTATGGAAAAAGTTTCATAAGCAAGATATACAAGATCGTGATGATACTTTAAATTTTGATAAACTTAAAGAAGATGATCTATTTCTACTAGCAAAGTTCTTTGTTCAACAAGAAATTAATGACCAATGTAAAGAATATCCGGTCGAACCTTGTTTACTGTTTGATAAAGAAGATAATAGCTTAAAACAATATTACCGTCCATCCTCTTTAATTTCGCTGCTTTGGTTTCAATTTTTTCGCTATGTTAGTGGAGAACAAAAAATCAAGGAATGTCCAATATGTAGAAAGTGGTACGATGTTAGTGGCAATGTGAGTAGCACTGGCATTAAATCTATAGTGTGGAATAAACATTGCACGGATTGTGGCAACCGCTTATATGCTAAAAAATCAATCGTAAAGAAACAATACACAAACGGAATGTCTATTGATGAGATTATTAGGCATTCAAGGAAAGTTAACCCTGACACTATTAAAAAATGGATTCAAGAATGGGCTGCTGATAAAAATATCAAGCAAGATTAGATACTATCAACCAAAAGTTCAATTGAGACTGTGAAAAAAAGTCTGTAAGTTAATACCGGAAAGGTCTTCTATGATAAAATAAAATTCATAGGAGGCCTGCATTATTATGGCGAGAGAGAAAAAAACACACCGAGTTGAAATGACGGAGGGA
>Ga0316602_10000659_pt1 | contig 14745 bp, 14 predicted proteins | sample OWC_soil_day10_C_FD_203103 | JGI IMG/M metagenome (GOLD analysis project Ga0316602, IMG submission 203103) | Wetland soil microbial communities from Old Woman Creek delta, Ohio, United States - OWC_soil_day10_CT | ecosystem: Environmental > Terrestrial > Soil > Wetlands | place: USA: Ohio... | reverse complement strand
CCAATTATCACAAATACGCGGCTGGATGGATAGATATAAGGTTGCAGTCGGTTCGATTGGGCGCTGGAAAGCCGATATATTGGACCAAAATGGCGCCATTTATCAAGATGAAATTGAGATAGCACATAAGCTGATTGATGCAGCGAGCACCCTTGGATGCAAGAATTATGTTTGTGGATGCAATTATATAGAGAAGCTTTCTTATTATGAAAATTGTTCGATAGCCATTGAATTTTTCAGCGATTTGCTAGAATACGGTAAAGGGAAAAATGTTGATATATCAACCTATAATTGCCGAAAAATTAATTTTGTCCATAATCCAATGGCGTGGACGATTATTCATGGTCATTTGAAAGAATTGGGAATCAAATATGATCCGTCTCATGCCCGTTACAACGGCGGTGATTATTTAAAGGAAACCTGTGACTGGGGAGATCGGTTCTATCATGTTCATCTTAAAGGATCGCTGATTGTGGACGGTCAGAGAGTTGATGATCCTCCGGCGGGGCTGGATCAAACCGACTGGAAAACGTTTATATCCCTGCTGCATGCGAAAAATTATACGCGTGGGCTGAGCATTGAACCGCATTCGCCGGTTTGGCAGGGGGAACTGGGGCAAAAAGGAATTGACTATACCGTTGCTTATATGAAATCGCTGGTTATGTAAGTGCAAAGCTGTTGAACGGAGGAGTATAGATGGCGGGGAAAATAAAATACGCTTGCATTGGCGCGGGGGGAATTGCCAATAAGAAGCATTTGAACAATTATTCGAAATTGGCCGACGTTGAAGTGGTAGCTGTATGCGATACTGATCTTAAAGCGGCTAAGGCGCTTGCCGCTAAGTACAATATTCCCCATGTCTATGAGAACTATAAAGACATGTTGAAAAAACACAGTCTGGATTTAGTAAGTGTATGTACGCCAAACTTTCTTCATGCTCAGACCTGCATTGACCTGTTGCGAGCCGGTGTTAATGTGCATTGCGAGAAGCCGTTGGCGCTAAATGCAGATGAAGTTTGGCGGATTATTTCCGAAAAAAATAAAAGCGGAAAAAAACTTATGGTTGCTTTAAATAACCGGTTTACAAACGAAGCTGTGCAAATAAAAAAGCTGGTGGATGCAGGTTTTTTCGGTGAAATCTATCATGCAAAATGCGGTTGGAAACGGAGCAGCGGCATTCCGGGGATTGGAAAATGGTATACCAATAAAGCACTTTCGGGCGGAGGCCCACTGATTGATCTTGGTGTACATTTTTTAGACTTAACTATGTATTTTATGGGGTTTCCCCAACCGGTTTCGGTATCCGGCGCAACCTATTCGAAATTTGGGTCTAACGATGCCCGTATTAGAGTGGGCTACAAAAGTGTGCCTGGTGGAGTTTTTGATGTAGAGGATGCTGCAGTCGGTTTCATACGTTTACACAATAACGCCACAATCGATTTTGATTTCAGCTGGGCATCAAATATTGAAACGGAAACGAAATATGTGGAGTTGCTGGGAACCAAAGGTGGCATGGCGTTTGTAAACGATGAGGTGAAATTTTTTAGTCAAATGGGTGATGCGTGCTATACCATGCAGCCCGATGTTAAAACTATTCCGACTGCTCAAAATGAATATCAGCATTTTGTAGAGTGTATTATGGCGGACTGTGAGCCGATGACAACGCCGGAACAAGCTCATGATGTGATGAAAGTGGTTGACGCTTTGTATCTTTCGGCAACGACGAAAGAAGAAGTGACAATAAACCACGAAGAAGACATGAAATTGATGAAGTCGACCGGCTGAATATAAGATAATTAATGTCTTGGTGACAGTAAGGGGATCATTAAGATGGCATTTTTTATGGACTTAGGGTTTTCAAAAGGAATCTGTGACGGAAGTATTGCGAACTTTGCGGTAAATGGGAAACCCTATGGGTTTCAGTTTGATATACGTCTAAATTATTACCGGGGTTTGTTTTTATCGTGTATTGATGAATTTGGAGTTAAGGTAGACGGAGAAGAAGTAGATCCGATGGATTTGACCTTTGCTATTAATGATAAAGAATTTTCAGCGCTTAATTTAAATGAAAATATATCTGAGTTTTGGAATTTGTTACATAAGGCCAGGGTGTTCGTAAGAATGCCGGGAGGGCTGCCCCTGGGACAACATGCAATCACCTTGCGTTTAATGCTGCGGTCGCCCTATCTTCCTCTGCCTGGCGGTGAAGGCGAACATAATTATGTGCCGATTCAAAGTGGCGGTACAATTGTTGTAACTATACCCAAGGAGAAAATGTTATGAGCAAAATTGACCTAGGGATTACGTTATATTGTTTTACCGCTGAATATTACCGCGGGGAGTATTCACTGGAAGATTGCCTTAGGGCGACAGGCGAATTGGGCGTTAAACAGTTTGAAATTGTCGGCTCGCAAATGCTGCCCGCTTATCCGTTTGTTACGGATAAGTTTCGCAGCGAATTTAACGAAATGTGTGAAAAATATGGCGTTACTTGTGTCTCGTATGGTGCCAATATGGACCGGGGGATGCGGGCGGATAGAAACCTGACGGAAGATGAAATGCTCAAATCAACAATTAATGACATTAAGACTGCCAACAGGCTTGGTGCTAAGGTCATGAGGGCTCAATATTTGCTCTCGCCGAAAGTTATGGCAAGGGTGGCTCCTTATGCAGAAGAATTTGGGGTTAAGGTTGGAATTGAAATCCATAATCCAGAAACGCCGTCTTCTCCTGTCATGCAGGAATATTTTGAAACCTATGAAAGAGGTGGTTCAAAATATATCGGATTTGTACCGGACTTTGGTGCGTTTGCTACAAGACCTAACATTAAAGTTGCCCGTGCATTGGAAAATGAGGAGAATAAAGAAGCCATCGAGTATGCTGTCCATGCACGCCGGAATAACATTCCTCGCAATAAAGCAAGAGAGACCCTTATTCAAATGGGCGTTAACCAGGAAGTTATGCAATGCTTTGAAGAAATGAATGGGTTTCTGACCTTTTATAATGAACCGGACCTTGAGAGTTTGAAGCGTATAATGCCTTATGTGGTGCATTTCCATGGAAAATTCCATTATATGCATGAGGATTTGTATGAAGAAAGTATTCCTTATGAAGAAATTCTTCCGGCTATTCAGAAATCGGATTTCGAAGGGTGCATTGTTTCCGAGTTTGAAGGAAACGAGCCAGGAAAAACTTATGAGATGGTAAGAAGACATCTTGCAATGGAACGCAAAATTCTTGGAATTGGAATAAAGTAAGTCAATCGATGAAAAGGAGGAAACAATATGAAACTGGGGTTTGTCAGTGCTATTTTAGATGAATTATCCTACGAAGAGGTTATTTCTTACGCGAGTGAAAACGGATTTTCCTGTGTGGAATTGATGAGCTGGCCTTTAGGAAAAGCAGAGCGGCGTTATGCTGGTGTGACACACGTTGATGCGGCGGATTTAAATGAAAAGAAAGTGGCTCATATTATAGGATACGCCAAAGAAAAAGGCGTAGAAATTTCTGGCTTAGGTTACTATCCTAATCCGCTGGAGCCGGATGAAGAAAAACGGGAAGTATATATTGAACATATAAAAAAACTGATTAAAGCTGCGAATACTTTAGGTGTGGGAGTTGTTAACACTTTTATCGGCAGGGATAAGAATAAGAGTGTGGATGAAAATTTCAAGGTGTTTACGAAGATTTGGTCCCCGATTATTAAGTACGCGGAAGAAAACAATGTAAAAGTGGCTATCGAAAATTGTCCGATGCTGTTTACTCGGGACGAATGGCCAGGCGGACTGAATTTGGCAACTACGCCGAATATCTGGCGCAGAATGTTTAATGAAATTCCCAGTCCGAATTTCGGCTTAAACTATGATCCGTCTCATTTTGTCTGGCAGCAGATGGATTATATAAAACCTATTTATGAGTTTAAAGATAGAATTTTTCATGTGCATTTCAAGGATATTAAAGTTTACCCTGAAAAACGTGATCAAGTTGGGAGTATGGCTACCCCGCTGGAATACATTTCGCCTAAACTACCGGGATTTGGCGATGTAGACTGGGGGAAATTTGTTTCTGCGTTGACGGATATTCAATATCGCGGTGCAGCGTGTATTGAAGTGGAAGATAAGGCGTTTGAAGATTCGATGGAATATAAGAAAAAGTCAATCATTTTAAGCAGAAACTATATGCGGCAATTTTTTGCATAATTTTAAATGGAGATAATATATGAACCAAATAATAGTACGTGTTGATGAGTTTTTAAAAAGCTATGGAATGCATTATGAAAGCATAGATATAGAAAAAGAAATTTCTATTTTTATCGAAGAAATGAACAGGGGGCTTAAGGGAGAGCCGAGCACTCTGAAAATGCTTTGTACCTATTTAAGTTCTGAGGGACAAATTCCTATAGGAGAACCGGTCATTGTAATTGATGCCGGTGGCACTAATTTCAGGGTTGCCGTTGTAAGCTTTGATAAAAATAAAAAGCCGGTCATCGAGGATTTTAAGCTGCACCCTATGCCCGGTACACAAGGGCAATTGAGCAAAGAAGAATTCTTCAAGACAATTGCCGGGTACTTGGAACCGGTAATTGGTAAAAGCAACAAAATCGGATTTTGTTTCTCTTATCCTACCGAAATTCTCCCCAATAAGGATGGAAAACTCATTGGTTTCAATAAGGAAGTACGGGTCAGCGGGATGCAGGGACAGGAAATTGGTGCAAATCTTTTGCACGCGTTAAAGGCTATAGGGTACGAAGCGGACAAACGAATTGTGCTTCTTAATGATACGGTTGCCACTCTTTTAGGTGGAAAAGCGGCCTATCCTGACCGAAGGTTTGACAGCTATATTGGCTTTATACTGGGGACGGGCACTAACACCTGTTACCTGGAGGGGAATAGGGAAATAGTGAAAGCTAAGCTTCTTGCCAGAGAGCAGGGAGTAACAATGATTAATATTGAATCCGGCGGTTATGGCAAGATTCCTCGGGGTACGCTTGACCAAAAGTTTGATAGTACGACAGCAGACCCTGGCAGCCAGCAGTTTGAAAAAATGATTGCTGGTGCTTATCAAGGGAGGTTAGTACTGGAAGTCATTAAGAAAGCTGCTGAAGATGGATTGCTATCAAAACAATGTACAGAACGTGTGCACGCTATAAAGGAATTGATAACGAAAGAAGTTAATGATTTTTGCTTGTATCCGTATTCCGATAGCAACGTGCTGGCGAGGTGTGCCAGTTCCGATAGTGCAGAAGGAGAGCGGGATCGCAAAACGCTGTATTTTATAATTGATGCTCTTTTAGAGAGGGCGGCAAAATTGGTAGCAGTTAATTTAGCAGCGGTTATGCTTAAAACAGGGAAGGGGAAAAACCCATGTTTTCCGGTTTGCGTGACGGTTGAGGGTACAACTTTTTATAAGTCTAAGCTTTTTAGGGGCAAGTTGGATTACTATGTAAAAACTTGTCTGAATGATAAGTTAGGGATTTATTCTGATTTTGCTAAGGCGGAGAATGCGACTTTGGTGGGAACAGCTATTGCAGGGCTGTTAAATTAAAAAATGAAACTGTTTGGGAGGGGATCTTTAAATGAGTGCACATAACATTCACCGTGGAGTTAGCTTATATAGTTATCAAGAGGAATACTATCACGGTAAAATGAAACTGGAAGACTGCGTGCGGGAAGTTGCGGCAACTGGCGCGGAGGGTATTGAAGTGATTAGTGAAATGATGTTGCCGGGATTTCCGAACTATTCGGATGAGTTTTATAAAAACTGGCATAAACTTATGGGTGCATATGGGACAACTCCGGTTTGTCACGACATGTTTTTAGATACTTGGCTGTATCGCAATCGCAAACTAACGGATGCGGAATGTGTGGAATCCATTAAAAAGGATATAAAGCATGCCAATCGATTGGGCTGTAAGGTTATTCGCATTATTTGCACGACGCCTCCCGAAATTTTAGCACAGTGCGCTTCCTATGCGGAAGAACATGATGTTAAGTTGCTGTTGGAGGTTCATGCGCCCTTTCATTTTGGACATGAATGGATTCTGCATCATTATGAAGTCTATCAAAAAACAGGTTCAAAAGCGCTTGGGTTTATGCCAGATTTCGGTATGATGTGTAAAAAGTTTCCCCGGATAATTTGGGAGCGTAACATACGGGACGGCGCAACCGAAAAATTAGTTCGGTACATGAATGAAGTATATGATATTCATGAAGGCCTCGAAGCTTTGCCGGAAACCGTAAAGAGGATGGGTGGTAATCAGGTTGATTTGGCGATGGCTAATGCCATGAGTCTTGGACTGTTTCGTTGGACGGAACCTAAGGAGATACTGCCGTTTATGGATTATATTCATCATTTTCATGGGAAGTTTTATGAAATGCTGGAAGATGGCACGGAATATAGCATTCCCTATGGTGAAATTATCCCGGTGTTAATTGAGGCTGGTTTCAATGGCTATATTGATAGCGAATATGAAGGGAATAGAAGTATCCATGATGTGTTTGAAGTGGACAGTGTGGAACAAGTTCGGCGTCATCAAAAAATGTTACAGGGTCTTTTAGGACGATAAAAAGAGGCAGGAAGGGAGCCTAATAGCATATGTTTGAGAAATATATGGTTTGTGATCATGGATTTAAAAATGTCATGAAAAACGGTGAAGTCATCGGTTTTCAGTTGCGGGTTAAAATTGCTTATTATCGCGGTTTGCGCCTTTCTCTGGTAGAAGGCTTTGAAGTGACCGTGGATGGTGAAAGGTTTGTCGATGAGCTGATTACTTTCGGTATAGGTGACAGGTCGTATACGTTGAAACAAATGGAAACTGAGTATGAAGATCGCTGGGAATTCGGTGAGGAAGCGACTTTGACGATTGTGAAGCCAGGCGGGTTGGCTCCGGGAGAGCATAAAATTGATTTTGTGCAAAAGGTAATTGTATCGTATTTGCCGGACCCTCACCAAAGGCGGGAGTATTCCAAGTCTATGAAACTTGAAGCTTAGTTGGGGGGCGGAAAAAAAATTTGCATGGTGTTTGGATGGGCTTAGATTAAAATTAGTTGTAGTGGTTTTTGCATAGGGGAAAGTCCGATGAGAATTATCAACTGGTTTTCCGAGTTTCTGTCTACTTATTTACTAGTTCGTCGGTTTGAACTAAAGGGTTTTTAAACGGTTTGTGTTATGATTTTCACAAACGGATGATTTGTTTCTGAAAATAGAAACGCATGATTTACAAAATAATATTATAAGCAGGTTGATTTTTGAAATTAAAGAACAACGGTTAAACTGAATGTTTGACCGCTGTTTTCTTATGTGTTTTGAGATTGATGATATGTTTATTTTGCGACAATTTCAGAAAAAAATAAAGAAAAATCTGAAAAAAGCGACAAGAAAGTATTGCAATATTCTTTGTTTTAAACTATTATTATGAATAAGAAAGTGGAAAACGTTTTCAGACGCTTTTGTAATAATTATATAGTGTTACTAAAATGAGTGGTATTGTAAAAATTAACGGAAAATTTTATCCAAACAATATTGAATTTTCAAAAGTTTTGTACTGCGGCTTTGTTAATTTTGGTTATATATCACGGGAATTTAGTACGGATGGCTAAAATGGGCAAGGGTTGAATCAATTGCTTGCATTAGGATTATATTTATGTGGAATGTTCAGTGGTTACAATGAAATTGTTGGATAAAGATAGGCGCCATCGATAGTAACAGTTTCATTTAAAATAAATGAGCAAACTTGCATCGTAATGGAATTCTTCTTGCTTACGACGGGGAAATAAAGTATGTATAAGGTGGGAAAGACATGAAGAAAAGCATGATAGTATTGTTGGTTGCTATGTTTGTGCTAAGTGTTGGCTGTATCGCGTTTGCCGCTAATCCTTTTATTGATGTTCCTGCGAATCACTGGTCCTATGCCGCGATTAATAAGTTAGCAGCGGATGGAATTATTGATGGTGGGAATGATGGAAAGTTTTATGGCGATAAAACGATTACTCGATATGAGATGGCAATTATAGTTGCTAAAGCGATGGCTAAGGAAGATAAGGCCACGGGTGAAGAAAAAGTATTGATTGAAAAGTTGGCGACTGAATTTAAGACAGAACTTGATAGTTTGGGTGTCCGCGTAAAGGCGCTAGAAGAAAATGCAAATAGAATTCAACTGTTCGGCTATATAGGTGTTAGAAATGAAACAACGGGTGTTCCTGCGTTAGGTGCTACGTCAACCCAGATTCCTTCGCTAAGAAGTACGCATTTTGATGTATTTACGACTTTTCACGCTACTGATAAAGTGAATGTGGATTTAGAAACGGTAGTGGATAAAAGATATGAAATACCCTATGAAAATTTTCAGGCAGCACGTATGCTTTGGATTACTAATAATTTAAGTAAGACCACAAACATTAAAATTGGCAGATTTGATAATACGCCGGTTTATGGTGTGGTGTACAATGAACGGATTCAAGGTTTTCAGTTTAATACGGGTAGTACTTTAAAAACTAGTTTAACCTATGGGAGAAACGTATCTTACTCTGCTAGTGTATATAGCCAAAACGATGACGTTTATCAAGATTGGTTGCCTGCGTATTTGACCGTTTACCGTTCTGCTGAGTTTTCTTATGCTGTTAGCAATACTCTAAATATTAAAACTGCTTATACCGATTGGGCGTATAACAACGGCAAGTATGTTGAAGTCGGATTTGATAAAAAAGTGGGGAAAGACTGGCTTTTGAAATCAGAGGTGGCTCAATCTAACCAAGGGATTTATAAGAGAGGGTACTATACGGAACTTCGGTATAAGAACGCTAATCCATTTGTACCCGGGTCGTATACTATATACACCGCCTATAGAAATATCCCGAAAGATTCCACCATCGACCCTATTAATAGATATGACCTTGACTTTTCCTATGATTTTAGAGGTATGACAGTTGGCTCGGAATTTACAGTGGCTCCTAAGCAAGCTCTCAGTGCATTTTATATGTGGGGTAAAAAACCTAGTGATTGTTCTTCGACTCATGTTTTCCGGGTTCAGTATAGTGTAATTCTATAGCCTGGTTATTTGAGGAAACCAAATTTATTTACGAGTGAGTGTTTCTCCAGTGCGGAAAAAAAAGCTATAATATGCCAAACTGCCTATGTTTTGAGGCAGTTTGGCAAGCCCGAAATAAATGGGATGGAAAAAGTAATAGAATGTTAGCCATTAGTGAAAATGGACAATAGTGTTCGAGATGATTCGTAGGTGATAAAATGTCGAAATTAGATGCGGTAGTTGCATCGGTAGAATTTATTCATGCAGCTTGTTCCTGGGATTGTGGAGTTGTAGTGTTAGACGAGGATTTTATGATAAGGGCGATTGTCAGTACGGACACTTTGCCTAACAGTTTGAAAGTAGGCGATAAGTTAGAGCCTGGTTTTCCTCATGATACATGTTTGCAAACACAGCAAAAAGTTACTCATGTTCATCAGGATGAGAACGGGAAAAATATCATGAAGATAACTGCTTATCCTATTGTTGAAGATGGAAAGATACTTGGTGTGGTTAACATTGCCTCTAGCGTGGAAAAACAGGAAACACTTAATAGTTCTGCGAAAATGATTGCTGCTACGGCAGCGGAGATGGCTAGTACAACGGAAGTATTGGGAACTATGGCTATCAAATTGGCGGAAAATTTAGGCGAAATTAGAAGCGGCAACGAAGTAGTAATTGATAGCATTGCTAAGACGGATGAAATTCTACGATTCGTCAGTGATGTTGCTGCAAATTCGAATTTGCTTGGTCTAAATGCCGCTATCGAAGCGGCACGGGCAGGCGAGCATGGCAGGGGGTTTGCAGTTGTTGCCGATGAAATTAGAAAAATGGCCGTCAATAGCTCCGGATCCGTTAGTGATATCAAAAGAATATTAAAAGGCATCCGTGAAGAAAGTTCAAAAGTAACCGAGATTACGAAAAATACATTTGTACTTAGTGAGCGTCAAGCGTCAGCTACAGAGGAGTTTGCTGCTAAAATGCAGTCCTTGGCAGTGGCCTCCGACGAAGTAAAAAAAATAGCGAATCTAATTTAAAATGATAAAGCTATGGTAATAAAAGGAGGATACGATGAGTAATCCTGAAGCTATTCAACAGATTCAGTCGACTGATACGTCCGGAAGACTAAGTATCGGTACGAAAATTAGCTATGGTTTAGGTGATTTTGCTAGCAATATGAGTTGGCAGTTAGTAACTGCATTTCTGACTTTCTACTATACAGATGTTTTTGGTTTGTCTGCAGCCATTGTCGCAACATTATTGTTGGTTGCCAGAGGCTGGGATGCCGTTTTGGATCCGGTTATAGGCTTGGTGATGGAGCGGACTCATAGCAAATATGGTAGGTTTCGCCCGTATATTCTATACGGCGGTCCATTGTTAGCTATTTTTAATATACTGACTTTTCATGTTCCTTCCTTTGAGGGAACAACAAAAATAGTATATGCGTTTATTGTTTATATGTTATTGAATACGGTTTACTCGCTGGTTAATGTACCGTATGGTGCGCTAGCCACAGTAATGACCCGAAACCCTGATGAGAGAACCTCGCTTAGTTCTTACCGCATGCTTTTCACTACGATAGCAAGTATCGTAATTGGCGGCGCGACTATGCCGCTACTGCAGTCGCTTGGCGGTGGTGATAATGCCAAAGGATTTTTTTATACAGCGGTTTTATACTCTGTATGCGCGGTGCCCCTTTTTTATTTAGTGTTTAGAAATTGTAAGGAAGTTATTATGCCGGCTAAGACGGAAAAACCTACATTAAAAGAGTCGTTAGTCAGCGTTATTAGCAACTTACCACTGGCATGCTCGCTGGGAACAATATTTTTTGTATTTATGTCGTTGTTTGGCAGAATGTCAATATTAATTTATTACTATATTTACGTTTTAAACCGTCCGGATTTAATCGGTATTCTTATGATGTTATTTGGCGCGTGCCAAGTTGCCGGAACGTTAACCGTGAATGCGATTGCTGAAAAGTTTGAGAAAAAGACGCTGACAATGTTTGGAGCAGGCTGTTCGGGTATCGGCGTATTAGTAATTTTCTTTACTAATTTTAGCAATATACCGGTAATTTTTGCTGGAACGGTTGTTTGGGGATTCTTTATGGGGATGACAACGCCTATGTTGATTAGCACGGCGGCGGATTGTATTGAGTATGGCGAATGGAAAAGTGGCGCAAGGGCAGATGGTGCTATTTATGCGGCGTTAAATCTAATTATGAAATTTGCAATGACAGTTGTAGGTGCGGGTAGCATGATTGCGTTGGGGTATATTGGTTATATTCCTAATGCAGCGCAGAATGCACAAACAATAGCTGGGTTGAATACGTTAGCCAATTTGGTACCGGCTGTATCTTTATTTTTAGCGGTGGCCTCGATGCTGTTTTACTCCATAAGCAAAGAAAAGTTCCGGATGATTGTTCAGGAAATTACAGAGAGAAAAAAAGTTGCTTCTCATTGATTTATAGTTATTAAACATGGGCAAAACTGTTATTTCTAACAGTTTTGCTCATGTCATAATTTAAGTGACAACGGACTACTGGCAGGTGGAAAATTGAAAAAGATAGCAGTACTAACAAGCGGCGGCGATGCACCTGGCATGAATGCGGCTATTAGGGCGGTTGTGCGCAGGGGCGTTTATAAACAAATAGAAGTTGTAGGTATCCGACATGGGTATCAAGGCTTATTGGATAGAGATTTTATTCCGCTGAATTTCAGCAGTGTAGAGGATATTATTCAGCGCGGGGGTACTATATTACATACCGCACGTTGCGAAGCCTTCAAAGAAGAGGCTTCGCAACGTAAAGCAATGAATCAGATGTTGGAGAAGAATATTGAAGGTCTGGTGGTGATTGGCGGTGACGGATCATTTAGGGGTGCACGTAAGTTAACAGAACTAGGTTTTCCTACGGTCGGAATCCCGGGAACAATCGATAATGATATTCCGTGTACGGATATGACTTTGGGTTTTGACACAGCCGTTAATACCGTTATTTCCGCTATAGATAAAATACGTGATACCGCGACATCTCATGATCGCACATATGTAGTAGAAGTCATGGGGAGAAACGCTGGTGATATTGCCTTATGGTCCGGGTTGGCCGGCGGCGCAGAATCTGTTTTGATACCGGAAACGGAAGTCAATATGGATGATATTATAGAACGGCTTTTAGCCAGCCAAAAACGGGGGAAAAAGCACAGTATTATTATCCTGGCCGAGGGAGTGGGGAGTGGCCAGGAAATCGGAGAGATAATCCGGGAAAAAACGGGATTTGAAACAAGAATAACAGTATTAGGGCACATACAAAGGGGGGGATCGCCATCTGCCTATGACAGGATGCTTGGAAGTCAAATGGGTGCGAAAGCGGTTGACCTGCTTGTTGAAGGAGTAAGCGGAGTGATGCTTGGCATCCAAAATAAAAAAATCTTGCCAATTCCTTTTAATAAAGCACTGGGAAAGGCTCATCAATTGTCGATGACGTTGTATGATCTTGTTAGGAGTTTGTCTATTTAAAATAGGGATTTAGCTTAAACATAGTGGAGCGGCGTTGGAGAGGAATCACAGGTTTTGGTGATGCGATATATATGAGGTTTAATTTACGATAGCTATGATAGAATAAGGAAAATATTCAGTTGCTCGGCAGTAAAGGGAAGTTATAAGAGAAATTTTTGACTGGGATACTATTTAGCCGGAAAGCTTGTATTGAAATGGATAAAGGTATGAATCTTTTTCATGAGGTTTTTCGGATTGCTAAAAATCATTTTATAATAATGAAAGGGGTAACCAGGTTGAAAAATGAATTAACGGAGCAAGAAAAACTTAAGCCTTATGCCAAATATTTCTATCGTGAGCCGGCTGCACCTGATGCAGCCTTACTTGTGAAATTGGAGAAGCCTATCAATCAGGAACAGGCTTTGCTTCCAGAAAATACCAATGACTTGTTACAGCCGGGGTATATGGAAGTAGAGGCAGGATGGTGCATCCTTCCGAATGGAGCAGGTTTTGCGGCTAACCTTACCCAAATGCCTGGTGTTACGGTAGAAATGATAAACTGGTGGTTCGCCTGGCATGCATTGGAGGACTTGCGTTATAAAATCTGGTGGCCTGCCGGACATTATAGTGCGGCAGTTAGTCCGGAAGACCGGACTAAAATTTTGGATGCTAAGCGTCCTTTGACAGAGAAATTTCAAGGCTTGACACATCATGTGGTGGAAGATGTTGGTGCGGGTAAAGAGGATATTTTCATAAACTTCTTGACACCTGAGGATATGGGCTTTGAAATGAGACGGTTTAAAGCTCCTCATGCTGGGACTCTGGTAGCTGCTAATGGTGTAAGTTCACCGCTAGGTGCACCAGTGGGAACGTTAAAGGCACCGGCTATTATGTGCCACTTTGTCAGGGAAATTGCAGGAGGGGTAGAGCTTAGAACTCGATTTTGGATGGGCTATCATATGGTGGATAAGAAGCCCAAGCTATTGTTGTTGCCGGGAGTTATAATTCCGGAAATCGCACCGAAAAGCTTGGCGATACATAATGTGCTGGAATATACGAATTTGGCGTCCTTCTTGCCTGAGCTTTACGCAGAACAAAGGGGTATTATAGTGTAACAGTATAATGAAAAGCCAACAACTCTGTGATATTGCATCTACAGAGTCGTTGGCTTTCGTTATACAAAAAATAACATTGATTAAATTTTTGTATTTTTTACATACACCATATTCTCCAAAGGATGTTGAAATTCGAAAGCGTCTGTTCCATAGAAACTCTTTCTCCTTTAAACGAAGTACAGTCTCCCATATACTTTCCGTTTGTTATCTCATTTTCTATGTTTGTTAGCGTGTTTTTACTCATCCAACTATCAGCATCAATCGTTATTAAAATGTCCCCTTTTGCGATTTTTGCTCCGGTATTTCTAATCTTGGAGATATTTTTCGCATCTTCGTTTATTGTAATACAGCCATAGGATAATGCGATTTCTTCTGTTCGATCGGTACAGCGATTCAAGACTGCTATTACCTCAACTTGATGTTTATAAGGGACTGAAGCAGCAACAATTGAATCCAAGCATTTAGTGATATAGTTCTCTTCATTGTAAGCTGGAATGATTATAGAAAACTTTATTTTTTGGTCCGGCTTAACGGCGAAAGCTTGTTTGTTGTTAGTCATAATTTGGTGTGTCCTTTATAAAACAATCATTTGCTTTGAGGTTATCTTTTCCGGCGTTCCATTATGACATCGGACATTTTCTTTTCATTAATTTCTTTTTGTATAGCAGCCTTATCCTTGCCATTGGCCAATTGTAATTTCTCTTCTAAAGCGGTGATTTCTTTACGCAATTCCATTTCAGGAGGAAGCGAGCCTAAGTTTCTCAAAGCCAAATAAGCCGCCCGCTGATCTTTGGGAACAAAACTTAAGTCGGCAAGTTGTTGCGGCTTACCTTTTCCTGGAAAGTTCTCAAAGGTTCCTTGCTTAATGGCCTTTTTAATGTTCTGTTCAATGATTTTACTTAGTCCGTCATTCATTTTCGAGCTTCCTTTCGCATTAACTTTTTACGGGTTAGTTTAAAGTAGTTGTGAAAAGTAAGAGAAAACAGAATTAGATTCGGCTGGTTGTATATGAATGTTGACAATAACCGATAAACCTGGTTTTAGTAATCCTGACTCTGCATCAAGAGCCTTAATTTTTACAGGTAATCGCTGAGTTACCTTGGTATAATTACC
>Ga0316602_10000657_pt1 | contig 14763 bp, 14 predicted proteins | sample OWC_soil_day10_C_FD_203103 | JGI IMG/M metagenome (GOLD analysis project Ga0316602, IMG submission 203103) | Wetland soil microbial communities from Old Woman Creek delta, Ohio, United States - OWC_soil_day10_CT | ecosystem: Environmental > Terrestrial > Soil > Wetlands | place: USA: Ohio... | reverse complement strand
ATCACCGCCTTTATGGCGGTGCTGCCAAGATCAATACCAATTTTGAATTCCATAGCTATCTCCTTTTAGGCTAACGTTTGTGCAAAAGCTTCCAGACGGGTCAGGATGTTCTGGCTGTCTTCTTTCACATAATCAGTTTCAATCTTGAGAAACTTACGTCCGTTTGCTCTTAATGTAGCTTCTATAGTAAGACTCTCAATATCATAAGGATGACATCCTTTTAAGACATGAAAGATAACGCCTGTTATATTGTTGCTCTCCGTTATCCGCAAAATAGTATTAATACGTCGCTCGTTATCCGCAAAAGTTGGACAAATACAAGCCTGATGATATCTTTCGGCAAGCGCTTTTAACAGGCCATGTTCTGAAGGATCATCATAAACAGTTGCTCCGGGAAATATTCTTTCCGACGAACAAAGATCATCAGCACAAACTGTCATGCCTGCCTGTTCAATAAGCTGTAGCAGTTTAAGATTAGGAAAGATGATAGGCGAACCGGCAAGAAATATCTTCCGAGGATTTGCTGCTGGTTGTTTCGACTGCAATTTTTTCACTACAAGTTCAATTTTTTTTGCCCAGCTAGTAATATCATCAAGCATAAAGGTATTGGCAATGACTGTAACCCAGACCCCGGAAATTATATTTTTTCTTTTTAATTCAATCAGTTCCTGGAAGATTTTCCAGCCTCGCATAAATGTATTCATAGAATTCATGAGATCCTGGCGTTTTAGTTTAGTGCCTGTTGTCTGCTCTAAAAACAGTTTTAATGCATAAATTTCTTCCAGCCAGCGCCTTACTCCCTTTTCGTTCTGCTTGACATGAGGAAGTTCGAGATAATGTAAGTTTGTAATTGTTTCTTTTGCTATTTCTGGCACTTTTACAACCCAATCGCAGGTTGTAGGTACAATTGTGGCATCATAACACGTTGAGGTTGACGCTGCAAATTCACTACTGCCAATATACGATTTAAGCATGGGACACATAAGTGCTGGCAGGTAAGCTGCAGAAAGTCGCTGCGCTGCATAGGAACCGCTGCACAGTTTTACCGGGTGAACCCCCAAAGCATGAAACAACTCCAATGGCGCTTGAATGCAAAATAGCCCGATTAGTGGACGGCCGACTTTTTCCTTTAATTTAGCAGGGTGCAAAAGCAGTGTTAATAAATCCAGGAAATAATCAAATTCTGCGATATAGTCAGTTCTTGCTTGCAATACACTAATTTCATAAGAATATTCTTCACAAGTTTTTTCATACGCTTTTGCTCTCTGTCGTAGGCGGCGTTCTTCATCTTTTTGTACAATTTTATTCATTTAATGATTTCCCCTGTTGATAGTTTTCTGCAACATATTTTCTTGAAGAAGAAAATAGCTTGTATTTAAGAAAATTTACAGTTACTGTATTATCTTCCGGGCAAGCCTCACTACATCTCATACAAAGCATACAGTCTTCACTCATTACGTCTTTTTCCGTCTTTTCAAGATGCACGTCCTTAATATCCACAGGACACATTCTTTGGCAATTGCCACAGCCGGAACAGGTGTGAACCGATTTTTCAAACCGGATAAAGCTAATTTTTTTAGACATTTGAATCAAGGGCAGCATCGGGCAAAACATGCAAAAAAATCGGTCTTTGAAAAAGCTTCCTAGCAGGGTACCTGCTGCAATAATTATGGATAATACGGAGAAAGTCAGGGTGATTGTGTTCGTAAAGTCTAGCGCAAAATTTCGGGTTTGCCCAGCAAATAGCGGCATAATCGGTTTGCCCGGGCAAATCTGACAGAAGAACAGGTAAAAGTCCCGGTGCAATCCGCCGAAGGTAATCAACAACGGCGTAATAATCAGCAGCGCCAGCAATATATATTTTACTGGTTTCAATCGTTCCCGGGTTTTCCAGGAAAATTCTGTTTCCCTGATGCCCAACTTCTTTCTAAGTTTAGCAAGCCATTCCTGCAAGGTACCAAACGGACATATCCAGCCACACCATAGTTTTGACAGTAGCATGGTTAACAAAATAAAGATCAAAAAATACAACACTACCTTAAATCCTTTGTAGGAAAGCAATTCTGGAAAATAAAATGCAAATCCCCATTGCCCCTGCAATGTCATGAGATAACAATGGCCTGCGCAGCCGGGAACATAAGGGCAGGAAAAACAAGGTATTGAATAGCCAAAGTTAAGTCCGATCCGACCGCCGTAGGTCCATAAAACAAACATAAAATTTTGAATCAGTAAACGTAAATTATCTACCATTATACCTAAAGCTCCTTCTACGAAATAATACAATGGCGATACTAACGGCCATAACAGAAAAAAAGAGCAGCACTCCCTGGGCAAGGTTGTTGTGGGCGGTCAATGAACGGCGCAGGAGAAGGTTCATTGAGGTTTTATAGATTTCATTACCGATGACTTCTTCTGCATAAACGATGATCTCCTTATATTCGTTATAGCCGCCATTATCCAGGCGTTTATCATGGGACGGGGTAAAAGAAAATCCACCGGCAGCATCCGGCAAAATTATTGCCGAAGTCTTATTTCGCAAATCCATGATTTGCATTTCCCGTACAGCCTGACCAGACTTATACCGTAATTGAATCGCCTGGCCTGTTGTCAGCGTCCTGTACGGATTGCCGGCTAAGTTCAATTCAATGGCCGGGAGATCTTTGGGATTTTCCAGCAGGTCTTGGTCCCTCTTCCTGTCGATTCCATCAGCATATAGGGGAAAGATTGTTTGCGCCACAAAATGTTCTCCCTGGCAGCTGCCTGTGACAAACACATGATACAGCAACTGGGAAGCAGCATTGACCCGCAGGAAATAACGGCCATCACGCTGTTCTATGGGAATCCGGTAATATTGTTTTTCCCCAGTTTGCCGCCCGTCACAATAATAGGCGGATAAATCTTTCATTTCCGCAAGGTTGATTACAGCTGCAGTAGTTGTAATATATATGGTTTGTGTTACCGATCCATCGGTCTCATCTTTTTTCGCGCCATACTCCAGCCAAAGAAACGCGCTATCCTCCGGACTGCGGCATTCTGCGCTGGCCTGGAAAAACAGCAGGATTAGTAAAGTAACACATGCTAGGGTAAGCCCGGATACGCAATATTTTTTGTATAATAACAAGTTTTACCCCCTCTCCCCTCCAAGGGGTAAAACTTATCCCCTCGGATACATACAGATAAAGTGAGACTTAGCTTCAGGTGGGGTTTTAACCCCATCTGAAGTTTAGTCGAACTAATCCAGGGACTTTAGTTGCTCTTAACTCCCGCTTGTAGAAGCGGGAGTCTTAGAGCAACTTGGTCATCGGATAAAATAAAAATCTCCTAAACAGAGTTCAGGAGACAAGGAATAACCAAATGTAACACCCATGGATATAAAAAATCCCCTTCCCATCGCTCGCGGATTATATAATCTGTTACACTCCGTCTATCCACCTCAAATTTTGCTTATACAGAAACCGTCCTTTTGCTTTCCTGCTTTCACATCGGAGAATCCAGCCAAAAACCTACAACCAAAAGTCTAGCATCCTCTTCCGTCAAAACGGTGCGCACGGTAATAGCAGCTGCTTCTTTCACAAACTTCACTTTGTAAGTAAAAATGGTGAACGGTTCTCTAGTTTCGGTAGTAACCAGTTCTTTAGAAACATAATTGCCAAGTTTTTGTTTAACCGACTGGCTAAGCAGCCGGAACTGAGATTCCGGCAAACTACTTTTCATTTTCTGATCGAAGTTTGCCGAAAAGCTTGTGTAATCTTTCTCGTTAATGCCAGTAAGCATGGATTCGGTGAATTGATCGGCTGAACGTTGTATATCCTGCGGTGAAACAACGGGCGACAGCGCTTCATCGCTGCACACCTGTCCGATCCGGTCCGCCACAATCTTCACAACCAGCGCCGACCATGCCCGGACATCAGCCGCCATTTCGCCGGTAGCTACTGCGGGGGATAAAACCTGATACTTTCCCGCGGTTAGTAAGAGCAGATCATTGCCGGCCCTAGCCAGTTCATCTGTACCCAGCAATTGCCACTGATTTTGATCCAGCAGGTGAACATATAGCGACGTACCTGTCACCAGAGCCGGCTCTTTGTCCAGTTGGCGCAGGGATGCTAAGAAACGCTGTTTGTCAATTGTCCCGTACTCTTCCTGATACTGTTGGTACAGGCTGTTCTCGGTTACGCCGAAGCGGTTCATGCGCCGCAGCATACTATGCTGTTTTTGCGGGGATAAACCGCTCTGTCGCAGCAAGGCGTCCTTGACAGCCTGTTTGACAGTGCGGCCGATTAGTTCACCCAGTTTGGCATGTTTGCCTGCATCTTCCAGATAGAGAGGCGAACCGGGGTTAGTAATCACCATAGTCTGATCCGTCCCTGAGCCGGTGGCCAATCCGGTCGAAAACCGGCTGCCGGCTGCCAGTTCCTGCAAGGCAGCTGTTTTAGCCTCGGTGCAAGTCACGAGCGCTCTGGCCATAGTACCGGCGGGAAGGTCTGCGTCAATGACCAACATAATATTAATAGTCCCTGGTTTATACGCTGCCGGCTTTTTGCCAGGAGTAAAATACGCGGCCGGGTCGCCTACCCGCCCGCCGTTACCTTCCACACCGCCTGTAGCAATGGCGGTTACGGTAAGCGATTGATAGTTTTCAGACTGTATAACAACATTCTCCATAGAAGCAGCCGTGCCCATGCTGGTCACCCTGCCGGGATTCAATCCCAGCTGCCCGGCCACTTGCTGCATATATTGGGGGTAGTTTGCACCCGTTACACCAATAGCACTTTTCATGTCATGGTTAAACACTGCCTTAAGATCATGCCGGAAACCGCCATTTACCTGCGAAGTGCTCAATACATCCCGTGGAGCGCTGAAAGCCACAATAAGACTGGTACCCTGCCTATACACCTTATCCCCGGTTGATAAGGTAGAAACAGGTATCTGTTCACTGCCAAAACAGGGAATAGCACCACTCCAAAAAATAATAACCATCAGCAGCCCTTGTAACCATTTTTTCATTGTCTTCCTCCCCTCACAATAGTAGCAAACCTAATAAAGCCCTTTCCGGCATACGGAAAGGGCTTCGAATCTAAATAGAGTCATCAATACCAGTAACCAGCTTACTGTAGCGGCTAAAAGCGTTCTCTATAATCCCCTCCTCATCGCTCGTGAGTAAATAACGGTGATTGACAGACAGGCAGTTCTCCTGGCTCTGGATCGTAGTTCACCCAAACCTTCCCAAGACACATTGGTCTCAGTGGCATACCTTGGGTTTACTCCCCATTACAGTGGCGGGACCGCGCCGGCATTCAACCGGTCTTCCCTATTAAGCCCCTCAGGGCACCTGACTCAACAGTATGTAGTTATTATATCAGTATTAATAATATAACTTCGTGTCAAGTATTGTCAAGAATATTTCATAAATGTTGGTAACGATTAGGTCGACCTTCCTATAGGATACGCATATCCTTTTAAATCACTTTCTCTCCCCAAAGACCGATAAGAGTCTCGGGCAGCCTATCAATACTTTCACCGTAGCGGAGCGCATTTCTGACATTGGTTAACTGTTGGTCAAGTTTTTCTAAAATTGTAAGATTGCGCCGTTCGCTATCTGTAGTAGTTAGTATCTTACTAATTTTGCCGTTATTGATAACCAAGCGCCTATTACCCATCAGCGCTAAAATGGGATCATGAGTAGCCATGAGAACAATCTTTTGCTTGTCCACTAAAAGTTTTAGTGCGCTTTGACGATCAATACCAGCGTTTTCGATCTCGTCAATTAGTACAACCGGTGAAGCACTTAAATAGGCAGTATCGGCGATCATTAGTGCTCGTGATTGTCCTCCGCTCAAGGAGGTAACTGGAGTATCTGTGGAAAATTGCTCTCCCGCAAAACGATTCGCATGGTTGATTACATTGGAGATAACGGTGTCAATATCCTGCACCATTCTACTTTCGGCATGCATCTGCAAAAACTCACTCACTGTAAGATCCATAACAAAATTCATATTTTGTGAGAGTTGAGCAACCAATTTATGTTGCGTGGAATAACGCCACTCCGCATCCGGTATACGGTCATTTACTAAAATGTTGCGACCTGTCGGTGTATCCCGCTGTGCTAACCATTCTATATCAGCAAGCAACCTGCTTTTCCCCGACCCGGTAGGACCAACAATACAAATAATTTCACCTGCGCGTATCGTTAGGCAGACATCTTCTGCATTACCACACTTATCCTGCCCGCCGATAATTGTAATCGACCTAATTGGATCAACGACCTTTTTTACTTGTTCCATTTGCCGCATAAACTCGTTAAAGCGTTTGATCAAATCTTCTGTACCCTGACCTAAATCCTGTAACACCTCGTCCTCTATTCCCAATAAAAACTCAGTCACAGTAACTTTCGGATTTGGTGTGACCGGTAAAACTGAAAAAAAATCTTCGGCATAGGGATATAGTTTTAGAATTTGACCTACCCTCATTTCTCCAAATTGCTCCTTCATAACAAATCCCTTCCAACTACAGTCTTTAATTAAGTCAAATCCATCTTTTTTACATTACCCATTTGAAAATCTACACCAATTCGTGTTTGCCCCAAACAGTAAGAACAGGTGGCGGCCGGCATAGTAAATCTAAGAGAACAGCCTTGTAGACTATCGAATGTTGCAGCTTCCCGAAATAAACGACTCGCTTCCAACGCACCTTGACCAGTAATGCCGTTGACATGGGTAATCACTGCTCCCGTATTAGCTTGACGCACCTTAAAAGCAAACACCTCCCGTTCTGCCTGTGAAACGATATCGCTTTTTGTGATTATAACCACATCGGCGAATTTCAGCATAGGCCCGATCTTCTGGGGAGTGTGTATGCCGCTTAGATTATCTATAATACAAACGGCCAGCGCCCCCCTGATATGAGGTGAGCAACGATTACACAAACCGGCACTCTCGGTTATTAACATATCAAGTTCCCTGTTGATTCCCCATGCAAGGCAATCCTCTACATTACTGATGAAAAAATGATCCGGACATAAGTTACCAGATAATCCAACTCGCGTAAGAATCCCTTTATTTTGGTATAACTCCTGATCCCTGGTAGAAAGACAGTCAAATTTAATTACACCCAAATGTAGTTTGTCTTGTTTTTGCAACGTCTCGGCTATTCTGAGTAAAACAGACGTCTTTCCGGCTGAAGGTGGTCCGGCAACAGTAACTAACTGCATGCTGAAGACCCTCCACGCCACGCGTCCAGAAAACGATCATTTAACTCTTGCTGTAGCCTTTCAATTCCACAGCTTCTGATATAATTCCAACCTACCCATTTAAAACTAGCGCTTTCCGCCAAACTTCTACCGCCTTGCAAATGAGATGAAGGAAAGAATGCCTCGTCGAAAACGCGGGCCGCTTGCGCTCCAGTCAGATAGTCAACCAACTTTTTCAGTTCTACTGCTTTACTAGCTTTGACTAAAAGTGATACTGGATAAACAAGCGCTCCATCTGACGGCCAGATAATTTCAATATTCTTGTGTCCGTTAAGTGTTTCAGCAAAAAAACGCGGCATAATATATATCGGTGGCAATCCATTGCGGGAACCGTTTAGTTCTTTCACCATCTGGGCTGGGTGTAACCCATAGCGTACCGCTCGTGCCAGTCCTGTAATACCATCATTGCCATAGTCCTTGTAATAATAAAGCTGCAAAGCATCGCAGAAAATATCCCCATGACCACGCATCACAACTTGATTTTCAAATACAGGATTAAGTAAATCACTCCAAGTGCGCGGAACCGGTAAACTGCCCAACCGTTTTTTTTCGACGACCATTACCAATGCATTCACTGCTAATACAAAGAAATGGCCTTGTGGGTCAAGCAACTGAGCCGAAGTAAAGCGCGAATTGACCTGTTGCCCGGTTGCCTGTAGAAAAATCCCATTCTTAACAAATCGCTCAACAAACTTTTCATGCAAAAATTCATAACCTGTTGTTAAAATAATATCCGGAACTTCATCTGGATCTTCAAAATAAGGAATGTACTCTTCATAGTGAATATATTTGTTGGCCGAAGTATCAATAGTATAATGTAGGTCTAAGCTTTTCTCGAGCCGCATTTGATTCAGCACTAGTTGAAGTTCACCCTGCAAAGGAACCTTCAGCGGACAAGGCAAAAGCGCAAGTAAATCAAGGCATTTCCCTTTAGTTACTACAGATGACGACAGTTTAGAATATTGCCTGACTTCATGAATTTTCCCTTCAAGTAGTTTTATGAATGCATCAACATTTAGATTTTTGCTTTTTAGTGCAGTTTTCAATTTCAGTACCGTTCCCAAATCCCTCTGAATTTCCTTATCAGCAAACTGAGGAAATCCGTTCGTGATAAAAACTTCGCGAGTTTCGGGATACATCTCAAGAATTTGAGAAATTGTCAAGTCTAGCTCAATCAACATCATCACTCACCCTTCAGACTGTTATTAAATACTTGCCAGCTAACAAATAAAAAAAATCAACTGAAAAAAGCATTTGCTTTCACCAGTTGATACTGCGTTGTACCAGCGTATTTTTTTTTGAAATTCACCTATGGAATATCCTTGCATTCATCTTACAACCAAACCGAAGTCACGTCAATGCCAACATCATTTTACCTTTTTGTTTGCTTTTATTTGTTTATGTTTGTATTATCTATTGATGATAGTAACTTATTAATATATAATTATTACCATAGACAAATATAGTTTTGTTTTGTTAGTTTTAGCTTGGTGTCACAATGAAGTGCCGGCCGGATGGGTTATACCTCCGCGCCGGCACTTCTATTAGGAGGCGATTATTCATGACGATCAGTGGTTCGGCAATATCATTATTTAATTACAAAAAAACAGAAAGTGGGTTTCAAGTTCTTTTGGTCGATGCTTGTTCGCAGTCACATTTAGTTCAAAAAAACAACATAGCTAACCTACAGACAAATACTGTAAATGACAAAAGAACGGTGACTTTAAACAGAGAAGTAAGTTCTTTCCCTGCCAAACCCAAACACGAACTTACAGATATGCACCACCAACTAATTAATATTTGCCTTCGTAATCCAAATTTAAATGACTTTCATCTTCATGACAAACTTCGTAAACTTATCCCCACTATGACAATGGATACTTTGTGTCGGCTAAAACAAGAGTGTGGTTTTACTAATCGTGAAGTGATCTGCAATATTTTGTTAAATCGGCTATTTTTAAGTTGCAATTCCGAACTAAATGCTACCCAACTAAAATTCATCTATAAGATGCACCCTGAGTTACATGATCGTGCCGTGCGCCCGAACCGGCCTGGTGAACTTATTGTTTATAAATGCCTTTTCGGAAAAAGGTTGGAGAAAAAAGGAAGCTTATATGTCCATGTATTTATAGATATGTTTAATGGTTGGAGCTTTGCCAGAATTAACTCAGACCGTTCATTAAAAGAAGGAATAAGGATACTTCAAAAACATATCGAGCCAATATATAAAAAAAATGGTTTTCACATTATAAGGGTTCTTCAAACATTGCCAGATAATCGTAACAAACAAAATATCACGAGGTTGCTGGCAGACCAAAATGCTATAACCTCTAAAACTCAATGGGAAATATGCACTCGTCAATTCGGATTAATCAAACATTTTCAGCGTCAACTTATAACGAGCAATTTTTTTGAAAATTATAGGGAAGAACTATCTTCTTTTCGTATGCTCGCTGCTTTTTCAGACTTAATCAAACGATATAACGCAGAATTTAATTTTCACCAACAACGTCCTATATTGCGATCTACTACAATAACACCATGTAGTTTTACCGCTTACCGATAAAATCACCCCTTGGATCAGATGGATTGTACTATTAAGTGTGACGCCAAAAAAGAATGACTCATGATTGATTTGTTTCGTTGCGTCCTGCTCTGCCTTGAGGGCGACATTGGCCTGCGCCGTTTATAGATTTATTCCTTATTTATTCATACCGCATCATAAGCTTGACACCTTCCTATAGGAAGGTAATAATAAACTATATGCTTGTAGTAGAGTCAAGGAGAATTTTTATCATGTCTGATAAATCTAAATCATATTTTACAATTGGAGAATTTGCGCAGCTATTCGGAATATCCAAGCAAACCTTGTTCTATTATGAAAAAAACAAGATATTTTCTCCTTCTTCTATTGAAGATAATGGTTATCGTTATTATTCTCTTGATCAATATTTTATATTTGAAATCATCATTACCTTACGCAAACTGGGAGTATCTTTAAAAGAAATAAGCAATTATGTCAATAATCGCAATATCGACTCTCTCCAAAGGCTCTTTTCCAACAAAGCATTGGAATACGAGTTACAGATTGAATTGTTGCAACGCAACCAGCACAATCTTCGTGTTAATGTGGAACGCTTAAAACAAGCAAAAGAAATCAGAAGCAACCGTATTACCTTAGAAAATTGTGAAGAAGAATATTTTGTGGCAGACAATTTTTCCGCATTGAAGGGCTCAATGAAAGATCAGATTAAACTTATTGCTGAGCACAATCTTCCCTTCGCAAAAAATGAAATTTTTAACGAATACTTTATGGGCTATATCTTGACACCAGAAGATTTGCTGGCAGAAAACTATCTAGCAATAACACAGATCTTCACTCGGGTCTCACATCCTGACGAATACGCAAAGGCTTTAATCAAACCGAAAGGACTCTATGCTAAAATTGCCACTCCTGACGGTTACCATGTCAACTACAAAAGTGCAATCAAAAAGTTGCTTGACTTTATTATGTTGAATAATCTGAAAATTATTGGCAATGCCTACATTATCCAGTTAAGTAACTATTGGTCTACCGCTAACCCCAAAGAATATATCACACAAATTGCTATCCAAGTTGACTATAAAAATTAAAAAGTCGAAATACATTTTTAAGGGGCTGTCACATGACAGCCCCTTACTTATTTTATCTTAGTACGCGAGTCAAGACTCTCCGCCTGAATCCCCAATGTTTTAGCTATAGGATTTTGTCAATTACATTCCCTGTCACGTTCATACAGATCACGAATCACAGTACGCCTCAGCTTTGTGAAAAATTTATTGGTTGCATCAATATTCCGCAAATAATCTACAGAAACCGATAACCAGCATATCTGGTGATACAGCTTATAAAATAGCAGCTTATTTCGGTCATATCTTTTAGGCTTACTGGTAGATAAAAAATTATACAACATATCCAGGAGAGCATATTCAAATTCAATGTCGAAATATTTGATGCCTTCGATGTCAATAAACCCAATTGTGCCGTCAGTCAACAACCAGACATGCGGCGGTGTTGGTTCTCCATGTATAAGTGCATAGCTGATCGGCTTTAATTGACCGACAAAGATAGTCATGTAGCTGGTTAGCCGTATATAATTTACTGATGATCAGTGCATAGCAAATCTTATCGGTTTGGCCCAGACGGTCACACACGGAAGGGTCACAATCTTGTCAAACTCGTTCCGCTCGGCATAGTCCTGAACAACATCTCTGACTTTTTCGTACTCTTCCCCTGCAGCGATCTGAAAGGGCTGCACGACAATCTCGGTAAACCCTTCTTCTTGTAGGCGCTCTAATGCCTGTCTCTCATCATCGGCCTGAATACCGTCGCGTTTCGCCAGTTTTTCTATCAGGGTATGAGATGCAAAGGCCCGGCGCACTTCATATTGTGGGAAATCTGCCCAAAGTTTGATATCAATACTTTCGCTGGCCAATTGGCGGGCCTCCGGATAGGCAGTGCCTAAACCCACCATTAAAAAGGCTTTTTTCTCTATTTTCTTCAAAGTTACTCAACTCCTATCAACCAATGTCAATATCCGTACACATGGTTTCTTTCCGCAAGGTTAACACAAACCGACTCAGGTCATCCCGGTTGTCTTGGAAATTAGCAGCAGTTATAGTTAACTGTACCCAACGGCATAACGGGTTAAGCGGATTCGCTCAACTGATACTGTAACTCCTATGGGGAGAAATGTCACGGAATGTGTATCCATTATGTTTAACCCCCTTTGCACAATATGACCAAGAAAAAGATAAAAAACATAAAGAGTAATAAAAAGAAGGACATATTAGAAAACTCCCGGCTGCCATGGCAACCGGGAGATATTCTACAGCACACTAAATAGAAACTCCTGATTAATAATAACCAGGAGTGAATTCAGCAATACCACACAACTTACTTAGAACAGTTCTAAGCAAGCAGATGAACAACTGTAATCCCCTCCCCATCGCTCGTGGGTGAAAAACGGTGATTGACAGATAGGCAGTTCTCCTGGCTCTAGCTCATCGCTCATCCAAACCTTCCCAAGACTTCTCGTCTCAGTGGCATATCTTGGATTCGCTCCCTATTACAGTGGCGGGACCGCGCCGGCATAAACCGGACTTCCCTATTAAGCCCCTTAGGGCACCTACCTCAATACTATTTAATTGTCAGTCAAAATACACTATTATACATTTAATATTAATTATATCATCTTTTATCGTGAAATGTCAATCACTTCTTGGCTAAATTGTCCAGTCTGACCAAATAATCCCTCCCTCCTCACTGATGGTTTCAGACAGGTCTTGCGTACTATAATAAAGTATATACCTATAGTAGAGTTAGGGGAATGCTACCATGGCTGCATGTTGTTTCTACCAAAGTCGGGAGACATTTTTAAGCGGTCTCATTAAACAAATGAGACCGCTTATGTATTTTATTCGTGTTTATCCGATGACCAAGCCGCTCTAAGACGCCCGTCTTCTATAAGCGGGAGTTAAGAGCGACTAAGTCCCTGGATAATTCCGACTAGGATTCATTTATGGCAATGGCCTTCGCCTTTTGACTCTAACACCTGTTGGAAAATCTTATGTGCCTCTTCCGATGTTTTGCCGTTTTCAAGTGCTTTTTTTGCATGTTCAACAGCCATACGATATTTTTTGTGGGCTTCGTCATTAGTCATATTATTAATATCGTAATTCATAATTTTGTTAAAGATTTCATGGATTTCTTCAGAAGATTTCCCAGCAGCTTTCGCAGCTTCAACATGTTTCATCGCCATTTTATAACGATATTCCGCATGAGGAGTTTTGGGCAATTCATACTTTGGATGTGTCATGTAAATCACCTCGTTATATATTTAGGTTAAAGCTTTTAACCTGCCTTAATAATAAGGTATCTTCCCAGGATAGAGTCAATAAAAATATTAAATTATGCTGATACTTTTCCATTTACCGCCAAGAAATCGATTCGTTACTAAAATCGCCATAATTATGCTATATCCCGTCAGTGCAATCCACAGCCAAATCATGGAAAGCTCTGCCCAAACGCAGAGCATATATGGCAGAACCACATAAAATAGAAACGGAACAACTATATAGATTACCATCATAAACTTAGTATCGCCCACTGATTGCAATACACTGCCAATCGTTAAATAAATCGTATCAAACACAAGCCATATTGATGTAAGTCTCACCAATGGAATAGTCGCATTGTTTAGGTACCGAATTTTTTCTTGTTGCTGTTCATTGGTGAAAATCGAAATCAAAAGGTCAGGACATAAATTATATAAACCAATAATTAAGAAATTAAAACAAATCCCGATTACCATTCCTTTTTTGATCACCACTGTAATGTTACTCAGCCTATTGGCCCCCCTCTCCTGACCGGCAATAATACCTGCTGCAGTAGTAATCCCGATAATTGGCAATATAGAAATTGCTTCAATTGAAAAAGCGATATTCGCACATGTCAAGGCAAACTCACCTGTTTTACCGATAATAAGCAGGAGAAAACTGAAATACCCTGTTTCAACAAAAGCCTGTATTCCGGCAAACAAACCGAATTTCAACAATTTATAAAGCAAAATTCTATTAAAACTGTACGTGCTTAATGTTCTGTACTTATGTTTAAACGGTTTCTTGTTTAAGAGAAAAATATACAGGATAAGGCCAATTATGCAGCTTATAATCGTTGCCACTCCCGCCCCGGCCATTCCCATCGCAGGTAAGCCACATTTTCCGAATATTAACAGCCAGTCCAACACAATGTTTACCAAGTTTGTGGCAATACTTACATACATAATGATTTTGGTATCGCCAACACCACGATAAAAACTGGAAAACGCAGTAGAAAAAAGTTGGATACAATTAGCCAATATAATAAGATAAAAATATTCGACTTCGTACTTTAGTAATTCACCGCCATGCCCCATTATCTGAAACAAATTGACTGAAACCAAGGATAGTATGATTAGCAGCACACACAAAAACATACCCAGATATACGCCTTGCCACATGGCTGCTGAACAATCGTCATATCTGCCGGCACCGTAGTATTGTGCTGCAAGTACTGAAACATAACCTATAATTCCCGTAAAAATACAGGCTATTGCCGTAGCAAAAAAACTAGCCGGCATCATGGCTGCGAATTGAGTAAGATCATAATGTGCTACAAAGGTTCGATCGGCAAAAATCATTATATTCATCGAAAGCATGGACAGTACAACTGGATATGTAATTTTAAGAATATACCTAAATGAAACCACATGTATCTCTTTAACTACTTCGTCCACAATATCCCCCCACTTTCGCCGTAACCAACTGCCGGATCTCTCCGATGAATACCTCATTTGAAGCAAGTATGCTTTTTGTGTAACTATTCAGTAGCCCTCTAAAATCTGTGGATAACTCAGGCCTTGGAGGCCTGGATTATGAAGCTTTCTGCGGTATAATTAATAGTATCTACTAGCAGAAAGGATGTGGCTGTTTTGCCT
>Ga0316602_10000655_pt1 | contig 14807 bp, 11 predicted proteins | sample OWC_soil_day10_C_FD_203103 | JGI IMG/M metagenome (GOLD analysis project Ga0316602, IMG submission 203103) | Wetland soil microbial communities from Old Woman Creek delta, Ohio, United States - OWC_soil_day10_CT | ecosystem: Environmental > Terrestrial > Soil > Wetlands | place: USA: Ohio... | reverse complement strand
CGGCTCAATGCATGGATTTTATTCATCGGCTGCCGGAAGGCTTTCAGACCAGAATCGGTGAGAACGGGTCAGCACTTTCTGGTGGAGAGCGGCAGAGGCTGTCCATAGCAAGGGCGTTATTAAAAGATGCACCAGTTATTATACTTGATGAAGCCACAGCCTCCCTCGACGTGGAGAACGAATCTCTCATACAGAGCGCCATATCAAATCTGATTCGTAATAAGACCGTTCTGATTATTGCCCACCGGATGAGAACGGTTGCCCAGGCAGATAAAATAGTGGTATTAAAAGACGGAAAAGTTGCAGAAGAGGGGAGTCCGGTGGTTCTATATAAGAAAGGCGGAATCTATCGCCATATGACAGACTTACAGAATCAGAGCCAGAACTGGTCCATCGGATAGAGGAGGATTGTGTTGTAAGATTGTGGGATTTATGGTATAATTACCATGCAAAATCACAGCAGTCAGAAGAAAAAGGAGGGTATTCACATGAAGTTTTTAAAGTGTAATCATTGCGGAAATATCGTAGCGGTTGTAGAAGAAAAAGGCGGCACAATTACCTGTTGCGGAGACAACATGCAGGAGATGAAAGCCAATACCACAGATGCAGCCACTGAGAAACATGTGCCGGTTATCGAAATTGATGGCCAGAGCGTTACGGTTACGGTTGGTTCTGTAGAGCATCCCATGCTGCCTGAACATTTCATCGGCTGGATTGTATTAGAAACAAAGATGGGCAACCAGAGAAAGATTCTAAATCCTGGTGACAAACCAGTTGCAAAATTCATGATGTGTGAAGGCGACGAGGTTCTGGCAGCCTATGAGTACTGCAATCTTCACGGATTGTGGAAAGCAGAGAAATAAATAGAATTAAAAAGCTCACAGACCTTTGGTCCGTGGGCTTTTTGGTCATATCCAAGGAACAGACAGCTTTAAGACAGGAGAGTACCTTTCATGAACAAGAAAGAAGCAAGCGAATTAAAAAAGCTTTTTACCCCGGCCAACTGCGCCATAAGCCGGATCTGCGGCTGTTATGTAGACGCAGAAAAGAATAAACGGACAGAACTAAAGGAGGCCTTTCTCTCTCTTCCGGAAGAGGAGGCATTTAAATATTTCACCATTTTTAAAAGCGCCCTTTCCGGCACATTGGGAAAAAATCTGGTAAATATGGAATTTCCTCTCCATACAGAAGAAGAGGGAGGAACACAGAATTTTCTGTTAAAACTAAGGGACAGCCAGTTAAAGGATGATGGCCTGATTGAAGAATTTTACGATAAGGTGATAGCAAGCTATGATTATGGTGAGAACTATTACATAATTCTCATTCACTGTGCCTATGATATACCGGCAAGATCCTCAGACGGACTGGAGATGTACGATGCTTCTGATTTTGTCTATGAATTTATCCAGTGCACCATTTGTCCGGTAAAGCTGTCAAAGGCAGGCCTTTGTTATAACTCCCAGGCCAATGTTATTGAGAACAGAAACAGAGACTGGATCGTGGAAGCTCCGGAGACCGGATTTTTATTTCCAGCATTTACAGACCGCAATACCGATATTCATGGACTTGTCTATTATTCCAAGAATCCGGAACTGCTGCCGGAACGTCTGATCGACGAACTCTTAGGCTGCGTAATTCCAATGACAGCAAAGAGCCAGAAGGAGACCTTTCAGACCATAATTGAGGAGACTCTGGGAGAAAACTGTGATTTTGAAACAGTAAAGAACATTCATGATACCATCAATGAGATGCTGGAAGAGACAAAAGATGAACCGGCTCCCTTTACCATTGATAAATACCAGATGAAGAAGCTTCTGGAGAACAATGGCGCATCCCAGGAAAAGCTTGAGGAATTAGAGCAGCGGTTCACGCAGGATGAACAGGAGAAAAATCCGGGATTTCTTGCTTCCAATATTGTCAATGCAAGGAGCTTTGAAATCAAGACCACAGATGTAAGTATTAAGGTAGCACCGGATAAAACTTATCTAGTGGAAAATCGGATGATTGAGGGACGGCCCTGTATTGTAATCGGGATCAGTGAGCATGTGGAGATTAACGGGATAACAGTCAGACCAATTGCTGTGGAACGTACAGAAGAAGAGGAGGCGTAATCCCCTTCTTCTTGCAGACTCAGTCCGGTCGTCCATCAATCAATTTAATAAATTACCGGTTAATTCTTTTGCTGTATTCATTATGCGCCGTATGATAAATAATGCAACAACAAATTCTGTCACAGGCATAGCCGCCCACAATGCATCACTTCCATAGAATATCGGGAGGAGCATTATAAGAGCTCCACTGATGAGAATACCCCGTGAAAGTGAGATTATAAATGAAATACCCGGTTTCATTACAGACTGAAAATAGTATGTTGAAAAGATGTTAAATGGCAGAAGCAAAAATGATAAGCAATAGCATCGGATAATCGTAGGAGCAATCTTAAGGACTGGCTGTGTAGGCGTCCTATAATACAAAAAAAGCCGGATAAAATAGCAAGCATTTCAGCCTGCTACCTTATCCAGCACGTCGTTTCGATGAACGACTTACCCTCCAGTAAGCAGTGCAACTATAGCATAGGCAGGCGCATAAAGTCAACATCTCATCTATAACATTTTTTATCCGCAGCAGACGATCCGATGATTCAGGGGAAGGTATTTTAACAAAATTTATGATAATCCGGCAACAAAAAGCTTTGGTTAGGCTGAAAATGGCTGAAACCAGAGCTTTTGTATTGTTTGGTTTTGTAATAATATACAAAAAATAAGTGCTTTTTTGTTGAAAAAGTTGAAAATGCTTTTTACCAACAACTTTGTGTTGAATAATGTCGAATGCTAGCATATTATATAATATAACAAGTTAATTTGATAGATTTATATTATGTCATAACATGACAAAAGGAGAAGACTATGAGAAATTCGTTTGATGAGGGAGTTGATCGTCATAAAACGTCCTGCATTAAATGGGACTTTCAGGAAGTGGATTATGGTATGAGCGGTTTACTGCCGTTTTCCATTGCTGACGCAGATTATCCAACTTACACACCAATTCTTCATGCATTAAAAAAACGCATAGACAATGGTGTAATAGGCTATACGGATCTGAGTGAAGAATATTTTACAGCAGTCTCACAATGGTGCCAGCGCCGTCATGACTGGAGGGTGGATCACAGCTGGATCGTACCCACCGGGGGAATTGTTCCGGCAATCTGTAATGCATTAGAAGCACTTACGGAAAAAGATGCGAAAGTCATAATACAACCGCCGGTTTACGATCCGTTTTATTCCATCATTGAGGCATCCGGAAGGCAATTGGTAAAGAATGATTTAATCCTTGATGAGAGTGGTTACCATATGGATTATGATGGTTTGGAAGAAGCCTGTATATCGGGTGGAAAAGTCATAATCTTATGCAGTCCGCATAATCCGGTATGCAGAGTCTGGAAGAAAGAAGAACTTAAGCACCTGGTGGATATCTGTAAAAGATACGGAGTCATTATTATAAGTGATGAAATACACTGGGACCTGATTTTAGGTGATAATGTACATACAACCATGGGGAAATTTTACGAGATACAGGACCGGCTTATTGTATGCACCAGCTGTAGTAAAACCTTTAACATAGCAGGACTAGAGACTTCAAATCTCATTATTCCAGGTAAAGAATTAAGAGAAAAGTATCAGCACTGGCTTTATAAGAGATATCTTTTCTGTCCCAATACCTTGGGGCTTGAAGCAACGAGAGCAGCGTATGAAGACGGCGATATCTGGGTAGATGAAGAACGCAGATATCTGACACAAAACGCAGAGACTGTCTGTAACTTTATGAGGGAGTATCTTCCGAAGGTAAAGGTTGCAAAACCGGAGGGAACTTATTTATTGTGGTTTGATATGCGTGCATACCATCTTAGCAGTGAGGAATTGGTAAGACGAATTGCAAAAGCCGGAGCAGGGCTGAATAATGGTCATCATTATGGGGAAGAGTACGATGGCTTTGTCCGAATGAATATTGCCTGTCCGGGTAAACAGTTGATGGCGGGACTTGAGTGTATCAGAATGGCACTGAATAATGTTGGGTGATTTTATAATGAGGAGGTAGCGAAATGACAGAAGAGAATAAACAGGATGGTTTAAAAAAGGTCCTTGGACTCAGTGATTTGCTGGGAATTGGGGTGGGGCAGATTATTGGATCCGGTATTATGGCGTTGACAGGAATCTGCATTGCACTGACGGGTGCAGGTACCCCGTTGGCATTTTTAGCAGCTGCAGTTTTAGTAATCTGTCCTAATTTAGTGCTGGCGGTATTGGGGAGTGCCGTTCCGGCAACCGGCGGTATGTACACGTATGTCAGAGACTACATTGGCAGAAAAACAAGTTTCTTTTATCTAGCATTATTGGTTGCAGGACAGCTGGTACTTTCTATGTTTGCAATTACATTTGCTACCTATGCATGCAGCCTGATACCCGGTATGAATCAGACCATTGTTGCATTTGGAATACTTACCTTATGTTATGGTATGAATCTGGTGGGAGTTGACATGGCTGCAAAGCTGCAGAACATTCTTGTAGTCGTGCTGGTCGCAGCTTTGGGGCTGTTTATCGTATTTGGTCTTCCCAAGGTGAATTGGTCCGTATTTCGGGCTGAGAAGGCTTTTATGCCCAATGGATTGATGAATTTTCTGACGGCATCAAGCCTCCTTACCTTTGCCACCGGCGGAGCCGAGTTTTTAAGCGAATTAGGGGGAGAAATGAAAAATCCGGGTCGCGACTTGCCGAGAGCTATGATCGGAAGTACCATTTTTGTGGCTGTTATTTATGCGCTGATCGGAATTGTAGCTGTAGGTGTATTGCCAATTGATCAGGTTGCAGGCCAAAGTCTGGTGCTTGTGGCAAAAGCAGTTTTGCCAAAACCTTTGTATGTATTTTTTATCGTCGGCGGAGGCATGTTTGCTGTGGCCTCCACTTTAAATGCCACCTTCACATGGTGTACAAAGGGATTATTGATCGCTTCCAAAGAAGGCTGGCTTCCAAAGAAGGCGGCATCTCTTACAAAAAGAGGAACGCCATGGGTACTGCTCACTGTATTCTATGTTGTCGGTGCCGTACCTGTATTAACCGGAATTGACATTGCCACAATTGCAATGCTTGGCAATGGAGTATCCCTTATTTATGTCATGTTCCCGATTTTTACCGGATATTTGATTCATAAGAAAAACCCGGATGCAATGAAGAGAACATCATTTAGAATCAGAAAGCCGGTTCTTGTCATTCTGACGACAGTTGCACTGGCAGGTTATGCTTTAGCAGCTGTATTAAATTTCAGCGATATTGAAAGTGCATGGAAGATAATGGCAATATACAGTGCAATTGTTATCGTGTATGCATTTATAAGGGAAAAGAAAGTCATTGATTATTCTGCAGTCAGGCCTGAAGAATAAAAGTTTCTTTTTACTTGTCATGTGATATAATAAGATAAAACAATATTGCATGACAGGAGAAATAATATGCTGAAAAAAGTACAGAGTACAACCACGTTATATGAACAGGTGGTAGAACAAATAAAAATTATGATAGCTCAGGGGATATATCAAAAAGGGGATATGCTTCCTAGTGAAAAAGATTTGATAGAGATGACCGGAGTCAGTCGGATTACCGTTCGTGAAGCTTTAAAATCTCTGGCAGAGGTTGGGATTATTGAAACGAAAAAAGGTAAAGGTAGCTTTGTTCTGGTGGATTCAAAAGCGTTGTCTCCTGACGAGGCGGCGGCAGAGCAGCAGGCGGATTATCAGAAAAATTTTTTAAATTCCAGTAAGGCAAGACTGATATTAGAACCAGAGCTTGCCCGTGTTGCCGCTGAACAGGCAACGGAAGCAGACATTCTGGAAATCGAGAATACACTTTTTGTAAAACAGTCTATGCTTACGACTGAGAATCAGTTTGACAATTTTCATTATGTGATTGCAAAAGCCGCAGGAAATACAGTGCTTTTGGACTTCATGAAGGGGCTTTTAGAACTTGAAAGCCAGAATGAAAGCCGCAATCAGGCTGTCCTTAGACTTGTTACTCCTGAGCATCAGAAAAGGATTTCTGCTGAACTTAACAGCCAGCATAAAAAAATATTTAAGGCAATAAAAAACCATGATTCAGAATTTGCTTATTTTTATATGAAAGAGCATATGCTGTATCTTTTAAATTCTTACGAGGAATATTTTGAGAGGTTTTTCTCAAAACAGGAGTAAAATGTGAATATTACAAAATATAAAAGTTACCCGTGGCTGCTGGTAGCATGCTATTCACTGCTGGGAATATTTTTTCCGGCAGCAGTCACTCAGTTCAGTATGGTGGTCAACAACCTGTCTGAAGCACTTGCTGTTGATCACCAGGTGATTTTGCTGGCTGATACTACCAGGGCTGTATGCCTTGTCACAGCCATGTTTTTATCCAGTTATGTCTACAAACGCTTTGGACTTAAGAAAACAATGGCCTTGGGGCTGATGTTTCAGATATTGCCCCAGTTTCTTATACCTATGGCTGTAAATGGGAAATACATACCGCTGCTGTTTCTTTTTAAAGGAATGCAGGGCCTTAATGCAATGGCATTTCCTCTTTATATTTCAACCATCACCCTATGGATGGACAAACGGTATACGGCGTTGGCAACCGCTTTGTTTAACGGCAGCTTTGTAGCCGGAAGCGGAGTCGGGGCATGGATTTCCGGAAGAATTGTACCAGTTCTGGGCTGGGAGGCCTCGTTCTATGCAGTCGGCGGAATCTGCCTGTTTTTTGCAATACCGGCATGGCTGCTGACGAAAGATAAAATTACGGCAGATCCTCAAGAACGTGAGCTGAAAGCCGCCTCAAAAAACGTATATGGAAATGTTATCAGACAGCCTGTTACCTGGCTTCTTATATTAGCTTTAATCGCCAATACCTGGGTTTGCCAGTCTGTGGCTGTAGATATGTCTGTTTATGCAAATATAATAGGGTACAGCTATGGACAAACCGGCAATTTAATGCTTGCAGTCAGCTTTGTGACAGTAATTTCATCAATTATGGCAGGCGGGGTTTCCGACTGGTTTGCAATGAAAGCAAAGAATAAAGTGAAAAGCAGAAGTGTGGTCATGGCTGCAGGATATGCATTAAGTGCTGTGGCTGCTGTATTGCTTCCAAATGCATCTGTTCTGGGTTTTCTGCCATTGGCTCTGACCTCCTGCGCGATGATGTTCGGAGTATCCTGGGCAGCTGGAGTTTTCTGGGCGCTTCCCATAGAAGTATATACCGAAAGTGATAATATCCCTGGGACTGCATTCTGTTCCGGCGCAGCTAATGTTCCTAATCCAATTGCGCCTATGGTCGTAGGGGTGCTGCTTGGAAGTAATGGATATTGGGCTGCCGGCTGGTTGACCTGTGCATTGGTATCTGTACTCAGCTTATTTGCCAGTTTGATTCTGGTAAAACATAAAAATAAATAAAAAGGGATATGAAAGATTTTTCAGAAATGAAGAAGTACTCTGCGCACAAGGAACCATTACTTCGGCAGAACGCGGCTGCTGTGAATAATATTCTGTAGCAGGTCTCGTTTCTTTCTCATTGTCATGTTTATTATGAGGAAGTAACGGGGCCTTTCTGACTGCCGCATTCTGAGGCATACCAAAATATTTTGCCTATCTGCTTTACCTATGCTATACTGTAAGAAAACTATAGTGAGGAATGAAACGTGGCTGAAAGAACATTTGGATGGGTACAGGAAGCCTATACCCTGGAGAATCTGAAAAATGTGGTATCCGTATTTGTGCCGGATTCCAGAATAAACCGGCTGCTTAAAACGGATAAGATTCCAAGGCTCATTCAGGATGAGGAGAAACGAGAGGAATTCATAAAAGAACTGGATCAGGAAGAAATCCGCATTCCCTATACCCATTTAAAAGGAAAAGGTACACCAAAAGGCTATACCAGAAGCAACGCACCTTGTTCCGGTATCATACAGGCGGTGCTTCCCGGACAGAGAAAAGAGTATCAGTCAGACTGGCCGGCAGATTCATTTTTAAGATGGGCGGTCAGTATTGGCTTTCTGGATTATGACAGGGCGGCTGATGAATGCTCCATATCCGTATTGGGAAGGCAGTATGCTGAGGCAGAGGAAGGAAGCAAAGAGGAGGAAGAAGTATTAAAAACAGCTCTTCTCTCCTATCCTCCAGTGTGCAGAGTCCTGTCCCTTCTGATGAAGGAAGGGCATATGACAAAATTTGAGATAGGTGCAAAGCTTGGATTTATCGGAGAAGCAGGATTTACTTCCATTCCCCAGTCCATGATTGTGGAGGGGCTTGCAGCCACAGAAGAGAAGGAAGAGAAGACTAAGCTGCTTCAAGATACGGAAGGTACCAGCGATAAATACGTCAGAACGATATGCAGCTGGCTGCTTTCTGTGGGCTGGGTAAAGAAAATGCCAAAAGAGATTCCTGGAATGTATAGGGGCGGAGAAACTACAGAGGTGATTCCCCAGTCCTATCAGCTGACTTTAAGGGGAAGGACCATATGCAACCATATAACCGGAGGATCCAGATGCAGGAAGATACCTAAGCGGGTGATGTGGGATATGCTGGCGACCAAAGCAGCAGATCGGGAATATTTACGGAACAGGAGAGCTCATATTATACAGTGTCTGGAAAAATCATCACTTACTCCTTTGCAGATACAGGAATATTTAAAGCAGAAAGGGTTGGAGGAAGAGATCGATACTCTCCTTGATGATTTAAAGAGTCTGGAGAATATCGGATTGCAGGTTCAAAAGACCAGAGATACATACCGGATTACAGATGAGATTACAGGGCTTTCATTTCCAGAAACACTACGGTCTTCTCTTCCGATGAAATCAGAAGTTTCCATACTGAAAGATTATTTACGGTCTCATTTAACCCATATAGACCACAAATACTTAATTCTTGTAGATTTAGGCTATGACGGCACCTCAGACCGGGATTACGAGATCCAGACAGCACAGCTGCTTACGGCAGAGCTTTCGTTTCTTGGAGGAAGACTTGGGGATACCAGAAAACCTGATGTCTGCATTTACTACGAAAACAACGGACTGATCATCGACAATAAAGCATATGGAAAGGGATATTCCCTCCCCATAAAGCAGGCAGATGAGATGTATCGCTATATAGAAGAAAATAAGGAGCGCAGTGAGCTGTTAAATCCTAACTGCTGGTGGAACATTTTTGGAAAAGATGTGAAAAAATTTCGCTTCGCCTTTTTGTCAGGAGAGTTTACGGGCGGTTTCCGGGACAGATTAAACCATATTTCCATGCGTTCCGGCTTGAAGGGGGCAGCAGTGAATTCCGTTAATCTGCTTATTATGGCAGAAAAGTTAAAAGCAGGAGCAATGGGATATGAAGAATTCTTTCGATTGTTTGATACCAATGATGAGATCATATTTTTACACGAATCGTGACAGGGAGGTTAGATGCTATGACACTGGGAGATTATCTTCCCTTTTGGAACAAGCTGACAGAGAAACAAAGAGAAAAGCTATCATCAAAATCGAAAAAAATAAGATTTGAAAAAGGAATGCTGGTACATGGAGAATCCGATGAATGCAGCGGCTTTCTTCTTGTAACAGAAGGCCAGTTAAGAGTGTTTACCATATCGGATGAAGGCAGGGAACTGACTTTGTACCGGCTGTTTGAGCGGGATATCTGTCTGTTCTCCGGGTCCTGTATGGTAAAGAACATTCAGTTTGATGTGACTGTGGAAGCAGAGCAGGATACGGTAGTGTTCCAGATTCCAGCTGATATCTATCGTGATTTAATGGAAGAATCAGCCGTAGTCTCAAACTTCACCAACGAACTGATGGCCTCCAGATTTTCCGATGTGATGTGGCTGATGGATCAGGTGATGAACAAAAAGATGGATGGAAGACTGGCTGCATTCTTACTGGAAGAGTGCAGACTGAATGATACGATGGAGCTTTCCATTACCCATGAACAGATCGCCCGACACTTAGGCACTGCCAGAGAGGTGGTAACCCGTCTGCTTCGTCTGTTTCAGGGAGAGAGTCTGGTGAGGATTACAAGAGGGACTGTAGAACTTCTTGATGAAAAGGGTTTAGAGGTGCTGGCTGCCCATAGTTTAAGATGAGCTTGTATGTACTATTTAAAGAACATGAAAAATAAACTTGCTTTCTTTTATCTGGAACGTTATATTATAAAAAGTTTATAAAAATTTTATAATAGACAGAGGATGAAGAAATGAAAGATTTGGTACCTCAGTTTTTTTTATCAATGAAGCATTATACGAAGGAGCAGTTCTTAAAAGACTTCGTATCCGGAATCATTGTAGCTATTATTGCCCTTCCGCTTTCCATTGCCCTGGCATTAGCAAGCGGTGTTACACCGGAGCAAGGGCTTTACACCGCCATTACAGCCGGTTTTGTGATCTCCTTTCTGGGAGGAAGCAAGGTCCAGATTGCAGGCCCCACCGCCGCATTTGCATCTATTGTAGCGGGGATTGCAGCGAAAAACGGCTTTGACGGGCTGGTTATGGCAACTATTCTGGCAGGAATCTTTCTGCTTATCATGGGATTTTTGCGGCTGGGAAGCCTGATCCGTTTTATTCCATATACCATTACCACAGGATTTACCACAGGAATCGCCATTACGATATTCATTGGCCAGATCAAGGATTTTATGGGACTTACCTTTGGGCATGCCCCAATCGAAACTCTCGGAAAAGTCAGTGAAGTGGTGCATAGCATTGGTACTCTCAATCCCATGGCTCTTGCAGTGGGATTTACAGCGCTCATTGTTTTGGTTGCATGGCCCAGATTTTTTAAGACCATACCGCCGTCACTGATTGCTGTTATCCTTACGGCGGGTCTTGTAAAAGTGTTTCATCTTCCGGTAAATACCATCGGAGATTTATACACCATATCATCGGATCTTCCCACCTTTCATCTTCCTGTACTTTCTCTTGCCATGGTACAAAAGGTGATGCCGGATGCAGTGACCATAGCGGTTCTGGCAGCGGTAGAATCCTTATTGTCCTGCGTAGTTGCGGACGGAATGGTAGGAAGCAGACATAATTCCAATATGGAGCTGGTTGCCCAGGGAGCCGGTAATATCTGTTCCGCTCTTTTTGGCGGAATTCCAGCCACAGGAGCCATAGCAAGAACTGCTGCAAACATAAAAAACGGCGGAAGAACGCCTGTAGCAGGTATGGTTCATGCAGTAATGCTTCTTCTGGTTTTAGTATTTTTAATGCCTTATGCGGCGTTAATTCCCATGCCGGCTATCGCTGCCATTCTCTTTATGGTAGCTTATAACATGAGTGAGTGGAGAGTCTTTCTTTCCATCATGAAGACAGCTCCCAAAAGTGACTGGTCCGTGCTTCTTGTGACCTTTGTATTTACGGTTGCATTTGATCTTGTGACAGCCATTGCAGTCGGAATTTTATTTGCTTCCCTGCTGTTTATGAAACGTATGGCAGATGTGACAGAAGTAAGCAGCTGGAAGTACTTAGAGGATGAAGAAAACACCAGCGAGTCCATAGACTTAAAACCTGTGCCAAAGCATGTCGCCGTCTTTGAAGTAAGCGGTCCCATGTTCTTTGGTGCTGCGGAAAAGATTTCCCAGCTGATTATAGAAGAGGGGAAACGAGTTCTGATTCTTAGAATGAGAAGTGTTCCGGCAATGGATGCGACTGCTTTAAAAAGTCTGGAAAAACTGTATCACAATTTAAAGAAAAAGCATGTGACCCTTATTTTATCCCATGTCAATGACCAGCCTATGTCCATGATGGAGCGGGCGGGCTTTTTGGAGTCCGTGGGAAGGGAAAACCTTGCGGGTTGTATCGATGAGGCGCTTTCTTTTGCGGCAGAGCTTTAAATGATAATAAAAAGAACCGAAGTTCAATCCATGAGCTTCGGTCTCTTTTATTATTGGCTTACTAACTGATCTAACGATTTAAACTGATACCCCATCTCTTCCCATTTGGTCAGCAGCTCATCGAGAATCTGAGCATTGGTACTGGATGTGCTGTGCAAAAGTACAATGGCACCGGGGTGAATCCGTCCTAACAGCTTTTTAAAGGCTTCTTCCTTAGTAGGCTGTTTATCCTGATACCAGTCCACGTAAGCCAGACTCCAGAAAAAGGTTTTATATCCCATGTCCTTTGCCATCTGCAGATTGGATTCACTGTATTTGCCCTGCGGCGGACGGTAATACTTTTTCATTTTCTGACCGGTGGTCTGTTCAAATAAAGTATCTAAGTCTCCCAGCTCTTTTTCAAAAGATTCCTTTGAATTCATCTTTGACATATCCGGATGATGATAGGTGTGGTTGCCAACTGTGTGACCTTCTGCAATCATCCGTTTAACCAGCTCTGGTGCAGTTTCTATGTAGTTGCCAACAACGAAAAAGGTTGCAGGTGCGTGATGCTTTTTCAATGCATCTAAGATCGCAGCAGTATTTCCGTTTTCATATCCGGCATCAAAGGTGAGATATAAAACCTTATCCTGGGTTTTTTGTGCATAATAGGCATTATACTGCTTTAAATAATCCATGGTGGCATTGGCAACAGGAGGCTGCCCTTCCTGCTGGAAGCTTAAGCCCCAGTTTCCTTCTGCAGCGGTTTCCACAGCGCGATGATGTTCCATCAGCATAGCTCCCAGACGCCCGGCAAAAAAGGCACATAAAAGGAACAGAAATATCTTCAGGCCTTTCTTTCCATTTTCCGGCGATATGGAAAATGTTCTGATTTTCTCCGCCATACTTAATCGGTTAAACCATTTCATAGTAATACTCCGTCGTATACGTTTGTTTCAATATATGAGGGGGTTTCGGGAATATATGCTGGAGGACTAACGTTCAGACCATTTTTCTCCCCATATTTTCATCTGATTGACCACGTTTTGTAAATCCAGGCCTTTCTCTGTCAGAGTGTAACGGACATCAGGCGGTATGGTGGGGATGACTTCCCTTGTTAAAATGCCATGGGCTTCTAAAGAACGCAGGCAGGAGGTTAAAGTCTTGAGGTGAAAATCACCGGCGAAGCTGTGACAGTTTTCAAAACGAAACTGGTACTATAATAGAAAAAAGGATTTCTGCCCTTATACAACAGGACAAAAATCCTTTTTATATTTACACTTCTGTTATAACAGTACCTGCTTTTCCTTCAAGACTTTCTTCCGCCTTTTCCAGAGAGGTAATGATCGCCTTCCGATTCCTGCCATGTTCAATGAAATCAAGGGATGCTTCAATCTTAGGAAGCATGGAAGAGGATTCGAACTGATTGTCCTCAATATAAGAAGCGGCTTCCGTTTTACTCATAAGGCTGATTGGTCTGGCATCAGGCTTTCCAAAGTTTAAGGTTACGTTATCCACATTTGTTAAAATCATCAGCACGTCGGCATCGATTTCTTTTGCCAACAGTCCGGCAGCCCTGTCCTTCTCAATCACAGCGCTGGCTCCTTTTAAGTAGCAGCCCTGTTCCATAACGGGAATACCGCCGCCTCCGCAGGCGATCACAATCTGATCTGCATCCATAACGGCTTTTATGATATCAATCTCAACAATGGAAACTGGCTTTGGAGAAGCGATTACTCTTCGAAATCCCTTGCCAGGAACTTCTTCCACATAGTTCCCCTTAGCCTCTTCTTCCTTTGCTTCCTCTGCAGACATGAAACGGCCGATGGGCTTCATGGGGGTGTAGAATGCCTCATCATATGGATTTACCATCATCTGGGTTAAAATCGTAGCCACGGACTTATATATGCCCCGTGTCATAAGTTCTGCACGGATTCCGTTTTGTAAGTCATAGCCGATGTATCCCTGGCTCATGGCAGAACAGACAGACATGGGAGCGGAAGTATAACCGTCATGCTGTTTTCCGAATTCATTCATTGCAGTGTGGATCATTCCAACCTGGGGAGCGTTGCTGTGAGTAACGGCCACCTGCCAGCCGGACTGAATAAAATCTGCAATTACTTTGGCAGTTCTGGCGACTGCCGTCTTTTGTTCCGGAAGGTTCGTTCCCAAAGCATGATGTCCCAAAGCTATCACAATACGTTTTTTTGCCATATCATTTCCTCTCAGTTTCATGTAGTTTTAATCAGAAATTATAAGGATATTATATTATCAGCAGATAAAAAAAGCAACCGCTTTCGGGCATCGTGGGATATGAGAAAAAATTTCAATTGTTTTTAGAAATAATTTTAAAAAAATTAAGTGGATATCCTGAAATCAGGTGGTATAATGTTTAAGAAGATACAGAAAATGAAAGGACAGGTACTTATGATAGTAATGATTCTGCATCTGATTCTTCCTTTGTTTACCTACACGTTAGCCACCACGTTCCTGTATTTGGCGGTGCCTCTTGAACCACTTCTGGCTACGGGAGTATCTGCATTACTGAATATTCCGGTTTTGCTGTGGTTTTATTCTTACGATCAGAAAAACAGAGGATCTTCCATGACAGAAAGTTTGAAACCTGCAGACAGCCTGTTTGCTATCTGCCTGCTTGGAGCAGCTCTTTGCATTCTGGGAAATTCAGCTGTGGAAGTTATGGGACTGACCAGAATATCCAAGACGTATCAGGAAGCGGCCAAGGTCTTGTATTCTCCGCCCTTTTCGCTTCAGCTTATGGCCTCCGGACTTATTATACCTGTAGCGGAGGAACTGATATTTCGAGGAATGATATTTGCTTCCATACGGGACAAGTTTTCGTTTGCTTTATCGGCTTTCGTATCAGCCGGCTTGTTTGGTCTTTATCATGGAAATCTTCCCCAGGGTGTTTATGGGTTTATGATTGGTC
>Ga0316602_10000654_pt1 | contig 14827 bp, 13 predicted proteins | sample OWC_soil_day10_C_FD_203103 | JGI IMG/M metagenome (GOLD analysis project Ga0316602, IMG submission 203103) | Wetland soil microbial communities from Old Woman Creek delta, Ohio, United States - OWC_soil_day10_CT | ecosystem: Environmental > Terrestrial > Soil > Wetlands | place: USA: Ohio... | reverse complement strand
CGGTAAAACCTACGAATTTCGATCTGTCAGGGAAGTACTGGCAAAAGCAAATGAAGAAAAATCCGGTGATACACTGGCTGGTATTGCCGCGGCAGATGCAGCAGAACGCATTGCTGCCAAGGTTGTACTTGCCGATTTATCCGTTTCCGATTTACGGAACCATCCGGTTGTTGATTATGAAACCGATGAAGTCACTAGAGTCATTCAGGATGGAGTGGATGAGGAGGCTTATAAAAAAATCAAATCAATAACACTTGGAGAGCTGCGGGAATTTATTCTGGCCTCTCCTGCAGCTGCCATTGAAGAGATTCGTGATGGTCTCACTGCCGAGGTGATAGCAGGTGTGACAAAGCTGATGAGCAATCTTGACATCATTGTGGCTTCTAAAAAGCTGATTGTTCCGGCCACCTGCAATACAACAATCGGTCTTCCGGGAACCCTGGCCTCCAGGCTGCAGCCCAATCATCCCACAGACAGCTTTGAAGGGGTTATGGCATCTGTGTTTGAAGGAATTTCCTATGCAAACGGCGATGCATTAATCGGTTTAAATCCCGCCATAGATACGGTGGAGCAAACGGATAAAATTTTGCGGGCTTTCCGTGATTTTATGGATAAATGGCAGATTCCCACACAGAACTGCGTACTCTCCCACGTGACCACCCAGATGGAGGCTTTGAAAAAAGGCAGTCCTATGGATTTAATGTTTCAATCCATTGCCGGATCACAGATCTCGAATACGGCATTTGGAATCAGCACTGCCTTAATGGATGAGGCTTATGAGCTGATGAAGGAAAAGAAAAGCTCCAAAGGTCCCAACTTCATGTATTTTGAAACAGGTCAGGGATCTGAACTTTCCTCAGAAGGTCATCACGATGCGGATCAGCTGGTAATGGAAGCACGGTGCTACGGATTTGCCAAGCGTTACCACCCTTATTGTGTCAATACCGTAGTAGGTTTTATCGGACCGGAATATTTATATGACGGAGCTCAGGTAATCCGGGCCGGACTGGAAGATCATTTTATGGGAAAACTCACCGGTATCCCCATGGGCTGCGATGTCTGTTATACCAATCATATGAAAGCCAGTCAGAATGACCTGGAAAACTTAGGTGTCCTACTTGCCAGCGCCGGTGTCAATTACGTAATGGGAATACCGGCAGGGGATGATATTATGCTGATGTATCAGTCCTCCAGTTATCATGACGCGGCCGCCTTTCGGGAAACAAGCGGAAAACGCCCTATGAGAGAATTTGAAAAACGCATGGAGGAACTGGGGATTATGGAAGACGGACAACTGACGGAACGCGCCGGTGATCCCTCTATTTTCACACAGGAGGTGTAGTAAATGGATCAGGACCTTGTAAGGGATATCTCTTCCCTTGATTTAACAGAACGGGTAACAATTAACCAACCGGCTGACCTTCAGTCCTGTGTCAATTTAAAGAAGACGACGGCTGCAAGAATCTGTGTGGGCAAGGCAGGAACCAGGCTGAAAACAGAAACCTATCTTCGATTTCGTGCTGATCATGCTGTCGCCATGGATGCAGTCTGGTCAGAGGTGGATGAAAAAGTGGTGGATCAGCTGGGATTTTTAAAGGTTCAGAGTTTATGCAATAATAAAGATGAATATATAACAAGACCGGATCTTGGAAGACGTTTTTCCAATGAAACCATGAAAATAATCAGTGAAAAATGCAGACACGATGCAGATGTGCAGATTATCGCAGGTGACGGTCTTAGTTCTCCTGCAATTACCAGTAATCTTCCGGATATTTATCCCATGCTAATGGATGGCCTGAAAGAAAAAGGCTATACGACAGGTGATCCAATCTTTGTTAAATTTGCAAGGGTTGCCACTATGGACCGTATCAGTGAAGCATTACATGCGAAAATTACCATTATTCTCATAGGAGAAAGACCTGGTCTTGCGACTGGAGAAAGCTTGAGTGCCTATATGGCATATGAATCAAGTACGTCAAAGCCGGAATCCCAGAGAACGGTGGTTTCCAATATTCATAAGAACGGAATGCCGCCGGTAGAGGCCGGGGCACAGATTATATCGATTGTAGATGCAATGATGGAAGCAAAAACCAGTGGGATTGATTTAAAATTATAACTACATGTCAGGCGGGGTACGGATTCCTTTTAAGGAACTCATACCTCGCCTGACTTTTGGATTATTGTAAATAGTCACTAATACCCTTCCAGGAACCTTTTAAATGAAACTCAGTCTGATCCTGACTCATATCGACTGACTCCTGTTTTTTATACTTCTGTAAATGAAAACCGTCTTTTAAAACTGCAGAGGTTAAGATTCCTGGTTTCAGTACCTGAACCGGACAGGAATAGATGCATCTTAAGCACAAAATACAACGAAAGCCGAATTTGGGAATTCCCTGTTCCATTTTAATGTTCCGGGTCGGGCATTTTTGTGAACATTTACCACAGTGAGTGCATTGTGAAGAGGAGTGGATGGAAGCGCCGAATAATCTTGCACCCAGATGCTCTCCTTTTCCAAGCATTGCAAGAAAACGATCCTTGGGCTTTGCCATCAGAAAATGATGTTCTCCGTTCAGAATTTCTTCTATCATCTCTTTTGTTTTTTCAGGTAATACGCGAATTAATTGCTGATTAATTTCATCTCCCGCATTGGTACCGAAATTAGACGGCATTACAATCATTTTTTCATAGATCAGATGATACCCCTTTTTCTTTAACATACGTCTGCTAAAAATGGTGCATGCTGTATTGGGTGAGATATCCCCTCCTCCCGAAACAGGTACGATCACAACCATGGTACGGCTGGATCCTGGAAGTCCTTTTACCCATTTTTCAGTAATGGAAGCCAGGCGGAAGGCATATACAGGTGAGAATATCACCAGGAGATCCGGCGGTTTTAAATTTCCCGGATCATGATTTTCCAGACTGACGGTTTTGCTTTCCAATCCCTTCTTTGCCAATTGTTGTGCGAAACACAGACAGACTTCTTTTGTACAACCAGTCCCTGAAAAATAAGCCAGGGTGATTTTTTTTGGTTTTAACAATGGTATTCCCCCTCTGCGAATCAAATTTTTATGAATTCATCATACTATCTCAGTGATGAAAAAGATAGTGCCTTAACAAGAAATAATATCAAAACTATTTGAAATAAGTTGTTTTTACAACAAACAAAACAGAGAAACTATGATATGATAAACGTAATTTCAGAAACCAACTTACAATTAACATAGAGAAAGGAAACATTATGTCAAATTATTTTAAAGCTTCTGATACGATCTTTCATATCACGGAAACCTATCCGGAAACCATTGAAGTATTTATTGCCAATGGTTTTGAGAATTTAAGCAATCCCGTTATGCGCAGAACACTTGGTAAAACCATTTCTTTAGAAACAGCATTGGCTATGAGAAAGGTAAACCAGGAACTTTTTATAAAGAAACTGGAGGAGGTAATTGGTCAGAAGGCGCCCAGCCTGACGGACGGTCTCACTCCTGCACAATCAGAAAATAAAGGGGATATCCGTATCGAGGGCGTACTGCCCTGCCCCATCCGTATTCCTCTTTTAGAAAAATTCGAATCCTGGCTTGAGGAAAATAAAGACTCCCTTGGATATGAGGTGGAGTATCATTTAAAATCTGCAAACCTGGGACTTGATGATGTAAAGGATCGGGTTATTTTAGCAGATGGAAATCCTGACGGTCTGTCAGACCTTTATCTTTCAGCTGGTTTTGATCTATTCTTTGACAAAAAGATGATTGGCGGTTATCAGGATTTAGGCGTATTTGAAGATCTTTCCGGTATGGAGCATTTAAATCCTGATCTTGATAATGAAAACTTATCACTGAAGGACCCTAAAAACCAGTATGCCATCATCGGAATTGTTCCAGCCGTTTTCATGGTTAACACCAATGTATTAGGAGACCGCCCATTCCCTGAGAGCTGGGCAGATTTAATGAAGCCGGAGTTTGAAAACAGCATCAGCCTTCCCATGAAGGATCTGGATATGTTTAATGCATTTTTGCTTCACATCTACCGCTTTTATGGGGAAGAAGGAATCGAAAAAATGGGGAAAGCCCTCTTACAGAGCATGCATCCGGCTCAGATGATCAAATCCCACAAGTTAAAAGATGGAAATAAGATTCCCGCAATTACAGTTGCACCCTATTTCTTTGCAAGCATGACAGATGAGAAAAGCCCTATGCGCCCAGTGTGGCCAAAGGACGGAGCTATAATCAGTCCGATTTTCCTGCTGGCAAAATCAAAGAATAAGGATAAGGTAAAACCTTTCGTTGATCTTTTATATTCAAAAGATATTGGAGATATTCTTTCCTCCAACGGAAAATTTCCGTCTACCAATCCCCTGGTGGACAATCAACTGACACCAGACCAGAATTTCATGTGGATAGGCTGGGATTTTATACACAACAATGATATTGGAGAACTAATCAAAAAAATAGAAAAGCTGTTCTTTACGGCTGCTCAGAAGGAGTTCTTATGAATCTGATTGTATTTTCAGGCCCGCCCTCTTCCGGTAAGACCTCGGTCATTTTAAAAACGATTTCTTCCTTTCATGATAAGAACATTAAAGTGGGCGTGGTGAAATTTGACTGTCTTTATACGGATGATGACGTTGCCTATGAAAAAGCGGGAATCCCTGTGAAAAAGGGCTTATCCGGTGCTTTATGCCCGGATCACTTCTTTGCTTCCAACATTGAAGAGGTGGTTAACTGGGGAAATGAAGAAAAGCTTGATCTGCTTATTACAGAATCAGCAGGTCTGTGTAACCGCTGTTCCCCTTATTTAAAAGAAGTAAAGGGAGTTTGCGTGATCGACAACTTATCCGGTATCAATACCCCTAAAAAAATCGGTCCCATGTTAAAATCCGCAGATTTCGTGGTGATTACCAAAGGTGATATCGTTTCCCAGGCAGAACGGGAGGTATTTGCTTCCTGTGTCAGCTCTGTAAACCCAAGAGCCATTACCATGCATGTGAACGGACTGACCGGACAGGGAGCTTACGAACTGGCAAGCCTTCTTTATGATGAAAACCAGAACATTCAGACAGTCCAGGGAATGCAGCTCCGTTTTCCCATGCCTTCTGCCCTGTGCTCCTATTGTCTAGGCGAAACAAGAATCGGAGAAGCCTATCAGATGGGTAATGTAAAGAAAATTGATTTAGGCGGTGATAAAAAATGACAAATATAAGCATAAAAAAACTGCTGGAGGAATATCCGTTTGCTGCTGCATATTTTGAACAGAATAAGCTTACGATTGCTGGATTTGAAGATCAGACATTTGAGGAATTTTTAAATCATTTCTCAGAGGAAGAACTGGAAGATCAGGCGATTGATAAAGCAAAGCTTTTGTCAGACCTGCCTGTGTATCTGGATCAGATGCGTCAGTTTTTGGGAATGGAGAATGACCGGCTGGTGCATTCTCTGACAATTTTACCAGGTCATGATAAATCGGGAACAGTGGAAGGCTTTAAGGAACTGACTGTAGAAACATCCCAGATTATATCCATAGTGGGTCCTACCGGTTCAGGAAAAAGCCGGCTTTTAGCAGATATCGAATGGACGGCTCAAAATGACACTCCTACCGGACGCAGTATTTTAATCAACGGCGAAGTCCCTGATATGAAGTGGCGTTACTCCTCAAATAACAAGCTGGTGGCTCAGCTTTCCCAGAACATGAACTTTGTTATGGACTTAACGGTAGTTGACTTTTTACGGATGCATGCGGAAAGCCGTATGGTTCAGGATCCCCAGTCTGTAATAAACCGGATTATTGCCGCAGCCAATGATCTGGCAGGAGAAAAATTTGAACTTTCCACTCCGGTTACCAGCTTAAGCGGCGGACAGTCCAGAGCGCTAATGATTGCAGATACTGCCATATTAAGCTCCTCTCCCATTGTCTTGATTGATGAAATTGAAAATGCCGGAATCGACCGAAAAAAAGCATTAAAACTTCTTGTGACATCAGATAAGATCGTATTGATGGCAACTCATGATCCCCTTCTTGCATTAATGGCAGACAAGCGGATTGTTATTAAAAATGGTGGTATTAATCATGTGATTTATACCAGTGAAGAAGAAAAACAGCTGCTTGATAAGTTGGAAAAAATGGATTCCCTTATCCAGACTGCACGCCAGGAACTTCGGTCAGGAAATACACTTTCTCCCGACCTGCTGGCAAATTAAAAAGATTTTTTAAATCCTCCAATCAGGTTTTAAACATCCTGTCTTGGAGGATTTTCTTTTTGATTTAAGCCTGTATTCCGCGGATTAAATTAACCATCTCAATGGCTCCTGCTGCGCAGTCAAACCCTTTGTTGCCTGCTTTCGTTCCGGCACGCTCAATTGCCTGTTCAATATTTTCTGTCGTCAGGACTCCAAACATGACCGGAATTCCACTGCTTAAGGATACCTGGGCAATGCCCTTGGAGACTTCACTGCAAACGTAATCGTAGTGAGTGGTGCTGCCCCGGATGACCGCCCCCAGACATATGACAGCATCATATTTACCGCAGCCTGCCATCTTGGAAGCGATCAGCGGAATCTCAAAGGCTCCGGGTACCCATGCTACTTCCATGTCCTCCTCACTGACCCCATGCCGTTTTAAACAATCCACAGCGCCGCCCAGAAGCTTTGATGTTATAAATTCATTGAAACGTGCGGCTACAATGCCGATCCTGATTTTCTCTGATACCAGTGTTCCTTCAAAAACTTTCATGATAGATTCTCCTTTATGATTAATAGTGTAAAATGTGTCCCATTTTGTTCTGCTTGGTTTTTAAATAAAACAGATCATGATCATTTGCCGGAATCTGTATCGGAACCCGCTCTATAATTTCCATACCAAAGCCAGACAGTCCATACACCTTATCCGGATTATTGGTAAGCAGGCGCAGGGTTTTAACTCCCAATTCCCTCAGAATCTGAGCGCCGATGTAATATTCTCTGGGATCGCCTTCAAAGCCTAAAGCAAGGTTGGCTTCCAGAGTATCCATGCCTTTGTCCTGCAGGGCATAAGCACGCAGTTTGTTAACCAATCCGATGCCTCTGCCTTCCTGGCGCATATAAAGGAGTATGCCTCTGCCTTCCTGTTCAATCTGGGTCATGGCGGCAGCGAGCTGCTGTCCGCAGTCACAACGCATGGAGCCGAACGCATCTCCGGTCAGGCACTCAGAATGAACACGGCACAAAATGTTTTCCCCGTCACCGATTTCGCCTTTGACAAGTGCGACATGATGCTCTCCGTTTAATTTATTAACAAAGCAGTAAGCTTTAAAATCTCCATATTTTGTAGGCATGTCGCTGATTGATGTCTGCTCCACCAGTCTGTCGTGTTTTTTGCGGTATTCCTGCAATGCAGCGATGGTAATAAAGGGAATCTTCCACTTCTTTGCCAGCTTTATCAGTTCAGGAGTCCGCATCATGGTACCATCCTCTCCCATGATCTCGCAGCAAAGTCCACATTCCTTCAGACCTGCCAGACGCATGAGATCCACGGTGGCTTCCGTGTGCCCTCCACGCTCCAACACTCCGTTTCGTTTTGCAAGCAGTGGAAACATATGCCCGGGTCGACGGAAATCTTCTGCTTTGGCTGTATCATCCACACATTTTATTGCAGTCAGTGATCGCTCTGCTGCAGAGATCCCGGTTGTGGTATCCCCATGATCTATAGATACAGTAAAGGCAGTGGAATGATTGTCGGTGTTTTCAGAAATCATCTGGGGCAAATCCAGGCGGCGGCACAATTCTTCATTCATGGGCATGCAGATCAGCCCTTTCCCATATGTTGCCATAAAGTTAATATTTTCGGTGGTGGCAAACTGGGCGGCGCAAATGAAATCGCCTTCATTTTCCCGTCCCTCATCGTCTGTTACAAGAATGATTTTTCCCTGCTGAAGCCATTCAAGTGCCATTTCTATGGTATTATACTTAAACATTTTACTCCTCCTAATAGCCAGATTTTGTTAAGAATTCTCTTGTGATACCGCTTGGCTGCGGTTTATCCGGTGCCGATAATAAAAATTTTTCCATGTATTTCCCCACAAGGTCATTTTCCAGATTAACCAGATCACCAGCTTTTTTATATGACAGGGTGGTGGATTTTACTGTATGGGGGATAGCAGAGATACAAAACTCCGTATTATTTACGGTTGCCACTGTCAGACTGATGCCATCCACTGCAATGGAGCCTTTCTCTACGATATAACGGAGTATCCTGCTGTCAGCGGCAATGGTGTACCAGATGGCATTGTCATCCCTTCGAACGGACATTATCTTACCTGTTCCATCGATATGACCAGAGACAATGTGTCCGCCAAATCGTCCGTCAGCCGCCATTGCACGTTCCAGATTAACAGAATCGCCAGGTTTCAGCTTTCCAAGACAGGAACGGTTTAAAGTTTCATGCATCACATCCGCCCGGAACGTATGGGAAGAAAGACTGGCTGCCGTTAAGCATACGCCGTTTACTGCGACACTGTCCCCAATTGCCAGATCATCAAAAATCACCCTGCCCTGTATGGTCAGCGAAGCGGACTGAGCACCCTTTTTTAATTCCTTCAGTACGCCTGTTTCTTCAATAATTCCTGTGAACATTAGGCATTACCTCACTTTCAATTAAAATATCTTCGCCCCAATATGATACTGCAGTGTTTGTGAGAAGAAAGCCATCTTTTGGGCTGGGTACACCAAGTCCTGCAACTGGTGATTTCCCGTTTGATCCTCCAAAAAGCTTTGGCGCAATGTAAGTCTGCACTTTGTTTACGATTCCTGCCTGCAATGCTGACCAGTTAAGAGTACCGCCGCCCTCCAGCAATATGCTGTCAATTTTTTCTTCACCAAGCTTTGTTATGAGCTCTGATAAATCCAAATGTCCATCTGACTGTTTTACCGAAAGAACCCGGCATCCAGCGTTTCCATAGGCCTGCTGTGCCTGCAGATCTCTGCAGGATGTTGCGATTAAAGTCGGAACCTCATTTGCAGTTGCCACAATCTTTGATGTAAGCGGAAGCCGCAGATTTGTATCACAGATGATGCGAAGGGGGTTGCGCCCTCCCTCCATCCGGCAGGTAAGAAGGGGATCATCTGCCACAACGGTTCCAATTCCCACCATTATGGCACTGTAACGAAGCCGGTCTTTTTGTACGTTTTCCCTTGCAGCTTTTCCGGTTATCCATTTGGAGTCACCTGTATACGCTGCAGTTTTTCCATCCATGGTCATAGCGTATTTCATGACAACATATGGTTTTCCCCATTGGATAAAATGGAAAAATACCTCATTGAGCCTGTCACACTCCGATTTTCGTATTCCCTTTGTGACTTCAATTCCTTTTTCCTGAAGTTGTCTGATCCCCTTTCCTTTGACCAAAGGGTTAGGATCTAAGCTTCCCACCACGACTCTTCGGATTCCTGCATTTAGAATTGCTTCTGTACAGGGAGGCGTCTTTCCATAGTGGCAGCAAGGTTCCAGTGTCACATAAAGAGTTGCCCCATCTGGAGATTCTTCACAGCTGGCAAGGGCATTTATTTCTGCGTGGGGAGCCCCAAACTGCTCATGGTACCCTGTGCCAATCACCCTTCCATCCTTTACAATTACAGCTCCAACCATTGGATTGGGATTTACAAAGCCGCACCCATTTTTTGCAAGCTCCAGGGCCATACCCATACATTTCATGTCATCCATATCACACCACCTTTCATTCGAAAAAAATGCCTTGAACACAGGGTTCAGGGCATTTTTCGGCAATCCATCCATTGTTTATGGCCATCAACACAAAAAGCTCTGAAATGAAATGATCATTCCAGAGCGTGTTAATCAGCAGATATATCATAAATATGAAAAAGCTGCATCATCTTCTTTCATCCAGACTATACTGTCGGCTTCGGAGTTACACCGAATCATGCCTTGCGGCTCGTGGGCTATACCACCGGTAGGGAATTACACCCTGCCCTGAAGATTGTTGTTCAATTGGGGTTATAATACTCCTCCATTAGATAAATGTCAAGTAAAAAAATAAAGATCCTTCCTCTTCTGCTTTGTTTTATTTCTGCAAACTGTTCTGAAACGTAAAGATCCTCACTATTATTATAAAAAAATTAAATCATGCTTGCAATTCATACTGTTTTGGTATAGTATGAAACCATAAAGATATGTTAGCTAATACTAACCATTAAATTCCCATTTGGGGAATAAAGGAGGTTGATTGATATATGAGTCATTCATTACTTGAAATTAAAGATTTAATTGTTTCTGTGGAAGATAAAATAATACTAAACGGCATTAATCTCACCATAGGTACGGGGGAACTTCATGTCCTTATGGGACCAAACGGAACAGGAAAATCCACTCTTGTATCTGCCATTATGGGAGATCCCCGGTTTCAGATTGAAAGCGGGCAGATTCTTTTAGATGGGAAGGATATCACAGAAATGAAAGCAGACGAAAGAGCAAAAGCCGGTGTCTTTCTCTCATTCCAGGTTCCGGAAGAAATTCCGGGTGTCACTTTGGAAGATTTTCTCCGCACAGCGAAAGGCTCCCTTGAAAAACGTCCCCCAAAGATCCTGCAATTTAAAAAGGAACTGAAAGAGCAGATGAAAGCGTTGGATATGGATCCCAGTTATGCGGAACGGTACTTAAATGTTGGCTTTTCCGGGGGTGAAAAAAAGAAAACGGAAATTCTTCAGCTTCTTATGCTTCAGCCCAAGCTGGCTCTTTTAGACGAAACGGATTCTGGTCTTGATGTGGATGCGGTCCGTACTGTTACAAAAGGGATCCGGGCCTTTAAAAACCGGAAAAACGGGCTTTTCATTATTACACATAATGCCAGAATTTTAGAAGGTCTTGACGTAGATGTGGTACATGTACTGGAAGGAGGCAAAATAGCCTATACCGGCGGTCAGGAACTGATTTCAAAAATTACACAGGATGGCTTTGGCGTTCTGGGGAAGGGGGTTGGACTCCATGAAGGACTTTAAGCAGGAAAAAACAAGAGTCGACCAGGCTGACCGGACCATTTATAATGTAAAAGACAGGCTGGATCCGGCTTTCCTTATGGACTCCGGTATTACTCCGGAGATTGTGAACCAGATATCTAAGGAAAAGAATGAACCGGAATGGATGCGTCTGTTCCGCCTTAAATCATTGAAATTATATAATGAAATACCCCTTCCCACCTGGGGGCCATCCCTTGACGAACTGAATATGGATCAGATTGTCACTTATGTCCGCCCCAAATCGACCATGAAAGCCAAGTGGTCCGATGTCCCGGACGATATCAAGGAGACCTTTGAACGTCTTGGAATTCCCAAAGCAGAGCGGAAATCTCTGGCAGGTGTGGGGGCACAGTACGACTCTGAAGTTGTTTACCACAATGTCCGCGCAGAGGTTGCTTCCAAAGGCGTAGTCTATACCGATATTGAGAGCGCTCTTACCGGCCCTTACAGTGAAATGATACGTAAGCACTTTATGAAACTGGTACCTCCGTCTGACCACAAGTTTGCGGCTCTTCACGGAGCAGTCTGGTCCGGAGGTTCTTTTGTTTATGTCCCCGCAGGAGTTACGGTTGAAATCCCGCTCCAGTCCTATTTCAGGCTTAACGCGCCAGGTGCGGGTCAGTTTGAGCATACGCTGATTATTGTAGAGGAAGGTGCGTATCTTCATTTCATAGAAGGCTGTTCTGCTCCCAGATACTACGTTGCCAATCTGCACGCAGGCTGCGTGGAGCTGTATGTTGGTAAAAATGCAAGACTCCGCTACTCCACCATCGAAAACTGGTCAAAGAATATGTACAATTTAAACACAAAACGCGCCTCAGTGGAGGAAGGCGGGACTGTGGAGTGGATCTCAGGGTCCTTTGGCTCCCATATCTCCTACCTATACCCCATGAGCATTTTAAAAGGGAAAAAGGCACGTATGGAATTTACAGGCATCACATTTGCGGGAGAAGGCCAGAACCTGGATACAGGTGCAAAGGTTCTCCACGCTGCTCCGGATACCACCTCTCACATCTCAACGAAATCCATATCCAGGGATGGAGGCAATTCCACATTCCGAAGCGTGGTAACCGTTACGGAAAAAGCAGAAGGAAGCAAATCAGCAGTTTCCTGTGAATCACTGATGCTTGACAGTATTTCCCGTTCCGATACCATACCGGTTATGGATATCTCCTGTAATCAGGCAGATATTGGCCATGAGGCAAAAATCGGAAGAATCAGCGAATCCGCAATCTTCTATCTGATGAGCCGCGGCCTGTCCGAGGATGATGCAAGAGCTTTAATCGTAGGCGGTTTTGCAGAACCCATTGCAAAAGAGCTGCCGTTAGAATATGCGGTGGAAATGAACAATCTAATTCATCTTGAAATGAAAGGAAGCATTGGCTGAAAGGAGGAACAGAAATATGAATACACAAATTAATCGGCTCCCCGTTCCTACCTGGAACCGGACCGGAGTAAACTGGCTGGATCAAAAAGCACTGCCTCCTGACAGAGAATATTTACAAGGCAGACACCTTCCTTATGACGGCATCCTTCCTCATGGAATCACTCTGATGGATCATCTTCCGGCTGGCGTTGCTGAAATTAAAAGTGGTATGGGTGAATGGCTGGATGAATTTATCAGAAAGGGGGCAGATAAAACCTGTTACTTATTGGGGGAAGGCATTGCCAGTGAACCTGTTATCATCACTCAGAATCTGGATCCCGCCCAGCCGGTTATCAGAACTCATTATGCCATAAAAGCAAAGCCGGGAAGTAACCTTACAGTGGTTCAGATTAATCGAGGGGATGCAAAAGATGGTGTTGTTGAAAATTTAACTCAGATAGATGCACAGGCAGATTCCTTTGTCCGCCTCATTTCCATCCAGTTGCTGGGAAAGAACAGCCAGAGCTTTGATGCCGTTGGCGCACGCATTGGAAAAGGTGCAAAAGTAGAACTGATCCGTGCCGTATTTGGCGGAAAGACAGCTGCCTGCGGATCAATGGCTCATCTGGAAGGTCAGGGAGGCGGCTACCAGCAGGACACTGCATACTTTACTGATGAGGATCAGATTTTTGACTTTAATGACATTGCCAGCCACATTGGCAGGGAAACAGTTAGTGAAATGCATACCGCCGGAGTTCTCTCAGGCCGCAGCAGCAAGATTTTAAGAGGAACCATTGACTTTAAAGCAGGATCTGCACATTCCGTCGGACACGAAAATGAAACCGTGCTTCTCTTAAGCCCCAGAGCCAGAAACAGGACGGTTCCCTTAATCCTTTGCGGAGAAGAGGCTGTGGAAGGACAGCATGCAGCCACTCTGGGCCGGTTTGATGAGAAGCAGCTCTACTACCTCTGTTCCAGAGGACTTAGCCTGATGGAGGCAAAGCGTATGCTGGTAGAAGCCCGTTTTATGCCAGTGCTTAACAAAATCACTCAGGACGATCTGCGCCAGGAGATTCTGACTATCATTGAAAGGAGGCTTGATGAACATGAAATCAATTCGTGATCAGTTCCCCATACTTTCCGTCCCGGAAAATGGAAAGAGACTGATATACTTAGATAATGCAGCAACTTCCTTCAAGCCTCTGTCCGTTTTAAAGGCAGTGGATGATTATTACCGTATGGACAATGCCAATCCTCACAGGGGCGTCTACACTCTGGGTGTCCGCTCCACAGATATTCATGAAAACGCCAGAATGACCGCAGCCCGCTTTGTAAACGCCAGCCCGGAGGAAATTATTTTCACCCAGAATGCCACCGAAGCTCTCAATCTGGTCGCTTACAGCTACGGCATGGAGTTCTTAAGAGAGGGTGACGAAATTCTTATCTCCGTGGCGGAACATCACAGCAACCTGGTTCCCTGGCAAAGAGTTGCAAAGCACACAGGCTCCAGGCTGGTTTATCTATACCCAGGACCCGACGGGCGGATTACAGAAGAAGAACTGGATCAGAAAATAAACCCACGCACAAGGCTGATAGCCATTGCCCACGTATCAAATGTACTGGGTACGGAAGCACCCATAAAATCCATTATTAAACGTGCCCGTTTACATGGTGCTGCAGTAGTTTTAGACTGTGCCCAGAGTGTATCCCATATGCCGGTTGATGTGAAAGAACTGGGCGTGGATTTTGCAGCATTTTCCGGTCATAAAATGTATGCTCCCATGGGCATCGGCGTTCTATACGGCAAAAAAGAACTGCTTGATAAAATGCCCCCGTTTTTATGCGGAGGTGATATGATTGCAAGCGTCCATGAACAGACATCTTCCTATGCAGAAGTCCCCCGCCGCTTCGAGGCAGGAACGAGGAATGTAGGCGGAGAAGCAGGTCTTGCGGCAGCCATAGAATATATGAACTCCATAGGCTGGGAAACAATTCGTACCCATGAACACGCGCTCATGGATCAGGCCCTGAAAGGTCTTAATGCTCTGCCCTATATTACCGTATACGGCAGTACCGACAGCCGTGACCGGCATGGGGTTATCTCCTTTAATGTAGATGGAGTTCATCCCCATGATACAGCAACAATTCTGGATTCAGAAGGAATTGCAGTCCGAGCCGGTCATCACTGTGCACAGCCATTAATGGAATATCTGGGAATTGGCTCCTGTGTCCGGGCAAGCATTGCCATCTACAATACAGAGGAAGATATTTCGGTATTTTTAAATACCTTAGGACAGGTAAGGAGGTGGATGGGTTATGGAGCTTAATGCTTTATACAATCAGATTATCGTGGAAAACAGCCGTTCCAGTCAAAACCGTCATAAAGTATCTGATGCGACAGCCAGTCTGGAAGGAGTCAACCCCAGCTGCGGCGATGACATCATTCTGGAACTTC
>Ga0316602_10000653_pt1 | contig 14851 bp, 17 predicted proteins | sample OWC_soil_day10_C_FD_203103 | JGI IMG/M metagenome (GOLD analysis project Ga0316602, IMG submission 203103) | Wetland soil microbial communities from Old Woman Creek delta, Ohio, United States - OWC_soil_day10_CT | ecosystem: Environmental > Terrestrial > Soil > Wetlands | place: USA: Ohio... | reverse complement strand
TCCCTGATGTCGAACTACTAGTTATGTTACCCCATTGAATTATCAATCCGCTCGGCAATTTCTGATAGCCATTGCTCCCTATGGAACATTTAAAATACTCAGATGCTTTTAATTGTGACGTACCAGATACCAGGAACCAGCCGTCAGTAGTTGCGCAAGCCAGTTCTGCTGTTGCCTGCAAACCAGTCATAGATATACTTGTTACTGGTACAACGCTAAGTCAGTATTAAAACAGGAAGTCAATTGTATTTGTCGAAGTTCCTCTGTTTAAGAGGAGATGATTATATTGGAAAAAGTAATAGCTACAGTAGTGGGTGCTTTGATTGGCTCTTTTTCAGCCGCCAGTCTATCGTATATTTATCATGAGCGAAAAGAAAAGCAACTCTTAATAATCAACTGTCGATTATTACTGGATGAAGTCATTAAACATGCTACGTGGTTGGATAAAGACAGGTTAGTGGACGGAGTAAATATTGTGAAGTTTGCTAATAATATTGATCTTGATTTACGGAATGATTTAAAACACAATTTGCTAGGTATAAAATTTGAGCAATTTGATGTTCTCAGGCAACACTTTAAGAATATGAAAGAACTGAAAACTACCGTAGATAATTTTAATTCGCAAAAATCTCTCTACCCTATCCCTGATGAGTTGTTTATTCCATATAAAGAAACATGTGAAAAAGCTGCTACTGCATTATTCAAGATTTGCCATATACATAAGGAACACTCTTGAAACAGCTTGTTACCTTCTAAATAGCCCAAAATTAACAATTAATCCGACAATAAAGCTAACTATCAACGCTGTAAAAAAATCCATTGCAATATCCGTACTCTCACCCCCTTACCCCGCCCCAGCGGCTTGATTATATTGGATATTGAGTAAACTTTATGTTGGACAGTTATCCTGTTCTCGGCAGCGTTGAGTGGTCTTGACCTTAACCAGTTTGTCGCAATATAGACACTTTGTCTCTATCGCCTTCCAAAAAAATTTGTTCAACGAATACACCATAATAGTTAGCAATCTTCTGAGCCACGCCCAGAGAAGGGACTCGGCGTTTTAATTCAATTTTACCTAACATTTGCGGAGTAATACCAATAGATTCAGCAACTTCCCTTAATGATTTTTCGCCGCGCAAAGACCGCAAATCTAAGCGTTCCAAAGTAATCACCTCACTCTTTAGAGACGTTTTGTTCCCTTATTCTTTTTATTATAAATGAGACACATAGTCTCTGTAAGTATTATTTGAAACTTTTTGTCTCGTTTATTGTTTTGAAACTAATTGTCTCATATACTTAGAGGTAGGTGATGCGCATGAAAGAAAAGTCGTTATTTGCTGAACGATTAACAGATAGGCGGGTTGAACTAAATTACACTCAAGAATCATTTGCTAAACTGGTTGGCATGTCTAGAGCCAGGTATGCCAATTACGAACAATCACGCCGCGAACCCGATCTTGAAATCGCCAAATTATTTGCCAAACACTTAAAAACGACTACTGACTATTTAATAGGGAATGATGATCCTACAAGTGTATTCAAGGTAAAAGAACCAAAAATGCCCAAGGACCTAAAAAAAATCCTTGAGCAACAAGAAATTATGTTTTCGGGAACTCCCCTTGACGAAGAGGACAAGCAGGAAATCCTTGATATTATCCAGTACCATCTTTACAAGCGAGCTAAAGAACTTAATAAGCGTAAACCAAAAGGAGATGTTACTGGTGAATGAAGAACGGTTCGACCGCCTTGAAAAAATAATGGAACAACTCGTCACTATGGTTGGTAATAATAACTCTTCCATTGAAGAATTACGCCAAGACAATAAAGAAATTAAGCAGCATCTTGATCGCCTAGAAACTAAAATTGATGCCGGATTTAAAAATACTAAAGAGGCTAACGATGCTCTCCTTGAACTAATCGAAAAAACATATCGTGAAGCCGAACCTTTGCCTCGCGTTGAGGCTAAGCTTGATATTCTGGCTAAACGACTTTTCGAAAATGAAGCAGAGATTTCACTACTTAAACGCGCTAAGTGATATAACAACACTCTAGCGCGTTTTTATTTGTCGTTTTTTGGCGAACGTTAGTTTCGAAACCGGAGGCCATACATGCGCATAAAACAACGGGCAACCAATTTAGCAAAAAAGTATCACACTCGCAGCCCTTATGAACTAGCTTCCTATTTGAATATTGAAGTAGTCTTTAGACCTATGAAACGCACTCACGGCTTTTGTGATCGAATTTTAAAAAGAAGGTTTATTGTAATAAACAGTAATTTGCCAGATCACTTGCAAAAGCAAACTTGTGCTCATGAGCTTGGTCATATCGTTCTACACAAAGGTTGGGGATATTTATCCCAAGGATACCCCTTCAACATCCGCTTGAGCCCTGAAAACATGGCTACCATATTACAATTAGGTCATTACATATAAAGATCCTATGACTCTAAGCGATATTGGGATAAACTTTACTCCTCAATCGTTAGTGTACGTAAAAAACTGATAATCGTTACGAGCGGGTAATTCCGCTTTTTTTCTTAGCCTCTTTTAAGAACAAACGTTTCATATCTCAATTGGGGCAGGTTGTGTTTTTGTACTGATACTATATATTGGAGGTATAAGTGTCTTCTTTTTCTTTGACGATGACAACCAGAAAGGGGCTATACCCAAGATGAATAATAACAATATTTCCCCAGATTCAAATACAGGTGGTAACGCAACAGAACAACTCCCAAATGAGTTAAATGATATCATTTTATATCAAGGTGCTAATGGCAATGTGAGAGTAGAAATATACACTTTCAAGATGAAACTTTTTGGCTAAATCAAAAAAGGATCTCTGAATTATTTGGTAAAGATATTCGTACTATTAGTGAGCATCTTAATAATATTTATACTGAAGGAGAATTAACCAAAGAAGCAACTATCCGGAAATTCCGGATAGTTCAAAAAGAAGGTAATCGAGACGTTACACGAGATGTTGATTTCTATAATCTTGATGCCGTTATTGCTGTTGGATATCGGGTAAATAGTCGAGAAGCTACTCAGTTTCGAATTTGGTCAACCCAAGTTTTAAAAGAATTTATCATCAAAGGCTTTGTCTTGGATGATGAACGATTGAAGCAAGGAAAACGATTTGGTAAAGACTACTTTGATGAGCTCTTAGAACGCATTCGTGAAATTCGGGCTTCTGAGAGACGATTCTATGAAAAGATCACCGATATTTATGCGCAGTGCAGTATTGATTACAGCCCAAAATCAGATCTGACAATTCGATTTTACCAAACCGTACAAAATAAGTTACATTGGGCAATTACTGGAAAGACCGTTGCTGAAATTATTGCCGATCGGGCAAATTCAAATATAGACCATATGGGTCTACAAACATGGAAGAATGCCCCTGATGGGAAAATTCTACAATCCGATACTGTTGTTGCCAAAAATTATTTGCAACAAACAGAAATTAAAGAGCGCTAGAGCGAATTGTCAGTATGTATCTTGATTATGCCGAAAATCAAGCTGCACGGCAAATCCCTATGAAAATGCAAGACTGGATACAAAAATTAGATGCTTTTTTACAGTTTAATGAATACCAAGTTTTACAAAACGCCGGAAAAATATCACATCAATTAGCTATTGAATCTGCAAAAAGTGAATATCAAAAGTTCCGAGTAATTCAAGACCGAGCTTTTATATCTGACTTTGATAAGGAAATAAAAAAAATAACACAAAAGAGCAGGAAGTAAATAATTATGATTAAGGTAGCTGCGTATCTTCGTGTTTCAACAGAAGAACAAGCTGAACAAAATATTTCACTCCCATTGCAGCAATCCAGACTGCTAGCCTACTGCGAATCCCGGCAATGGGATTTATTTGACTTCTACATTGACGATGGTTACTCAGGTAAAGATTTATCCCGCCCCGACATGACACGGCTTATAAACGATGCCAAAAGTAATAAGTTTGATATGGTTCTGGTAGTAAAGCTTGACCGGCTGTCCCGCCGCCAGCAGCATGTAATGTATCTTATTGAGGATATTCTCATGCCTAGAAAGATTGGATTTTCTTCAGTAACTGAGAATTTCGATACTACTACACCGATGGGCCGTGCTATGTTGGGTATTATGGCCGCCTTTGCCCAGCTAGAACGAGAAACCATTGTTGAACGGGTTACGGATGCAAAAAAGGAAGCAGCCAAGCAAGGCCGCTTTATGGGTGGTACATCTCCCTACGGCTATTCCCATGATGCCGCAACCAAATCACTTAAAGTTGACCCGCTTCAGGCAGATATAGTCCGCTTTATTTACGACGAATATCTGAAGGGGCAAGCTGGTTACCAAGGTATTGCCGATATGCTGCAGGCTAGGAAAGTCCCGCCCCACACAGCAAAGGAATGGCACCGAACTTCTATTAGCGTCATTCTATCCAGTCCCTTTTATATTGGCATGATCCCGCATAAAGGATTGATGCACCCTGGAAAACATGATCCAATTATTGAAATAGAAAAATGGGAAGAAGTTCAGAGGCTAAAACAATCGCGTGGCGGACCAAGGCCACTACCGAAAAATAGCGGGTTGCTCCAGGGAATTGTATACTGCGGTGAATGTGGCGCCAGGATGCGGTACAAGCTGGTTAATCAGAAATCAGGCACGGCAAGCCGCTACTATGCCTGTTACTCACAGGAAGGTTCACCTAGATATATGGTCAAGGACATCAATTGCAAACCTGGCTATAAGTTTATTGAGGATATTGATAACAAGGTAATAGACAATCTTATCCGGATTAGCGTTGATGAAGATTACTATGAGGAGATTGCCAAAGATATATTTAAAGAAGTGGATACTAGTGATTTAGAGGATGCTTTAATCAAAGCAAAACGGGAACACGGTGGCATCAAAGGCCGGATCGATCGCTGGGCTGCCGCCTTTGAAAGTCAGGCTATAGAAATTAATGAATATACCGAACGAACCAAGGAATTAAAAGACCGGCGCTATTTCCTTGAATCGGAAATCCAATCGCTGGAGGAACGAATCAAAGCACAAAGCAGTAAATCGACATCGAGAATTGACCTTCTAGAAAGCCTTAAAAATTTCAAACATATTTGGGAAATCACCTCTGAAGAAGAGCATAAATCCATTATTGCCGGCCTAATAAAGCGGGTTAATGTCTTTGCTGACGGGCATGTAGATATTGAATTTGAAGACTAATTTTTAATGTCAACACGTACACAGTGCTTTAGCTCCATCTGTCGGCATGCTATACCGCTGGTTCAAATACCGAAGCGAGGCACCCAGTTCGCCATCAGGACCGCCATATTGGGTTATTACCATTTTTGCGAATTTTACGTCCGGGCAAGTGACACGCACAGGATGCTCGAGTTTTTTTTCATATAACCACATATCTACCGCTCCTTTATCAAAGCTTTATAGTTCCCATGGCCAAGGTCCCTGGGCCCATTGCCAAGGCTCGCCGGACATACCGCCAAAACCAAAGTTTATGAGCGGTCCGTATTCGCGTTCATACTTTTCTTTCAATTTTTTCAGCACTTCTACTGCACAATTAAAATCGTTAAGTGCATCTTGGTCGCAAGGATGGGTGTCAAGATACAGATTAAGTTCAATTGCTACAAATTCCATCTCTTGCACCTTTTTAAGTAACATCATTTGCTTTTCATATTTCACTTATTTACACCTCCAAGCCAATCTATTTAGGAATTTTATAGACACCCCAGAGTTCCGGAAACAACGTTCCTTTCATAAGCGCCTCAGGTGGAGTAAACGCCTTTTCATAGGTTTGCCAAGGTACATACGAATGGGCTAACTGGATACATTCAGGAAAATTATTGCACATATCTTTATTCATACCTTCCATACTCCCCATACAGCATGATTTTTTAGAAACCATCTCCTCCATATCGTCCATATCTTCTTCCATATCACACATATCATCCATATCATGAAGTTCCTCTTGCATTTTCATGACATTATTTTTGCCGAGTTTACTATACATTTGATGTCTGGTTTTTTTTCTCACAACGAAGCCTCCTCTCATTGACTTAGTGTATTTTATGTGAATACCATAGTAAATGTCACCCTACTGGCATAAAAAAAATTCGATAGGCGAAAGCCTATCGAAGCAAGTAACGAAATAACTATTACGATACAGGCATAATTAAAAAAGCAATAATATACAGCGCCAAGCCTGCCCCGCGATACAACACTGACAATGCCCAGGCCAGGCGGATTAAAGTGACATCCATTCCGGTATAGGTACTAAAACCAGCACATACTCCAAAGACCATGCCATGTGGCTGATCGAGGGCTAAATGCCGATGAAATTCAGCCATATCAGGTGTCCCGGCTCCCTGAATAAACTGCCAAATTGTCAAACCACTAAAAAGGTATGCGCCTGCCCGAATAAGCCACAGCATAAGCAAAGGCCTCCCTTGAGGAACTTGGTTTTTACGCCAACATCCCGAATAATTACTAACCAACAAGTTCATTAGTAATTATTACCGTAATAAGAGGCCTTTAAACATATACCCTTATGCGTCGCTTGGACGAGGCGGCCTTTTCACCAACTTAAGCCTTGGACGATCGGCACCAAAGCATCTAGCCCCTGGTTTAAAAACTTTTGACGTCATGCGCCGGCCAACACTAATCAGCAGTCCGATAGCTGCGCAATTGACAATAAGCGATGTGCCGCCAAAGCTAATGAACGGCAACGGCACACCTGTTACTGGAATTACTCCTGAAACCATGGCAATGTTGCCGACAGCCTGGCCGACTACCAAGGCAGTTATACCTGTCGCCAACATAAAACCATAACCGTCGGCTGCCCGGCTGGCAATCTGGATACCATACCAGGCCAGAGCACCAAGTAATACCAGTACTAGCATTACCCCGACGAAGCCCATTTCCTGACACAATACGGCAAAAGCAAAATCGGTATGCGCTTCCGGTAAATAGTTAAATTTGCTGGCTCCCATCCCCAGACCTGAACCAAATAAGCCACCCGAACCAATCGCCAGCAGTGACTGCACAGTCTGATAACCAGTTGTCTGTTGATACGCCCAAGGGTCAAGCCAAGCCCAAATCCGTTCAGCTCGGTATGATGCCGCATAGACTAAATATACGATCATAGCAGCTGCACTCATTCCCAGATAGTACCGTTCCTGGCGTGGTATACCTGCTAACACATATAACACCAGGCATAAACCCACAATGACTGCCGCGGTCCCCATGTCTGGTTGTTTAAGTACTAGAACACCCATTACCAGTGCTACGCCGAGTGGCAGCGAGGATAACGTTATTTTTCGCCCTCGATCAAGTCGGGCCCCTAAATAAGCCGCCGTAGTCATAATGGCTGTAAGCTTGGCAATTTCAGAGGGCTGAAATTTAAAACCGGCTAGACTAAGCCATCGTCTGGCACCATTAGCATCCACCCCGGCAACATGAACGGCCAAAAGTAGCCCAATTGTCGTTATTATTGCCAACAGCAGCCACCCCCCCTGCAGGCGGCGATAATCAATAGCAGCAGCTGCTACCATAACAACAAAGCCTATTGCAAATGAAATTAAGTGCCTTGTTATAAAAAAGTAACCATCCTTAAATAGCTGTCCCCCCAGCACAAAGCTGGCGCTAAAAATATTCACCGTGCCAATCAAAAATAAAATTCCGGCAATAAAAAATACGGCTTCTGCCGGACTAACCCACAGCTTGGGGAAGCTTCTGACCTTCCTCTCACTCACAAGCTGACACTCCTTCCAAAAACATGTTAACAAACTGGCAGTAAACCCAATAGTATATAGTGAATGACTTACAAAGCTACAAGACTTGGGTAAAAGAGGTGATCGCATGGGGTAAAATCATATAAAATAGTAGCTGTAGATGCAGCTACCTCTGCCATACTTATTGTCGACGGGCCTAGCGGTGAAATTCTCCATGAATTACGTTTCTCGTCTGAGCTAACACCTACTGAGCTTGCCGTTACCCCGGATTATACCAAGGTCTATCTGCCTTGCGCAGCTACAACTGGTGAAAATAGTATATTGGCAGTCAATTTAATTAGCTTGTCTCTTTATTGCCTGCCGATAACCATTCCCTACCCGGCTCAGTTTATCTTGCCGAAAACTGCCACTCTCATTGCGTATCTTGCCGAGCCATGCGGTAACTTACACCGACTAGACCTAACAACCATGTCGCTAGAGTTACTGGGCGCACCAGCTGTTAAAGCCAGTTGCGTAGGTTTAGCCGCTGATGCTGATGCCATCTATACGGCGTGGGAACACCAGGCGGGCGGCACCATCATGGGACTAGGAACTGACGGTACGATTACCTGGCAGTATGATATCGCCGGTATTCCTACCAATATCATTTTAGCAGAAAACCGCCTAATTGTACCTTTTACGAACACAGCCTTTACCAGCGAAGGAGTTGCTTTATTTGATCTAAGTAAAAAATGCCCCTCTCCCGCCGTCGTCACCATCCAATGTCCCAGTTGTCCCAGCGGTCTGGCAGCCTACCCCTGTCATGCCGCTCTTGCCGCCGACAACAAAACAGCCTATATTGTCAATGAGGATGGTGCCTCTGTCTTTGTCATTGATTTGGAAACTGCCCAAGTGATTGATCGGTTAACCATTGGACGTTCGCTATCCCGACTGTACTTACTTCCTGACAATCACTCAGCCATTGGCACCAGCAATCTGTTTGCCGACTTAAGCCTACTTGATTTAACTGACGGATCATTACTTGCGGTCACCAATACCAAGCGGCAATTACTATCTACCATTGCTATCCTGCCATAGGTATTCGCTATAATCAAGCCAAACCCCTCCCGCCAACGCGAGAGGGGTACTTTTTTAGTGGTTATTATTTTAGTTTTCCCAGTTGACGCGGCCAGTTGCCACCCCATTTATACTTGCCTGGTTTGCTTTTAGGCTCAGCCACCGGTTTGGGAGGTATTGCCACCTGTTCTGCCGCTACGACCTTAGCCGTTACAGCTACCTCCTCTACCACCTCGGCTTTGGTACTATCTGCAAGACTCACTGGCTCCTCGACATTATCAGCAGCATCCCATTTGGCTTTAGTAGAAAAAACTTCACTAATAGGTAACTTTTCTCGTTCACTGCCAGGAGTATAATCAAGTTCGATATTATCAATCGTTTCCTCAGCCTTAGGCTCACGTCCAGGCCCCAGGAATTCGTCCGGTTCCAACATCTCATCAGAAAACTCTGCTGCCACCGCTGTATCAATAATACTAGGATACTTATGTTTGAAAGCCAGCACATCCTTTTCCACCTTGATTACGCCCTTTTCCATCATCGACAGCACTAACAAAAAATGATCGGCTTCCCGGCGAACATGGTCTGCCAGTACAGCGGGAATGGTACTCAACATTCTGTTTTGAACAATCATCTCATGAATTGCCTGTTTAAAATCCCGTAGCCGCACGGTCGCGCCCCGACTATCTTGTAGGAACCGGTCGAAAGCAGGTAATTCCATGGGCTTATGCGCAAGGAAACTCACATAGTCACGCGCTTGCATAGATAAATTATCGAACTCAGCTTGATAGCCGGTAACAACATCCAGCAGGCTGCGTTCAGAAGGGTCAATCCTGCTACCAATAAATTTGGTATGTTCAGTCATCAGTCTTAGCCAAAAATCAGCTTCCAGCGCTTTAACCACAGCAAGCTTCTTACTGGCATGGAGTTTTTCCAAAATAGCCATAAAGTATTCAGCTTCGCGGATAACATGATCAAAAAACAGCGGTGGCAACGCACTGCCCAGCTTATTGGTCAGCGACCATCCTAATAACAGCTGCTTATATCGAAGAAATTCCTTAAGAGAATCGATACTCTCTGCAATTAGCTCAGCAAATTTTTTCTCGCTTGTAAGCTTATCGGCTCGCACTCGCAAAGCCTTAAATTCACGTTCAAAAGTAGCCGCTTCTTCGATCAAATCAGGCTTATCAAATGGTAAACCGGTCTTAATGAACAGCGCATGCTCTTCCATGATATGCAGCCAAAACTTGACCTCTTCCATATCAAGCGGCGGCACGGGCCGGACATTGCCTGTACCAGGTGAATGACGCGACATCACAACACACTCCCATACAAAAAAGGATTTTATTTTATTGTATGCGCGCGTAACCGGTAAGTGACATTAAAAATTTACTTCACAACGGCAAATTGGTTGTCCCAGAGCACTGAATTTAGTCTCATATTCTGTCATAACATTACCGTCAAACCCGCTCTTCCTCAGGTCATAGGTAATACCATTGATTTCGAGGCCAAATTCACTAAACTGCTCTAACGAAAATTCAAATAGCGGACGGTTATCAGTCTTAAACCATAATTGTCCACCCGGCTTTAACAAAATGCGGTATTTCTTCAAAAACTCAATATGGGTGAGCCGCCGTTTAGCATGACGGTTTTTAGGCCAGGGATCGCAAAAATTAATATACAGCCGCTCAATTTCCCCTCGTGAAAAAATCGTCAGAATGTCATTTACATCAAATACTAGCAGCTGGACATTGGACAACTCCAGTTCGCGAAGCTTTTGGGCAGCAGAATACACGATCTCCTCTTTGGCCTCGATCCCGATAAAATTGATCAACCCTCGCTGCTGCTCGGCCATTCCGGTAATGAACCGCCCTTTGCCGGTACCAAGTTCAACATGCAGTGGCAATTCGTTTCCAAACATATCCTGCCATTTTCCCGCTAATCCTTCTCCTGGGTTCTGTACTACTATATCACTAAAGCCTTTCAGCGCCTCAGCTACCCATGGCTTTTTACGCAGTCGCAACCATTCTCCTCCTCTACTCTTTATCCAACCCGTATTTTTTCAAGTACCGATACAGGGTCACCCGGCTGACATCCAGCATATTTGCCAAGCGGCTGATATTGCCACCGGCAGCTTTCCAAGCCTCAATAAAGGCTGCTTTATCCTCTTTCCAGGCCTTACTCAACCCTTGCTCACCAGGCATAACAATATCAACACAGGTAATGGTCGTGCCAGCGGTACGGAAAAAGGCCTGTTCAACAACTCCCTGAAGCTGTTTGATATTACCTGGCCAGTCATAGCCCATAATGAGCTCGGCGGCCGCTGGTTCTAAGTGCTTGGGTGGCAAATTATGCAGCGTGGCCAATTCTTCAATAATATGGGTAGCCAAACTAGGCAAATCGTCGCGACGGGCTCTTAGTGAAGGTACCCGCACAACGGCGCGGGAAATGATATCATAAAGTCTGGCAGAAAATACGCCTTTTTCTACAAGCCGTTTCAAATCCGTATCGCAAGCGGCAATAACCCGGACGTCAATCGGTCGGCTGACATTCTCGCCAGATCGCGATAATTGTCTGGTTTCCAGAGCTTCTGCCAATTTCTCCTGAAGCACAGCTGAGAATTTCTCAACCTCATCTAGAAATAGTGTGCCACCGCTGGCCAATTCCAGTTTACCTGGGCGACCTTCGGCTTCACTGCCGCCCCGGCCAAATAATTCGAATTCCAGTACCTCTGGCGGCAAATCACCACCTTTGACCGCAATCAATGGTCCGGCAGCACGTGAACTCGCCTGGTGAATACCATGCGCCAAACGCTGCTTGCCTGTCCCGGGTTCCCCCTGCAGCAACAGGTGATAATCGTGTCTTGCCGTACGGCTGGCTTTATCCTGCATGGTAGCAAAGACATTACTGGTTCCTACCATACTGGACAGGCTGTAGCGAGCTGTATAACCTGCCGTATGAGCAACCAAAGTACGTAAATCCTCTATCGGCAAAGATACGGCTACAATACTTTCTATATCATCGTCATCCCCGGAAATCGGTACCACTGTGGTAATATCCTCGTAGGTTTTGCGCGGTGTTATCCAAGTTACTTCACGATTATATGATGGCACACCCAAAAAGCCTTTATACAGCGGTGTGTGCCGATAATTTAACAAGACATTGCTGAGATTAGGACCTTCCTCTTTTTCTTCACTGCCTGGGGGAACAATGCCTGAAAGTCGGCTATTCCCTAGCTTGTTAGCATAAGCCACTTCGCCCCCAGGTAGAATATGATATACCGCTAGCGGTACAGCATCAAGGATGGTATGTTTGGCAGTAAGGCTGGCCATTAACCTAAGATGCTGCTCCATGGCATATTTAATACTAAGTACCAAAGCGACCACGGCGCTGTAAGGCAGCTCATTTTGCTGAACAGACACCACTGTCACAATATATTTTACTTGGTTATCCACGATAATCGGAGCCGAACAGGCATCCCCGCTTTGGCAGTCTTTGATCCACATCTCAGGGCCAAACATCAAAAAAGGAACTTTATGCCTGTGGGCAATACTTACACTAGAGGTACCGACATCCTCTTCCCGCATCCGGGCTCCTTCTAACTCGCCTGCCGTTTTCTGGTAAAACGGCATGGCATAATTTTTCAGCACATATACATCCTGATCATACAACAGCATGCTCAGATTATAGGTAGTAAAATGCTCCTTAATCTCTTCATATAGCCCATCCAGAAAGCCAATAGCCGAGCAATATTTTTCCCGGTGCTCAGCAAGCTCTTGTGCCGATAATTTTTCATTAAGACAAAAGCTCTCTGTACCAACGCCCAGGCTCTGGCTGCGTAACCATGATTCAGCTATCCAAGGGTGGACATTCGGGTCCAGGCTGCCTTCGGTAACAAATTTATTATAATACATTTCTAATTTCGCTTTATTACGACGCTCGCGAATCATACTTACCTCCCACTGTTTCCTAAGAATACTATCACAACTATCAGGGGATTTTATTCCAACTGGGGTCATCACCGGCTGGATAAGCGAAGGCGGGGTTTTATCCCCCGCCTCTGCTGCAACGTTAGGTACGATACGTGTTAATATCTACGCTAAAATGTTGAATAACCGTCTTAAACTGAGTAATCTTACCCATCATATCATGTAATTTCTCATTATAGATATGTACCGAAGCACTAACCTCTTCACTGGCGGCAGAGTTTTCTTCCGAAATGGCTGCCAATGATTCAATTTTTCCATATACCGCATTGAGACCGGTCATTTCCCGTTCTAACTTAGTAATCATATCTACAATATTTTCAGCTACCAAATGAATGTTGTCTACATGGCGGGTATTACCAATAACCACCTCATTCATTTGATGACTCTCAGCAGCCAGGATATCAAATTCAGCTTCAATCATTTGCACAACACTGTCAATAATATCCATAAGTATTTTTAAGTCGCTTGATATACTTTCCGAATGATGCTGCGATTGTTCTGCCAGCTTACGAACCTCTTCGGCCACTACGGCGAAACCGCGGCCCTGTTCACCTGCACGGGCAGCCTCAATAGCAGCATTAAGCGCCAATAAGTTAGTCTGCCCAGCAATAGCAGCCACCATTCCGGTAATTTCGTTGATTTTGGTCGCCTGATTTTGCAGATGTCCGGCCGAAGATTTAACCTCAGAAAACTTTTCCAGACTATGCTCCAGCTTATTGCTGGATACCTGTACTTCGGCAAAACCTTTATTAATTTCATCTACCGCCGCTTCCAGACGCTCTTTATTCTGACTTTGCTCAGTTACTACTGTCCGCAACGTTTCCAGATTACCGTTCAAGATACCTACGGCCGTTTCGGTTTCCATAGCCTGATTGGTAGCAGCAGTGGCCACATCATTCACAACTCCTGATATCTCATCTGAGGTATCCTGCATACGCGAAGCCAAGCTATTAAAGTCATCACCATAGTTATTCATCTCATCGGTTATCCCTTTAAATCCGATGAATTCGCGTTTAACCCGCAGCTTGTACTCTGCCAACATATTCATGATGTCTTCAAACTCGTCGCCAGATTCCAGCTTAGTCTCAGTATAGTACTTCCGCTCCTGAATACCGGCTAGTTCCTCTTTAATGGCGGCAAACGGCTGCAGCAACAGTCCGGCACCGCCAGCAGCTACTACACCGCTTAGCAAAGCCGTCCACAGCGGTACATTGACCCCAACAGCCAGCAATGCCCCGTCAACCACCAGTGAAGCAGCCACTACACCGAGCCCGATTTTGGCCGAAATACTCTTTACTATCCCCAAGGATAGCAGTTTGTTCCATCGGTAAACTTTAGTATAACTGACCGGTTTGGGGAAAGTAATCAGCATCTTCAAGTTTTCTGCTGAAGACTCCATAACCTCAGTCTTAATGTCCTCTTTAAAAAACTCGGCAGCTCCAGCTAAGAGGCCTTTCATATAGCCGAACATGCCACGCTTAGAGCGATAGCTTAATATTGCGCCATATTCCGATACCGGTTCAACTAACAGTTCAGGCGGCTTAGCCCCCGGTATTCTTTTTACCATAACAACATGAACATCATACATGGATCGCAGGAATGAATATAAGCTTTCCTGACGGAAAAAGGCCGGATAAGCCTTCGCAAAGGTTATGACATTATCTTTTCCAATATTTAACCAGATCTCGTCCTGGCTTTTACCTGTCTTTTCGGCTATATACTTAATAAACGCCTTGGGTTTGTCATCTTCGATTTCCTCAGTAGGTAAAAACATTTTATCAGGCTGCCAGCCGACGTGCTGCATTGCTGCTACTGCCAAGGACTCGCCCCATACCTTATGGGCCGTATTGACCCAAGTCCCAACGACCGTTCCCTTCATCGAATCAACTCCCATATTCTAAAAATTATTGTAATCTGTTGGAAATCATTTTCTTCGTAATATTCGTGGTTCTACTGGCATTTTCCTCTATTAGTTTACAATCTTCGCGACTTTTTCCGGTCAAAATCCCCCGCCAACCTACTGCCACCGTGAGTTTAATCACTTCAATGATTGACAGCCCCTGTTATACTTAAAGAAAAAC
>Ga0316602_10000649_pt1 | contig 14948 bp, 9 predicted proteins | sample OWC_soil_day10_C_FD_203103 | JGI IMG/M metagenome (GOLD analysis project Ga0316602, IMG submission 203103) | Wetland soil microbial communities from Old Woman Creek delta, Ohio, United States - OWC_soil_day10_CT | ecosystem: Environmental > Terrestrial > Soil > Wetlands | place: USA: Ohio... | reverse complement strand
CCCTCACCTCCCACTAGCGGAGTTAAAAAGCTTTTTAGTAATGCTACCTGATCATAGTGCTTTGTCATATGCTGCTGTGCTCCTAATACCAGTTCCTGCCCCAACGCAGGATTGAGTAATAGTTCTCTAACACCTGCGGCGAATATGACTGGATCATCGGCGATCAATAGATGCTGTCGATCATGGAGTCCCGTTCCCAGAGCCCCTACTGTAGTAGAAACAACAGGTAGACCGTTAATTATTGCATCAACCACTTTTAACTTGATTCCCGCTCCGTGTAACATGGGATTTATAAATAGGGAACTTGCTTCATACAATGGACCCAATTCTGCCGGGCTATTACAAAATGTTACTCCTGGTATCATCGCCAGTCGCTCATACCAATTACCCTCCTCACCTCGGCTGTTACCTGCAACAATAAGCTCATAACCATGAATATCTGTCAAATTCGGGTGAACCCATTTCAAGTACCAATCTACTGCCTCCCGGTTATTTACCATAAACAAGGATCCAATGAATAGAACCTTGCGGGCAACCTTACTAGTTTCACGACTCATTCTTTGCGGGAGGGGCGGCGGCAGATGAATGGCATTCTTATCTGGAAACTGACTTGCAAAATAATCAAACTCCGCTAGAGAAATTAACATTACATTATTAACCTTAGCGGTAACAAGAGACTTTAACTTACCGCATTTGAGAGACTCTAACCAATAATAGAGTTTGCGCATTCCAATACTTGCGCTATTGCTTAATTCTTTGAGATACTTTTCTTCATCATTATGGACCCTAAGTACGATTTCTCCCACACGTAGTGAAGTGTTATCCAAAATACTGAGACTATATTCACTTTCTAGCAGTACAATATCATAATACAGCTGCAGGGGTAGTTCTTTTAACATACTTCTCGACTTAACCTGTAACGGTTCCATGGACAACAAGTCAATAAGCCTAATTTTACGCTGGCAGATGATAACGCTGCCGCTCACTATATTTCCTACAATAGCCAGATCCTCATCACAAGGTTGTTCCTTGACTGTCGCTACTAAATCAATGTAAAAACCCAACTGTTTTAACGCCAATATCCGACCCCAGATGTCCATTCGTGCCCCGTGGTTGGTAGGATAAGGGAAATCCGATGCAACAATGAGTATCTTCTTACCTACAAAATCCATCGTTAGCCTCCATTATCTGTTTTATTGGACGAGAGCTCCGATCCGAAGAATACCACCAAATGGGGAATATTGAAGAAAATAGAAAGCCGAAATAACTGCAATTACAGAACCAATCCAAATGATCTTCCAATAATCATTCACGCTTTCCAAAAAAATCATCACGACTATGCAGGTTATCCATAGCCACATACTATAAAGACGTGGAATGGGCCAACCAAAAATATAGGTAATCAGCAGAAGAAATAGGAATGGCATTATATAGCCAAATACAAGGATAGCCGTTTTTTCACCCTTATTAAGCCTGCCACTAATAAGATAGTATAGGCCCACTAAGGACATTAACAAAAAAAAATGTAAATATACAAATCCAGAAAAGTTAAGCCACTCGGTCACCGACCATAAATAAAAATCCTCCCCTTTGCCTGGCTGACCAAGAAACATAAAATATACGACTCGCAGTAACATCCGCACCGAGCTGGGGGCGCTACTCTCCCAAAGATGGGGCCCATCCTCCTGATATAGCTCAGCCAGTACATACTGTATTTCATTACCCAAGGTAAACCCCAAAATCGATATAGATACCAACCCTATCAGTATCGTCAGCTTTTGCCACCGATAGGAGTTCGAATAATAATAAATAGCCGCTGTCACTACCAAGATGCCAAAAGCATAATTACGAAAATATAATAGAATCCCGCACAATATGATAGTGATAATCTTCCGAACCAATGACAACTTGCCAGGTGGATCCCATGCCGCTGTAATGATATATGCTAGACCGATGATGAGTGTTGCGATGATATTATCGCGTAATAGATTTGTTACTCCAACCAAATATCCGGGATATAAGTTGTATGCTAGTACTGAATAAAAAGCAAAGGCAGGACTTAGAAATCGGTTGGCTATCCCATACAGCAAATAAATTGCTACAACACTGAAATTCATTTTTAGTAGTACTAATGTGATAACATTATCCCCATACAACAGCATCATGATTGTATTCAATACGTTAAATGCATTATAAGGACCATATGTTCCATCATTAGACAAACTGCCCGACATCCACAAATCCCGCCCCGCATTTGTGACAACAAGATCGGCTAATTGTTTGGATTCATAATAATACTCACTAAGATCATAGTACTCGTGCTTAACTCCTACCGCTCCGTAGAGCATGCCATCACAATAGCCAAGAGCCACCGCATTGATATACTGAAAATAGGCAACTACGGCAAATAACAATGTTAGCCCAATACCACACCATAGAATATCTGTCTGAAATCTCATTTGCCGATAAAGAAAAGAGTTAAGCACCACTAAGCCTGTTAGAACGAAGAGATGCTGAATACCCCCATCAGTCAGACCTGCGAGCACATGGGAGGCAAGCCATCCTAAAAGCAATACTGTACACGGTTTGGATGTGTATACCATCTTCCATCTATCCTTTCCTGTGCTACAAATAGCTGCCTGGAAACAGATTATTCATAATTACTTTCCACCTACTTTCCCAGGACATCCCACTTGCTTGTTTTTTTAATGCCTCTTTTTGTAAAGCCCCCCCTTGAAGGGCTACTACTATTTGTGCCGCAAACTGTTCTGCATTTGTTGCGAGTAGTACCGGGTCTCCCAATTGCCGAAACTCAAGAGTATCAGTTGCCACAACAGGTAAACCCGAGGCAGTATACTCATAGTATTTAACCGGATTTATGGCATCACTAAACTTGCTTTGTTCAAAAGGTATTATGCCAACATCAGCATACTGTAAATATGTTGGTACCAATTGAGGCGACCGCTCCCCTAAAATGTGGATATTTTTTGCACTCCGTAATTGATCTACATTGATCCCCCTACGGCCAATAATCACGAAACTGATATCAGGTAAAAGTCCTGCAACGCTCTTCAGTAGGTTCACATCAAACCAATGATCGATCATACCAATAAAGATGGCAATTGGCCGAGATATCCCCTTCAGATCCGGTGGTTCCTTCTGAGAAGTAGCGCCCTGGAATTTACGTAAATCCACACCATTTGGTACTCTGAGGAGATTATTGATCCCCATTTCTCGCCACTCACGTTCCAGAGAATAACTTGTTACCACCACAAGATCGGCCTCTTGGGCTAGTTTTCGCTGCTGTTTTAACAGACGATGGTTAAAGCCTTTCAGGTCCTGATTTCTATCAGCAATCCGTAAAACATGTTTTGCGAAAGGATATTTGGCAAACAATTCACCGAATTCTGGGTTATCGATCCAAACAATACTTGGCTTCATATCGATGCTAGCTTTTTTGAGGGCCTTCTCCAAATTGCCAAAGGATAATTGTAACCACCAATTAGGTACTTTCTTGGAGGGAACCAGACTCCACGGAACATATTCCCATAACATCCCATTTTCTTCCCATCTTCCCCCATCCTTATGAATGGCAATGCGCTCACCATAAAGCCGGGAATCAGCCGCAAATAACCGGTGCAATGGTGTAATAGGGCTACTGATAAACAGTACCTGCCAGCCCTGATTCGTAAACTGACTAGCATAACCATGGCTGCCTACAGGTGCCGTTGTCCTCCAATGTTTTGGCGAACCCCATAATACTGATCGATTGTATTCCATCATGATCACCCCTTTATTAAACGCCCATATCCAGGAGAAAAGTATTTCCAACAATACTCCTGAGGTATTGAATTTCCGCCAAAATCAGTAATCACCAGCCCATCTTGAATAAAGCGAATTATCCGGTACACCGGCCGACCAAAACCATAGTGGACACCAGCAAAGCCCTCTGATCCAAAGGCTAAACATTGTGCATTACTGCGATGACTAAGAGTAAACAACCCGGCAATGCCCTCCTCCCAACTATTCTGCTCCATCCCCCTCAATTGGGGTGTGAAATGTGCCTGGGTCGAACGAAAGCGATTTCGTTCTTTAGGTAAGGGAGTATATAAATAAGATCCTGGATCTCGGATGATATCAATAGAATTAACGCTTAACTCTATGGTCAATTGATCATTGTGAGCATGCCCACCACTCCCGCATCTTCCAATACCGCCACAACGTATTGCTAAATAGATGTCGGGGGACTTATATATATATATGCCGAACTCGGGATAAGCTAACGACCTAGGCTGACTTTTTAAACTTGTCTGCGATACTTTTATGGTGTAGCTGACATTATGGTTTGCCTCTTGGTAATAGTACCAACGTTCAGCTAACCCCTCTCCAGTAACTCCTGCTGTAAATCGCTTAAAATCTTGTCTGCTCGTTTTATTATGATAGGAATCGACGCCCTTACCTCCAAGTAAATTCCGAACTAAGCCAACTTCCGGCGTCTCCGCCATAAAACCCATGTCACCTCTAGAAAATAGCAATGCACCCAACCCTAACAAGTGGTCATGATTTAGGTTATTCTCATCCCAATAGGTTTGATGAGGTTGCTCAGATGAATATCCGTCTAAATTGGCGTAGATCTTTATTGTTTCACTACATGTACGTTTACTATAGCATGGCCACAGTTTCACAAAACGGCCGCTATCATTATCACCGAATTGAGGAATATCTCCATTAGGTTTACGGATGTCCTGAACAAATTCTAAGGCCCTCTCCACCCTTTCCCAAAACCAGTCAGGAAATACTACTTGTTTGCTTCCAGTCAAGGCTAAACTATAAATGCAGCAGTAGAGCAACATTTCTGTCGACAGACAATGGTAACTTGTTGATGCCTCGAAGTTTGTTCCCTCTGCATTAAACTGATATTCCATTTCATTGATTATTTCATTTTTGGCAAATTCAAACCATTTGTTAACCTCATTATCCTCAGGTAAGTAGGCTGCTGTAATAAAGAGACAAGCGATATTTGCTAGATAATGATTATTGCGGCCAGTCAATGAAAACTCCAAATTTTGAAAACAATGACTCCCGTGTTCATAAATTGACCGTTCAAATACTTCCAAAAAACCATTGTTAAAAACTGCTCCCAATGATCGGAACAAATCAAATGCCACTAACCAATTAACTAGCCGTATAGCCACATCCATGGTACTACACCAATTAACACCATATCGTGGAGGATTCGCAGCTAAAAAATCAAGAATTTGGTTTTGAAATTCATCCAAATAAACCTTTGATACACCAACATCACCAGACCTTACTGTTAGACCAAAAGCCCAGGCTAGCATAGGCAAATGTTGCATGCGTGCAAGTTCCCAGGGCACTTTAATGTCAACGCCCGGTCTCTGGCCAAAAGTAACATTCTTATACCAAACTGCTGACTGCCACCGATAGCCTGATTTAAAATCCAGGTGCCAATCGATAGGCACATAGGTTTTATCTAACAAACTACCAATCCGTTCAGCTTCCTGCTGATTACTCTTATTAATTAAACTGAATGTACGGATAGCCCCTACTCTTGGCTCGCCACCTGCATGATATCGATAGCCTCCTAGTCCTCGGCACTCCATGCCATAGCTGACCTGTATCCAGCCAGACCCCAGCAAGTCAAAACGATGGGCAATATACTCTGCAGCGATACTGAGAATGACATCACGATAGGATTCTAGAATGTCCATCATCTCCGGCGTTCCATAAGGGAAAAGCTGGGTTAAACCCTTGGGACAAAAGGAGTGACGATAGGTCATTCGCACCTTATCTACGTATTTGAGCCATAGCATAGCTATTTTGTGCCTAACCTTCCACACTGCATAGCAGTATATCTCCATGAAGGAATATTTACAAAGAATATGCAAATAATGCCTCACATTCATACTATCACCTCAGCATTAACCTTTCTCTCCATTAACGCCATTTATGTAGTTACTCCTAAGTAATCTAATCCTTTGCTGAAGCTCTTTCAATTCCCTAGTGAAAGCGCCAGACCGATAACGAATGAATGTTTTTTGCCACTTAAATCCGACTTTCCAAACAGTCCGTATGGGGTACCTATTAAAAGTCTCAATCAGGATAATAACCTTGCTCTTATGCTGCTGCAGACAATAGTTAATCCGCCTAACCATCATGGAACTATGTAATCCCCGCGAACGGTATTCCAGCAAGGTAAATTCGTCAAAAAAATATACTGTCTTTTGGTTGAACGTTAGTGTTCGTTGCAACTCACTTACTAGAATGGGCTTGAAGGCAATCCAACACAAATATACAATTTTACCAGTTTTGTCCTCGACAAATGCCAATCCTCGATAGCATGTATGATTCTGGAGCCTGGCAATTGCCTTCTCCTCATAACCTGCTATCCGCTCACGAGAAAACTCGCAAATAGCCTGGACGTCATCCATTCCAAGAATCTTGAACTGAAAGTCTACTCTTGGCTCTGGCAGGATTTTTTGAGGCACTAATACATACATGTTATACATGCTAAAAAGACGCATAATAAGTCCTTTTCCCTGCCGAGTAAGCCATGCTGAGCCTTGAATGAATCCAATTACAATCAAAAAAATAATTACGAATATATTGTCATATACATGGCTATCTGCGCCGATAATAGCAACGGAGAAAGTACAAAAGCTGAACCAAAGTATAGCTAATTGTCTCCAAGCATACTTGATCGCAAAAATGCGTTGAAGATTAATAGCATATAACATAAAAATGATAAAAAATGATAAAAAAGATGATAGCGCTGCACCGAGCAACTGCCATTTTGGAATAAGCAGCCAGTTCAATACAATGTTGGCAGCCCCACCAAGCAAGAAATAACCTACTAATAAACGTGTTTTCTCTCTTATGTGAAAACCGGGAGCCAAAACTGCTAACAGACAATAAAATACATAGCCGACACTCAACACACCAAATATCTGGATTGGAATGTGAAACTTACCCCGTGACATGAATTCTATGATGCTATAATAATTGGCGAGCAATGTTATTACGATAAATAAGGCTGCAGAATTTAACAATACAACCACTTTGGTCATCGACTGTTTGATCAGCTCTTCCTTGCTCAGATTACTAAATACATAGGGCGTCCATACACAGGTAGACGGCATAAGAAGTAGTACAGACAATGCATTAACGATTTTGTAAATAAAGGAGAAATTCCCTAAGGCCTCCTCCCCAACATAATATAGAATAAAAACTCTGCTTGATGACTCGATGATATACATGCCAAGACCTGCTAAAATTAATGGTGCTGAAAAGGACAACAGTACCCGAAGAATAGGCAGGCTAATTCTTAATCTAAACGTCCTTAATCCAATATCATATCGACTAAATAGTAGGAGCAAAAGAATTAATGCAATGACTTGAGCCTCGTATATTGCAGCAATATCTCGCTCCAGCCAAATAACAAAAAAGGCAATGATCACTAAATAAGTTCCACTTTTCACCATACCGAAAGCAATAAATTTTACTGCTTTCTTCTCTAACTTTAGCTTTTCCATTGGGAATAGGTACAATTGAAGCAAAACTTGCTGGAAGGTAGCCACAAGTGCCAAGTAGCGATACTGAGCAAGACTTTCAAAACAATTCAGTATGATATAAATAGCAGCAAATGCCCCAAGACCAGAGCTCAATAAAAAGGTCAAGATTGTGTCGAGGACTTCCCGACGGTCATATCGTTCGTCAAAATAATACCGGTCTAAGGCTGATAGAAGCATCATACTGGTAATCCAAGAAAAGATCATCAAATATACTTCAAGCAGAGGAACAATAGCATACTCCGATGGCGAGAAATGTCTCCCGATAATCGGTAACACCAAGAAGTTGATGCCTTGAATAAAACTATTTCCAAATAGATAATATAAAAAGTGGTTTCTCATGATGAAGTCAGTGCTCCCCCTCGCAAAATTTACCACTATACGGTTTCCCTATCTTAATATTCGTTTAGACATTAGTCTAGAGAATACCGCAGGCGAAAAGAAAGTATTTCCTGCACGCATGCAGTCATAAATGGTTATAACTCGCCTTATAAAAGCTAACTTATAATCATCAGGGCCAGGACCTTCGCAATGCACTGCCAATTGCTTGGCAAAGCTATCCTGGATACTTTCCCGCAAGCTTAACAGCCCTACCCCGTATGGGCGAAAGTCACGATCATAGGCAGCATCGATACAAAATTTCCAATCACGAAAATACAATTGTAGTCTATAAGCGGCAATCCGCCCATTCAGCTTGATGAATAAGGCATCAGCGGTGAATCGAGACAGCACTCCAAGCATAAACCTACGTTTGCCCTCATCAAGATAGATTGAAGTCTTACCATCTAGTAGCTTAGACTTTGATACCCGATAAATATCCTTTATGTTTTCTGTCGATACTTTTTCCCAAGTACACTCGTATTTTAATCCATCCCGTCTGATCCGGTTGGTACTTGTTCGGAGATTACGCTTATGGTGACTGGAGCAATTTTCATCTATATACTCTTGAAATGAACTATAATTTGTCACTGGTATGATAGGACAAGCCGAAAGTTTAAACACGTGTTTCCTTTCGGCAATATTAAGTGTAGTCGAGCTTTCCGGAATGTATGACAAGTTCATAACATCAAACTTGATATTTTTATACAGCCAAGCAATGATATAAGCCTTACTATCCGGTTCTTGACCATCCCCGATAATATCCATAAAGGCAGATCCCCACTGCTGACTGAGGAATTCAATAAAACTGAACTGTAATCCATATTTTTTTCGTATTAGCTTAACCAAGGGAGCAATAGCGACAAGTGTGCCTTCTTTATATAACATTATAATTAGCAATTCTTTGTATAAGCCGAATTGCTGGTCTGCGCGCTGCTCGAATATTTCCCACCATAACCGTAGCCAGTCATAGGATTGGGTCAAATAAAGAGTCTGCTGGCCAGTTTCAAAGTCTCGCCATTCTTGTTCCTTATCAACAAATACTTGTCCAGTACTATATGCGACAACCTCATAAGCAGCCAACGATCTCACATCCCTATTTAACCTTATAATTCCTGGTAAATACCCTCTTTTACATTATTAAATACCCAAACTCCGTTACGATAAATGCCGTTTAGCAACTGCCCAGTACTGGTATTTCTCAAGGTCCTAGCGGGAGTGTACACCGTAAGGAACATTGTATCCCATGTTCCTTTATAGGTAATGCTATAGGTGCCATCTCCTAGCTTTACAAGTTCAGTATTGTCATAGCTTTCTACGTAATGTGCAATTTCCGTACAATTTGCAAACCATAGATCTAATCCCCTAAGTAACCCAAAAAATTTATTAAGAGAACTTATATCATCATATATGTTAGGCCTTTGCCTTTTACCGTCCGTACGAAGCCCCATATAATGCTCCTGTATGGAAATAACTAATTGTTTTTCGTATAGAAAATGGATATAGCGTTCCAGATTAAAAGTATCTAATTTGTTTTTAAAGAATCTAAGCAGATTAGCCCCTCCAAGATTCATGTTGGGATTAAAACAATCGCCACTGATGTTAGTTGGCAAATCCACAATGCTATTGCTTTTACCGAAGTAACTATGGCGATTGTCCTTGTGCTTGTGATTCATCATATGAGCCGAGGACATCCACCATTTAAAGCCTAATGCTTCAATGATCTGCGGAGCACAATTACTAGCTATATATCCCGGATATTTGCCGCCAAAAAACCGGGTGTCTAATACCTGCTCCATTTCTTTTATGTCTTTTTTAATGGCCTCAGCCTCTTGTAGCGTTAAGTACTCGAATTCATGCTGGAAATTTCCTTTGATAAATGGATTGTCTAAATTTTTATAGCGCCCATGGGCAAGTCCATGAAAAGCGAACTCAAAATGTGGACTTACCTGCTGTATAAAATCGGCCAAATTACTATAATCACAAGAAAAAATTACTTGATATCCATTATCGCGAGTTTGTAAACAATGCTGATGTAGGGGATAAAAGATGGAACCTTTTATCTCTGGAAACTTCTTTAACAGATTAGCTGTTAGATATCGATAGAGTGAGTGCTGACCGTTGAGGCCTATTCCCCAGTCATTACACGGCTCTATGTCTCCATTTATCGTAGTCGCTGTTAATGAGAAATCATCTAACATCAGGGTGACTGCTGATCTATGATTATTGTAATACCGACTTTTTTCCATAGTATTTCAATGCTCCTCCAGACTTAAAACTTCCATGACTACCGCAAAAAAAGCCTCCTCATCCCGGGCCTTAAATAGTACAGTTTCAGCCGGCCTATCACAAACATCACTGGCAACAGTAGGACAACCGAACGCTATAGCCTCTCGCAGACTTATGGCATCTCCATCAGTAATCGTGGGGCGTACTAACAAATGAACTCTCTTAAATAGTGGCCAGACTTCTTTATTCCCTGTCATAACATGAATAACTGACTGTAACCCGTTCTTGATAACTTCTGACTGCAAAAATTGATAATAGTTCAGATCACCAATCTCCGCTAAAGCTATGATCAACCCAGCCCTTGGAAATATCTCGATAATCTTAGGCATCAAATTCACACACATATCTATGCCATAAAGATCTACCCCCTGATAAAATGTCAATCGAGAGGCATTTACGATAAGTAAGGGTGAATGATCTTGGCTAAAATCCAGCATCTGCTGACTATATGAGTTCAATATGTTGTCTTCCTCCTCCAAGATCGGTGGCAGGAAAGAACTGACTAGCTTTACTCTTTCCTGATTAACTCCCAAGTTTTGCACCATAAATGTAAAAATTTTGCTGTTCAGTACATAGACAAACTCTGTCTGCCTCGCAGCCTCTTGAAGCAAATATCTTGTCAGCATATTGCCGTTTACGTAGGAATCCATCATTATGCTGCCATGACTGAATATAGAATACTTGTTTCCAGTTAGCATCTTTATGATCAACAAGGAAATAATCCTATTAACATTAGGTGAATGATAGATAAGATGTCTTTTTTTCTTACAGCATTGGTACAGCCACTCCACTTTAGACATACCATTTTCTTTAATAAATTCATATTCTGTATGAACTTTACTAAGACGGTGGAGAAAAACGGCAATCCCCCCCAAGGGTGGTGGCAACGGCCCTATCATTACAATCTTACAGTCACCTAGGCTCATCGTGACCACCACCTAACAGCTCACTTTTAAAAAAACTATATTTACCGTTAACATTTTTAGGGATTATCGGTACCCGCTGAAAAGAGAGTTGTAAATGTTTTCCCACCTTTTCCCTGATATCTGTCTCAATAGCCTGCTTTTGCCAAGTTGGCATTTCCTCATGTGAAACATACTTACACACCAAATTACCTGCTGTAGCTTGCATAAATTGGAACTGGTCCATACCCTGAAACAACTTGTTATGAATACTGCCGATAGCCATAGAGAAAGGTATCTTGTGATAATCGTCAGTAATAATCAGCTCAGCATTTCTCCCAACAATTTCTTTCAATAACAGATAATGTCGCCTGCAATCAGGACAATAGTTATTACCTTTAACAGCTAGATCTCCTGTACGATACCGAATAAATAAAGTTTTCCGCATAAAAAAGCTTGTACCTACCAAATGTCCCATCTCGTCTTCGGCAGCCTCACTACCATCTTCTTTAATGACTTCGGCTAAACCATATTGGGGATATACATGAAATAAATCGTTAGACTTACAGGGTCCAGCTAAAATCACCTTCTCAGTCATACCATAAAAGTGTATAAGGGGCGCTTTCCAAAATCGCTGTAGGTATTCCTTATCCTTGTCATAGAGTTTCTCAGAAGCTAAGATAATGGCTTGTAAATCATGCTTTTCAATGGAAATACCAGTTTCAATACACGCTATAGTAAGCTGGGTTAAGGCTGATGGATAGGCCTGAATATAGCCGGGCTTAAAAATCTTGATAGTATCTAGGTATAAATGTGCAGTCTCTCGAGTGATATGATAGGCTGATAACAGCAAATCTCCGAATAAGGTTAACTCAGCATAAGGATTGCCCCGAAAACCTCCCTGTACCCCAGCGCCACGGATAATAACAGATCTGCTAACTGGGCAAAAGCTACGCTCTTCCCACATATCATGAAGAAATGCGAATTCTGTTGACTCAGCAGCACGATCAAGGTATAGGCCTAAGGGTATGCCAGTTGATCCGCTTGTTGTTATATATTTACACCTACTACTCTCCTTTGTACTAAATCCCGCCAAATTGTCTCTAATTTGTTCTTTGGATATCTCAGGAATGCGCCGTATATCTGAATATGACTGTAATTGCTCTGGTGCGAAACCGTATTTTTTCCAATGTTCACGATATCCTGAGCAATGCTCCCAAGCGTATTGTACGATGTCCTTACATTTTTTTAACTGAAATGCGCGTATTTCCTCACCAGTAGCATATTCTGTACTCCTGATATGCGCCCTCACACTTTGATATGTTGATCCAAGATCACGCCGGGCTATCATTGCTTTGGTTTTTGCAGCAATGAACTCAGCCCCCACTGCCGGAGCCCTTCTTACGGTAGCGCCCAGCATCATCTTTATCCACTCTTTCACCTGGACGCCTCCCTTATTGCTGTAAATTAACATAATGCAGAGTAACCATATTTTTTACCCTTTGCTGGAACAATGCTGAGTTTAGAAATTCTTGACGCTTAAGACTCAAAACCTTACTTAATCGATCAGCCTTATACGTTCCCTGTTCGATGATCACTAAGTACGCTGGCGGTGCCAACAAATATTCTCCCCCATTCCAAATTGGAGTAAAGTACTTCTGAAATCGACCAATCTGTCTGATATAATCCGTACTTTCCAAGAGTATACTATCAATACCGATTCTCTTCTGATCGCCAAATGCCAGTTTCATCATCCCCGCATATTGATAGACTGGATAACTACGCTTAATGACATTGCCCCCCTGAGTCCTATCCTCAAAAACAAACGTGGTATGCATTACAAATACCGGATTCTCACGAATGTGCATGAGTAATGCTTGCTGTTTAAACCAGTCCAGATGCAGCCCAACACAATCAGAAATGTTCGTTGCTATAAACTGACATAGTAACAGGGACATAATAACCGTTCGACTTATGCCTTTCATAGATAGGCTCTGACCCAAAATTTTAAGCCCATAGACGATTATAAAACCTGCTCCTAATGACACCAATAGTTGGTGTCTGCTATGCCAGTTATCCAACTTAGGTAATAGCCCTACAAGGTTATAGGGTAATACGGCAAGAATAAAACTTACAATTCCAAAATATAGCAAATAGGCATTATATCTGTCATAACTTGAAGGATATTCGTCCCCCACATCCTCCCCGCATCCCCACTTATGGTAGAAAAAAACAGCCAATATTATAGAAAGAACAAGTAGCAAACTACTGAACGAGCTAAAAGAGTAGTCTAGCACCTTAGAAAAGGACGTCTGAAAAGACATAACTATAAATAAGGGGCTAAGGGATAAACTACTTGCAGTGAACTGATTATAACCCTCCCATGCACCACAAGGATTGAATAGCAATGCCTTAGGTATCCAATAGCCAAAAGGCAGAACAAGAAAATCCAAACTACGACAAAGGTATTTTGAGAAATCTTGAGCATTTGGCACTCTCAGACAACCAGCCTTTATAAAACTATCTTTCATCAAATATGCTAGTGGCAGCAGATAAAATATTAAAAATGAATTAGTATCAAAAGCTATAAAAAATGCTACTAGGGCCCCCACTCTGAAGGGTATTTTTTTTGTTTCCCCATACTTGACCATACTCCAGCAGGCTAGCCAAAACAAACAATTACTGACGGCGTAGGGAGTGTTGATTAATAGAAAGCGAACATTATTGACTGGCAATACGGCATAGAACAAAATCAGAAACATCCGATCTAAATCACTAATAAAATTTATTCTCTTTACTATAGTATTCAAAATAAGGGCTGATAGCAGGTAGGCGGTGAATACAATAGCCCGATACACTAAAATAGCATGATCAAAGGATAGTAAAAAGTTATGAAAGTAGGCCAACCAGCGATGTCCCTGATCATGATATATGGCAGTAATTGTTTTTGTCTTCATGTTATAGAGAGTCCAGTCATCTTGATATATCCCATTATTCAATAACATTAAGCTATAGGAAAAAGAATAGCCCAGTATAATGAATGTCCAGTCTGTTATCAATACCTGCCCAATTTTAGACAGGTACCTGAATAAAATCACCATTCCACCACTTCCCTGATCATCCTGTTAATAAGCATCATGACCGTTCACTACCACTCTGATTGTTTTAAATAGAATGATTATATCTAGCCATAAGGTCTGATTCTGCACATACCATTCATCCATCAGCAACCGTCCAGGAAAGTCAATACTGTTTCGGCCGCTAACCTGCCACAATCCCGTTATTCCTGGTGTAGTCTGCAAAATAATACTAACAGAGTAGCCCATTTGCTTTTCCTCCCGGGGTAAGTAGGGACGGGGACCTACAAGGCTCATTTCACCCTTGATCACATTGATGAGCTGTGGCAATTCATCAATACTATATTTTCTCAGTTTGGCTCCGATTGTCGTTAGCCTCGGATCAAAGCATCTCAATTTAGCAAATCGCTCCCACTCTTTTTCTGCCATTGGCTCTGTTCTTAAATATTCTTCTAGGACAGACTCACAATTTTGTTTCATGGTGCGAAACTTATAACAACGAAAGTAGCGTCCGTTTTTTCCTAATCGGCTATCGATATAAAACACCGGTCCTCTGGAATTTAGCTTAATCATCACCGCAACTACTCCCATTATAGGTATCACTAATACCAGAATGATCATTCCTGCCAAAATATCAAATAGTCGCTTTATTCCACAGGTGAAAAAGCCTTTTGCAGCTGCAATACGCACCGAATCTAAGGACTGATTCATAG
>Ga0316602_10000648_pt1 | contig 14966 bp, 12 predicted proteins | sample OWC_soil_day10_C_FD_203103 | JGI IMG/M metagenome (GOLD analysis project Ga0316602, IMG submission 203103) | Wetland soil microbial communities from Old Woman Creek delta, Ohio, United States - OWC_soil_day10_CT | ecosystem: Environmental > Terrestrial > Soil > Wetlands | place: USA: Ohio... | reverse complement strand
TGAATACAGTGGAAAAATCCATGGAATATGTAAAGCTGGTATCATCTATGTATTTAAACGTCTATCCGGATATCGGGAATATCACCAACGCAGCCAAAACTTACGGAATCAATGCCTTAGATGACTTACGCGCAGGGAAAGGTCATCTGGTTGCCATGCATTTAAAAGAAACTGTTCCTGGAAAATTCAGGGAGATTCCATTTGGAACAGGGCATGTGGATTTTGAAAGTGCCATTCAAACAGCCTGGGAACTGGGGATCAGAAAATATGTGGCAGAGTTTTGGTATACCGGTAATTCTCAGTGGATGAGAGAACTTTATGATGCAAATAAACGGATGACGGAGATTCTGGATAAACAATGCCTTAAGGAGAGTGTGCAATGAAAGCAGAGAAAAAGGTATTGGGGCATTTAACAAAATGTTATTCGGTTGCCCCCCTCAATTATAAAGGGACAGAACATTTTCTGGTAGCAGCGGAAAAGGAAGATCCCTGTCTTTTATTTGATATGGACGGAAATAAGGTGGATACTGTCTGGGAAGAACCAGGCGGCACTATGTCAATGGTACAGGTTCCCGGAACAGACGGACAGTTTCTGGCAACCCAGCGGTTTTATTCTCCCAATGATTCCAAAGAGGCAGTCATAGTACTGGTAACACCTGATAATTCAGGTAAGTGGCAGATAAAGACCATTGCAGCCCTTCCTCATGTCCATCGGTTTGACATACTAAAAAGGGGAAAGACACTTTATCTTCTGGCCTGTACCTTAAAATCCGGTCATGAGTATAAGGAAGACTGGTCCAGTCCGGGCAGAGTCTATGCTGCGGTGCTTCCGGAAGATCTTTCAAAGCTTTGCGAGTCCAGTCCATTGCAGCTTGAAGTAATTCAGGAAGGACTGTTGAAGAATCACGGCTATTACCGGGTGGAGGAAAACGGAGTAGATACGGGACTGATATCCTGTGAAGGAGGAGTCTTTCAGTTTGTACCGCCGTTTCAAAAAGGGGAAAAGTGGGAGGTGCGTAAGCTGCTTGACACTCCTGCCAGTGATGGCGTTTTAATTGATTTTGATGAGGACGGGGAAAAAGAGCTTGCTGTATTGTCCCCTTTCCATGGTGACTGCATTTCCATTTACAAAAAATCCGAAGGCAGTTATAAAAAAGTTTATGAATATGAAAAAAAGGCAGAGTTTTCCCATGGGATATTTGGAGGAAGCTTATGCGGGAAGCCTGCTTTGGTGGTGGGGCACAGGCAGGGAGAGAGAAATCTTCTTTGCTTTACCTGGAATAAAGAACTTAAGATATTTCAATGGGAGATTCTGGACCGGGACTGCGGACCTGCCAATGTTCTGCATTTAAAAAAAGAAGGGGAAGACTTATTAATCAGCGCAAACAGGGAAATTGATGAAATTGCCATGTACCGGATTACACCATAGGTGGAATAACCGGGTTTCTAAAAGAGAATAGACAATTATACCTTTGTGAAGTATACTGAAATTAAGTTGAACGGCAGATTTATCCATAAATTTTCTGCTGAGACACAAAGGAGGAATTGTCATGAAGAGCATAAAAAACAAAATATTTCTTTACATGGCTTTAACTGTTTTTATCTCACTCACAGTAGTTGGTGGCATCAGTATTTATTTAAATTATTACAGTATGATCGGAACTATGAACCAGTCCATGACGGAACTGGCTGGAACAGCGTCTGAGCGGGTGGCAAAGGAGCTGGATATTTATAAGAATCTGGCTTATGAAGCGGGAAGCATTGCAAGACTGGCTAATCCGGAGACAGGTATTGATGAGAAGAAGTCTATTATCGATCAGAGAGCCAAGACCCATGAGTTCCAGAGAGGGAATATTATAGGGGCAGATGGTATCAGCATTTTTGATGGAAAAGACTATTCGGACCGGGATTATTTTAAACGTTCAATTAAAGGAGAGATGGCGGTATCGGAACCATTAATCAGCAAGGTTACAGGGCAGATGACGATTATTATATCAGCCCCTTTGTGGGAGAATGGAATTCCCGAAACAAAAGTGGTAGGAGTTGTTTATTTTGTTCCCAAGGAAACCTTTTTAAATGATATCGCTGCTTCCATACAGGTAAGCAAGGGTTCCAATGCCTATCTTCTTAATCAGTCAGGGAAGGTAATTGCCGATCCGGATATGGATAAGGTTACAAACGGAGTAAATGTCCAGGAAAGTGCTTCAAAGGACTCAGGGCTTGCACAGCTTGCAGCGCTTGAAGCAGAGATGACCCAGGGGAAAAGCGGTTTCGGACGTTATGAAAACCAAGGGCATAAGATGTTTCTTTCCTATGCGCCCATCGCAGGGACGGATGGCTGGAGCATTGGAATCAGTGCACCTATGTCGGATTTCATGGGATCCACTAAAACAGCCAGCGTGATTACTCTTTTACTGATTGCAGTATTTCTCGTAGTTGCAGGAATCGTATCCGCTGCTCTGGCAGGCAAGATAGCAAGTCCCATTACTTCCTGTGCAAACCGGTTAAAGCTGCTGGCAGAGGGGGATCTTGATTCTCCTGTATCAGAGGTGAAAAATAAAGATGAAACAGGTATTCTTGCAGATGCCACCAGAGATCTGGTTTTAAGACTTGGTATGATTATCAAGGATGTGGATTACGTTCTTCATGAGATGGCGGCAGGAGATCTGACAGTCAGAACAACCTGTGACTCTGCCTATGTAGGGGGATTCAGAGGAATATACGAGGCGATGCATCAATTAAAAGCTCAGCTTGGAGAGACTCTTTTAAGCATCAGCCGTTCTTCCGGCGAAGTAGCGGCAGGAGCAGACCAGGTATCTGCAGGAGCTCAGGCGTTATCTCAGGGAGCTACGGAACAGGCAGGCTCCATAGAGGAACTGGCTGCTACAATCGGTGATATATCAAAGCAGGTAGAAGGAAATGCAAGAAGTGCCAGGGAGGCCAGTAACAAGGCGAAAGAAATGGCTGAGGAATTAAGCAGCGGAAAAGAACAGATGCTAAAGATGACAAAAGCCATGGATGAGATTTCCCAGACGTCCGGGGAAATCGGAAAAATAATAAAGACAATTGAAGACATTGCTTTCCAGACCAATATTCTGGCATTGAATGCGGCAGTAGAAGCCGCAAGGGCAGGGGAGGCAGGAAAGGGCTTTGCAGTTGTGGCAGATGAAGTGAGAAATCTGGCGTCCAAGAGTGGGGAAGCATCAAAGAACACCTCTTCCCTGATCGAGAACTCCTACCAGTCTGTGCAAAATGGAGCACTGATTGCAACAGAAACAAAAGAATCCTTAGACCGGATCGCCGCTTCTTCTGAAAGAACTGTAGCTTTAATTAATGAAATTTCCAATTCGTCAGCAGAGCAGGCCGTTTCCATTGGTCAGGTAAATCAGGGAATTGATCAGATTTCAAGTGTGGTTCAGACAAACTCCGCAACAGCCGAAGAGAGTGCGGCAACCAGCGAGGAGCTTTCCGGTCAGGCACAGATTTTAAAGAATCTAATCGACCGATTTCGACTTTAATCGATTTTATTAAAATAGCGTTAAGGTTCCACCCAATCTCTATCTTTTTATAACATATATTACTAAAATAGAAGGGTAGAAGGAGGGATGAATTATGGGGTTTATAATTGTTTTGCTTATGGCAGTATATGCTTTCATCGGTGGACTGACAACGCTTTATCTGTTTTTCAGCTTCCCGGCGGTGATCGTTTGGAAATTTTACAGAAAACTAAAATATGGAATTTCTGTCTTTAACTGAACATGCAATTAAATAAACAGGCACCAGATCGTCCTGATATCAGGAATTCTGGTGCCTGTTTATTAAAATCAGATATTGGTGAGCCGTTCAAATAAATTGTTTACATTGATGCGTCCGTATCCCCAGACATTATTTGGATAGACCTCAGAGGGGCTTCTTACGGCACCCCTTATAATTAACCGGTTAACGTCATATCCGGTCAGAGAGGTATAGTTGCCTCTTGGAATTCCCCATTCAAGTACCATGGCGATAATTCCTGCTGCATGGGCGCAGGCGGCTCCGGTGCCGGTTGCAGTCCCGTATTGGTTGCCGGGAACAGCACAGGGAATCTGGTAGCCGGGTGCAGCAATATCCGGCTTAACCAGACCGTTTCTGGTATAACCTCTGCTGGATTCAGGAAGAATGCCATCGTTAAACTGATTATAAGCTGTAACGGTCAGCTGGTTGGCTCCATTGCCCGGAGATGTGATGGTAGTATCCGGATTGGGTGCTAAAAAATAGGTGCTGTCGGATATGATGGATCCGCTTGGCAGCCAGCAATGAAACGAAAATGATTCATTTTCAAGACTCTGGGCCCGTAAAGACCACACACCGGGCTGGGGGTTTAAAAAACGGATTAAAATAAGCTGATCTCCGGTTTCCTCTTCAAAAATAATATTATTCACCCACACAACACTCTGGGTAAAAATAAAATTGAATTTCCGGCAGTCTGAGATGGAAGGATAAATTCTCTGGGTCGATTCCCTGTTTGGCGTAGATATATCAATGGAGATTCGGTCTGGTGCATATGGCCAGATTTCCATCCAGAATTCTTTGTCATTTTCTCCAATTCTCAATTCAAAATCATTATAAAAGGGCACTGTTAACGTACTGTTAAAATAATGCCTTTGTGTATTTCCTTCATTTCCCGCGGAGACAGATACGCCAATTCCCGGAAGCTGCACCAGATAGGTTAAATAGCTGCTTAATGCCCCTTTGCCATCGTGACTGCCCTGACTTGTGCCAAGTGAAATACAGATAACAAGGGGAAGCTTCAGTTTCTGTGCAGTCAAAAAGAGATATCTGACCCCCAGCAGAATGTCTGATTCCTGGAAGCAGTATGTATCTTTTGGTATGGTAAATACATTTTTTAAGTTTTCTTTTGCCTCCTTCAGCTTTACTATTACAATCTGGGAATTGGGAACCACTCCGTCAAAGACCTGATCAGCACTGACGCTGCCTGCTGCAATGCTTGCCATAGCAGTTCCGTGTCCGTTGGTATCAGTAGATGGAACAATGGAAAGAGGATCTTCTGACGTTAAAGCCAGATTGATCGCCTCTCTGTTATATTCACTGCCGAAGGTAAAACCCTCCGGAATAATTCCGGTCTGCACTGTCTGATCCCATATAGAAATAATGCGTGTGGTTCCGTCGTTATTGCGAAATGCGTTATGCTGGTAGTCAATGCCGGTATCCACAAAGCCCATTAAAATGCCCTGACCGGTCAACTTCAAAAATGGATTTCTCTGAACCGTGCCAATACCCGACTTTTCTATACTGATGGTGGATTCAAGAGTATAAAGTGAGGGAAAGACGTTATAGGGGTGTGTTCCTAAATCACAGGGATCTGTTCCGGTTGTGGGAATATGAAGCAGTGAGCTTCGCTCTGTAAGTGGTGTGATATTGTCTCCCGTATCATAGGAGGGGACCGAAATATTGTTAATGATTAAGTCGTAATAATTATTATCCAGTATTTTATTCAAAATCAGGCCTCCTCACCGCACCAATATTAATAATTAAAACACCCTTTTAAGACAAATAAATCAGATATTGGTCAGCCTTCGAAACAGGTTATTTACATCAAGCCGGCCATATCCCCAGATGTTGTTTGGGTAGATGATAGAACTGTCACGTGCAGCTCCCCGGATCAACAGCCGGTTCACATCATTTCCGGTCATGGATGTGTAATTCCCCCTTGGTATTCCCCATTCCAGTATCATGGCGATAGCTCCCGCTGTATGAGCAGCGGCGGCACCAGTTCCAGTCATGGTTCCATAAAGATTTCGCGGAATCGCACATGGTATCTGATATCCGGGTGCGGCAATGTCTGGCTTTATCAGCCCGTTTCTTGTATAACCTCTGCTGGATTCAATGAGAATACTGTCATTAAACTGATTATAGGCAGTAACGGTCAGCTGACTGGTTCCATCTCCGGGAGAGGTAATGGTAGTATCCGGATTTGGATTTAAAAAAAATGTGTCATTTGTAATAATATCACCGGAAGGAAGCCAGGAATGAAATGATATGGGTTCATTTTCCATGCTTTGTACCCGGATATTCCAGACTCCTGCAAGAGGATTTTGAAAACGCAGCAGAATCAGCTGATCGCCGGATTCTTCTTCAAATATAAAATTATTTACCCACAAGGTACTTCCTGTAAAAATAAAATCAAACTTTCTGCAGGAACCAATGGTAGGGAAAATCGGCTGAGTGGATTCTCTGTTTGGGGTGGAAACATCTATGGAAACACGGCCCAGTGAATAAGGCCAGATCTCCATAAAAAACATGGAATCGTTTTCTCCTATTCTTAATTCAAAGTTATTATAATAAGGCGGCGCTGTGGTACTGTTAAAATAATGACGTCTGTCATTGCCTTCATTTCCTGCTGAAACTGATATTCCGATTCCGGGCAGTCTGGCAAGATAATTTAAATAGTTGCTAAGTGCATCTGTGCCGTCATGACCGCCCTGGCTGCTGCCAAGTGCAATGCAGATGACTAACGGGCGGCTGGCATTCTGGGCATACGTTTCCAGATACCGGACGCCCAGAATAATATCAGATTCCTGATAACACAATACATCCGGCTTTACAAAGTTCATACTCCTTAAGTTCTGTTTGGGATCTTTTAGCTTTACAATAACCAGTTCTGCTTCCGGCACCACACCAGTAAAGGAATTCTCCGGATTATATCTTCCTGCAGTGATACTTGCGACAGAGGTTCCGTGGCCTACAGTATCCACGGAAGGTACAATCGATAAGGGGTCATCTGATCTCAGGGCGATATTAATGGATTCTCTGTTGTATTCTGTTCCAAATGTAAATCCTACCGGCGGATTGTTGCTCTGAATGGATTGATCCCAGATAGAAAGAATTCTGGAAGTATTATCATTGTATAAAAACGCTTCATGTGTATAATCAATTCCTGTATCAACAAATCCAACAATAATTCCACGCCCTGTCAGATTTAAAAAAGGATTCCTCTGTACAGGACCGATTCCTGATTTTTCAATGCTGATGGTAGAGTTGAGTGTATACAGAGTTGGAAATGTGTGATATGGATATTCTCCTAACAGGCATGGAGTTGAACCGGTTGCCGGAATATGAAGCAGGGAATGTCTGATATTAAGCATGGTTATATTGTCTGAGTTATAGTTGGGAATTGAAACATTATTAATGATCAGATCATAATAATCGTTATCCAGAATCTTTTCCAAAAGACAGTCCTCCGGTCCGTTTTTCCATATTTGCCGTTACATATTTGTAAGCTGTTGAAAGACTTTATTTATATCAAGCTGACCATATCCCCAAAGATTGTTGGGGTAAGTATTAGCAGCTCCGTGCCTGGCTGCTCTCATTAACATCCGATTAATGTCATATCCGGTTAATGTGGGGTAATTTTCTCTTACGATTCCCCATTCCAAGATCATGGCAGCAGCTCCGGCAGTGTGAGCAGCAGCAGCACCTGTTCCGGTTGCACTGCCGTAGGAATTCCCCAAAACTGCGCAGGGAAGCTGAAATCCGGGAGCGGCTATATCCGGTTTAATCATTCCATTTCTCGTATATCCTCTGCTGGCATCTGCAAGAACGCTGTCGTTAAATTGGTTGTAGGCAGTAGCAGTTAACTGTTGAGTACCATTTGCCGGAGAGGTTATGGTTACTGAGGGATCCGGATTTAAAAAGTAAGTATCATCGGACAGAAAAGCCCCGTTGGGAAGCCAGCAGTGAAAAGAAAAAGGTTCTCCCTTCATTGACTGCACCCTTAAATACCATACTCCGGGCATTGGATCCTTAAACCGCATTATAATCACCTGATTCCCTGTTTCATCTTCGAAAAGAATATTATTCACCCAGATGATGGTTTTAGCAAAAATAAAATCAAACTTTCTGCATTCATAGAGGTTAGGATAAATTCTCTGAGTGGATTCTCTGTTTGGAGAAGAAATATCAATGGAAATCCTGCCGGATGCATAAGGCCAGAGTTCCATACAAAATTCCTTATCCTTTTCGCTGATTTTCAGCTCAAAATCATTATACCAGGGAATCTGTTCGGTACTGTTAAAGTAATGTCTGGCTTTGTTGCCCTCATTGCCGGTTGAAGTAACAAAACAGATTCCCGGATCCTGTGTTTTAGCTGTCATGAAACTGCTGATAGCAGCGTTTCCGTCATGACCGCCCTGGCTGCTTCCCAGACAGACACATATTACAATGGGCCTTGCCGCTTTCTGGGAAACTGACAGCAGATAACGAAGTCCCAGGTAAATATCCGACTCCTGAAAACAATAAGTATCTTCAGGTACAAAGAAAATATTTTTTAGATTATTTTTCGCTTCCTTCAGTTTTACTACCACAAGCTCTGATAATGGAACGACCCCTGAGAAAGAAAGGTCTGCTAAGGGTGATCCGGCAGCTATGCTGGCAATGGCAGTTCCATGCCCGTTATTGTCTGTGGAAGGAACCACAGACAGCGGCTGAGAGGATAATAACGCTTCATTTATCTGTTCTTTTCTGTATTCGGTTCCAAAGGTAAAACTTTCCGGAGGGGTTCCTTCCTGTATTGTCTGATCCCAGATGGAATAGATCCGGCTGGTACCGTCCGGATTTTGAAATGCCGGGTGTATGTAATCAATGCCTGTATCAACTATGCCGACCAGTACGCCTTTTCCCGTCAGCCCCAGATAGGAATTTTGCTGAACGGTACTGATTCCTGATTTATCCAGGCTTACCTCAGATTCCAATGTATATAAGGAGGGAAAACTGTTATAGGAATAAGTTCCCAGGTCACATGGGTCCTGGGACATAATTGGTATATGAAGCAGAGAGTAGCGTTCACTCAGTGGTGTTATATTATCTCCCGCGTTGTAACCGGATACTATGGTATTGGCCATAATCAGGTCGTAGTAGTTATTGTCCAGAATTTTATTCAATAAAAGTCCTCCTGTCTTATACTGAGGGCATATATGATAAGTTTATGCAGCAGGAATTCTAATATGAAAGGAGGGGGGGAATAGAAAAATGTTACATCCTCTAAATATTGGTAAGTCGTTGAAACAGTTCATTCACATCTAACATTCCGTAGCCCCAGACATTATTAGGATAAATGATAGAAGATTCCCGTCGTGCTCCGCGGGTAATCAGACTGTTAATTACATTGCCTGACAGGGTGGTATAGTTGCCTCTGGGGATACCCCACTCTAAAATCATTGCAATGGCACCGGTGGCATGAGCGGCTGCGGCGCCTGTGCCGGTTAAGGTTCCAAATCGGTTTCCAGGGAGTGCACAGGGGATCTGGTACCCTGGAGCGCTGATATCCGGCTTCACGAAATTATTTCTGGAATAACCTCTGCTGGCTTCTGTTAAAATGCTGTCATTAAACTGATTATAAGCGGTGACTGTCAGCTGATGAGATCCATTTCCAGGGGATGTAATGGTGGTCTCGGGATTGGAATTTAAAAAGAACGTATCATCGCTGATCAAGCGGCCTGCTGGAAGCCAGGAGTGAAAAGCAAGGGGTTCTTTTTCCATGCTTTGAACGTTAAAATTCCAGATACCCGGCATGGCGTTTTGAAAGCGCAGCAGAATCAGCTGGTCTCCGCTTTCTTCCTCAAAACTCATATTATTAACCCATAAGACAGAAGGGGTAAATACAAATTTGTATTTTCTGCATTCCCCCAGTCCTGGGCGTATGAGCTTGGTGGATTCCCGGTTTGGTGTGGTAATATCAATGGAAAGCCTGCCAAGAGCAGATGGCCATATTTCCATGGAAAATATGCTGTCTTTTTCCCCAATTCTCAATTCAAACTGATTGGTAAATGGTACCTGCTGTGTAAAATTAAAATAATGCCTTCGGGCATTTCCCTGATTTCCCGCAGAAACAGCAATTCCATAACCGGGAAGACGCACCAGATAATTTAAATAACTGCTGAAAGCGCCATTGCCATCATGAGCTCCCTGACTGCTTCCCATGGCAATACAGATGGCAAGAGGGCGGTTGGCTTTCTGCGCGATGGAAATAAGATAAGTGATACCCAGCATCAGGTCAGTCTCCTGATAACAGGAAATACCATCTGGAACAAAAAACAAATCCTTTAAATTTTTCTTCGCTTCCTTCAGCTTAACAACTGCCAGTTCGGCAAAAGGAACGATACCGGAGAAATTCTGTTCTTCTTCCGGTGCTCCGGCGACAATACTGGCGATTGCGGTTCCATGCCCATCTGCATCATTGGAAGGAACAATGGATAACGGATTGCCAGAAGCCAGAGCCAGATTGATCGTGTCCCTTGAATATTCGGTTCCAAATGTAAAATGTTCCGGCGGTGTTCCATCCTGGACAGACTGATCCCATAAACACAGGATTCTTGAAGTTCCATCATTAAAAAGAAATGTATGATGCTGATAATCAATGCCTGTGTCAATAATACCCACGATAATTCCCCGTCCGTAGAGATTTAAATATGGGTTACGTTGTACGGCTCCCATACCGGATTTTTCAAGGCTTACGGTGGAGGTAGGAGTGTATAGGGATGGAAAATTGTAATAAGGATATTTGCCAAGATTACAGGGGTCAGTGTTTCCTACAGGAACATTCAGCAGAGAATGTCTGGTATTTAACAATGTGATATTATCCCCTTCGTCATACAGAGGCACGGAGACATTATTAATAATGAGATCATAGTAATTATTGTCCAGTATTTTTTCCAAAGGGGGGCCTCCCATAAAAAGGCAGGAGCATTTGTTCTATATTATGCTGAAAAAAAGTGAATATGTGAGAGTAGGTTATATGGTGGGGGGAGTTTTAGGCTATGAAGAGAAATAATTTATCAAGGTTATTTTGATGCAGTCTGAGGATTATATATTGATTGTTCCGAACTGATATATTAATATAATAGGAAATCGTTGAGTAGGAGATAAAAAGAATGGATGAAATCAGATTAATAAAGCCAACAATGGAATATGCAGACGATATCATGAAGTATCGTCAGGAATTTTTAGATTTAGGTGACAGCCTGGATGGCTGCGGCAATTTAAATATGTGCTCTTCGGCAGATGAATGGATAAGAACCATTGATCTTTTGGAACGTGATGAAACGTGTCCCGAAGACAGGGTCACATCTAATACATTTATTGCGGTTCGGTCAGCTGATAATAAGATTATAGGAGTCATTGACTTCAGACACCACATAAACCATCCTATTTTGAACGTTTGGGGCGGTCATATTGGATACTCCGTTCGGCCTGATGAAAGAAGAAAAGGGTACGCAAAAGAAATGTTACGGCAGAATTTAAAAAACTGTAAAGATTATGGTTTAGATAAAGTCTTAGTTACCTGCGATTATGATAATGTGGGAAGTGAGAAGACGATTCTGGCAAACGGAGGGCTTTTTGAGAAGATAGTAGTTGTTGATGAGGACAGGATTAAGCGATATTGGATTCATCTGTAAGTTTATCTGTTGCAGGTGCGTTGTTTGTACAAGAATTCGTTATTGAACGCCTGACAGCAATTGCGTTTAAAGCATCGCTCAGTAAGACTGTATCTGCTGCTAACAATGATAATTCATCGTCGTCTAAGCAATCTGCTATTTGACAAGCTAATGTAGAAATTAATAATACATCACAACAATAACTCATTGTACCACCTCGGTTATGTATCTAAAATTAATACTATTTTATGCCGTAAAGCCAGAATTATTTTAGAAAAAGGAGTTGCACAGTTTGCACAACTCCAATTAAAAATTGTAAATGTAATGTACTGATGATTTGTTGCAGATATTGTTCTGCTTACCACCTTTTTAGTTGTATTATCAATACAATCAACCCTTATTTTTGCAGTTTTAGGCAATGAACATTCACCATCTAAATAATAATCAAAAACGTTTGTGAGGGGCACTTTCAGCTTGGTAATTAAGTCATTAAAAGGACAATTTCTGGATATAGTATTGAGTATTAATAATAAACCACATTTGGGTATCAAATCTCATAATAGTCCATAGGGATAAACCTTGAAGATCATATTCTGCTACCAGCCCGGCTCTTGCCTCAAAACTTCTCGCATCATTAAACCACACTAAGTGAAAAATCCCATTACTATCCATATAATAGAAAAAAGGTGATTGTGCTGCTTCGTTAAATTGTATTGTTATATTGTTATCTGCTGCAATCTGTATTGCATTATTGTTTGCTATAGCAGTTGCTTCTGTTGCACCCGGAACATAGGGTAGTGTCCAATCATAACCGAGTGTAGTGATTCCTAAGAATAATAATTCCAGTGGAATAATACTGGTTACGTAGGCTAATAGTTCTCTTAAAACATTAACTGGGAAAATTGAGCTTGGATAACTATAAAATCTAGCCCAATCATAAGAAGCAAATAGAATTCCATCTACATATTCAGATAATCGTGAATAATCCAACTTTTCAAAGCTGACAATAGGCCCCTGAATATTCATAATTGGCGTAGTGGTGATTAGTACTCTATAACCTTCAGAACGAAATATAGCTGAAGCCTTTTTTATGTATTCTACAATACTATTTATGTTATCCGGTGTAATATCTTCGATATACATATTCACTCCATAATAACCCTTTGTTTTTATCATTTGAAGAATATTGTCAATAAGACGATCTTGCACAGAAGAGTTATTTAAAATATTCTGAGTTACTTCACGAATAATAGTTCCTTCTTCCGTAATCGTAGAAATAAACATAATGGGCGCAACACCATAAGTTTTAGCCAACTGAATTACATCAGCATCGTCAGCAATAGTAATAATTTCTCCTTCACTTGTAGCCCTATAATTGAATATAGTCAAATATGTTAAAAAAGGAAGCGTTTTTATTAAAATAGATTTATCTATATATGAAAAAGTATAACCACTAGTGGCAAAAGTTCTTGTTTTATTCGATTGATAGCTTATAACTATGGATTCACCGATATACAAAATATCTCTATTGGAAAGATAGGGATTATTTCTTAATAATTCCATTGGAGTAGTACCATGCTGCTTTGCAATACTCTCCAAAGTGTCCCCTGCCTGAACAACGTAGAGTGTTTCCGGTTGTACAATTACGATGGTTTGGCCGACTGCTAAATTATCGGGGTTTGTAATTCCATTTTCCAATATCAATCGGTCAACGGGGATTTTATAATACTCTGATATGGAAACGATGGTTTCACCTGGTTTGACAACATGTATGATCATGAATTCCCTCAAATGATCTTATTAATTCTATTATATGCTAATGTGTTGTATTTATGGGTATATAAATGCTTTATTAAGCAAATTGTTACTAAACAAAACCACCGGAATCCCCTGTAAATACAAGTGATTCCGGTGTTTTGGCTGTTTATAGAAAAATGGAAGTAATGGGGCTCGAACCCATGACCTTTCGCGTGTGAGGCGAACGCTCATCCCGGCTGAGCTATACTTCCATTTCGTGGAGATAGCGAGACTCGAACTCGTGGCCTATGCGTTGCGAACGCATCGCTCTCCCAGCTGAGCTATATCCCCTTGTCTAAATTATAGCATGAAGATTCTGAATTACAAGTATTATTTGCACAAATAGAAAAATATTTTTCATTTTTTTCTGTGGATATTGTTATAAAAAACTTCCAGTAATAACATAGAAAAGAGGCATCAATTTGTGAGATGCCTCTCTGCTTCCTAATTATAAAATTATATTAATCTGGTCGTCTTCCAGCCATTTCATCAGGTTTTCAAATACGATCCGGGCTCTTAACTTCATGGATTCAGCAGAGGCAAAAGCAATGTGTGGAGTAACAATGGTATTTTTACAGTTTAAAAGTGGGTGGGAAGTGTCAATCGGCGGTTCATTCTCAAACACATCAATTCCGGCACCTGCCAGATATCCGCTGTTTAAAGCTTCTGCAAGGGCTTCGGAATCCACTACCGGACCTCTTGCAGCGTTTATGATATAAGCTCCCTGTTTCATCCTGGCGATAGTTTTCCTGTTTATTAAATGGCGGGAATCCTCATTTAATGGGCAGTGGAGACTAACGATATCGGAGCTGGAAAGAAGTTCATCCAAAGAAACAAATTCCATGAAATCCGGTTCGTTTCCAGTGATGGTACGCTTGTATCCAAGAACGCGGCAGCCAAAGGCTTTGCAAAGCTCTGCAGTTCTTGTACCGATTGCACCGGCGCCGATAATTCCGATGGTCTTTCCTCTCAGCTCGCAGCCTACCAGACCATCCTTTGTCTTTCCTTCCCGGCAGCGGGCATCTGTCTGCATCACATTGCGTAAAAGGGAGAGCATAAGACATAAAGACAGCTCAGCAACAGCTTCGGTTGAGTAACCGGCAGCATTGCTGATGGAAATATTATTTTTTCTTGCTGCTGCCAGATCTACATGGTCCACACCTGTAAAAGCAACATCTATAAATTTCAAGTTCTTACAGGCGTCGATGACTTCACCGTTTAGTGGCATGTTGGCAATCATAATGACATCGGCATTTTGAGCTTGTTCAATCTGAACTTTGGTATCTGTGTTTTTTTCATAAGCTGTAAAACTATGACCTGCATCGATCAATGGTTTCGCACATTCATTTAACAGGCTGTCAGGAATTCCAAGAGATTCTAATAATACGATATTCATATGTATCACTCCGATCATTCATAAAATTACAGGGTCTGATAACGATAGTCCTGTAATAACAATTATAACACCATATAACAGAATGAAAAGGGATAGTTATGAATTTGTTAAAATGTATACCAGTTTCCGGATTTTTTCGATTAAGTATTTTCAATGTTCTTTTTCTATATTATAATCTCATAGACAGTGTGTCAGATGACTAATCATGACAAAAACAAAATTTGACAACAGAAAGGCACAGGCAATGGATAAATTGGATCATTTTATAAACGGAGAACTGGCGAAAAAAATAATCAGTATCATTCTTTTGGCAGTTTTTCTTTATTTTCTAAGGGGAATGC
>Ga0316602_10000645_pt1 | contig 15034 bp, 13 predicted proteins | sample OWC_soil_day10_C_FD_203103 | JGI IMG/M metagenome (GOLD analysis project Ga0316602, IMG submission 203103) | Wetland soil microbial communities from Old Woman Creek delta, Ohio, United States - OWC_soil_day10_CT | ecosystem: Environmental > Terrestrial > Soil > Wetlands | place: USA: Ohio... | reverse complement strand
GGAAAAGATGGAAGACGGGAGCGTCCTCTGGCATGGCTATTCACGTGACATTACCGAAACCAAGAAATTTGAGGAATTAATCTGGAAGCAGGCGAACTTCGATTCGCTGACCGGCCTGCCCAACCGACGCATGCTTCTTGAGCAGCTCGAGAAAGAGATCATGAAGGCTCAGCGTACAAACATGCCGCTGGCGCTGATGTTCCTGGACCTGGACTATTTCAAGGATGTGAACGATACGCTCGGTCACGGCAAAGGCGACTTGCTGCTGGAAGAAACCGCGCGACGCCTGATCGGGTGCGTCAGGAAGACCGATGTCGTGGCTCGGCTGGGGGGTGACGAATTCACCATCATCCTCCCATGCCTGACGGATTTGAATAGTGTAGAGCGTATTGCCAAGGAAATCCTCGACAAGCTGTCGGAACCGTTCAAGCTGGAGGATGAGGTTGCATATGTGACCGCCAGCATTGGCATGACGCTTTATCCGAATGATGCGGCGGACAGCGAGAGCCTGCTCAAGAATGCTGACCAGGCGATGTATGCCGCCAAGGAGCTGGGCCGCAACCGTTTCAGCTATTATGACGTGACCATGCAGGCCGCCGCACTCAACCGGCGTCAGTTAATCAGTAATTTGCACGGAGCGCTTAAAAACGAGCAATTCCGGGTCGTATACCAGCCGATCGTGGAACTGGCTACCGGTGTGATCCAGAAGGCGGAGGCGCTGGTGCGCTGGCATCACCCGGAGCGCGGCCTGGTCAGCCCCATCGAATTCATTCCGATTGCCGAAGAGATCGGCATGATCCACGACATCGGCAACTGGATGTTCCGAGAGGCGGCGGAGTTGGCGGGCAAAATGAGAGAAGTGCATCATCCTGGTTTTCAGGTGAGCGTGAATATTTCGCCTATGCAGTTCAAGTTCGATGGTATCCGGATGGCGCCTTGGTTTACCAGGCTGAAGCAAATGCATCTGCCAAAGCAGGGAATCGTGGTCGAGATTACGGAGGGACTACTGCTGGATGCCGGCAAACAGGTGAAGGACCAACTGCTGGGTTTGCGCGATGCCGGGATCGAAGTAGCGCTGGACGATTTCGGCACGGGGTACTCATCGCTGTCCTACCTGAAGAAGTTCGATATCGACTACATCAAGATCGACCAGTCCTTTGTGAGCAACTTGACGGCGGAATCCGACGACCTGGCATTGTGCGAAGCGATGATTGTCATGGCGCACCGGCTCGGCATCAAAGTCATCGCCGAAGGTGTGGAAACGCCGATGCAGCGCGATTTACTGCTTGCCGCAGGGTGCGATTATGCGCAAGGATTTCTCTTTTCACGGCCCATTTCAGATATCGAACTGAGCGACCTGGTGACTGTCAGGTCGAAGCGACCGTTACTGACCTCGTTCCCGGGGAAAGAAAAACACTAGTGGGAGCGTTATCCGGCAGTTTGGCTGCGTGGTGGAATTAATCGCTAAGGAAGATTCGAACGAATCGCCATTGAGTGTTCTGCCAGAAGCATCAGTCGCTTGTGGAAAGGATCTCAAGGATCAAATGCTCTCGTCGGGATGACCTTATTGTCATCTCCAAGGCGTCAACGTTGCCGCGCAAGCAGCTTTCGCAGACAGCCTTATGCAGCTTTGGGCCAGTCTGGCTCCTGGCTCGGTTTCTTCAGAGCCAAGCCAATCTGACCGGCGCAGAGCAAAATCGCTTCCTGGGCTTTTGCAAACAAAGTCTTGTCGCCTTCGGTAAGAACCTTCAAGACTTCGTATTTTTCTTCCAGATAGGTAAAGGCAAACTGTGCGTCGTATTGGGCGATGCAGGATACATTGTCAAGCAGATCGGCAAGCTTGATCGTTTTGACTTCTGCAGGCGCTCTTGCAATACGCAGACGGTTCTGCTCGATTCGAGCCGCCCTGTTACCCATTGTCGGCCTGACGTCTGTCAACCATTCAACCATGGTGGCAACCGTGTCTCCGAATTCCGTTTTCAGATCGTCGAGGGTAACCCAGGTATCTTCAATGGTATCGTGCAGCCACGCTGCAGCCAGCATCTCTTCGGTGTGGGGCACAGTTGCGACCTGAGCAGCCACCCTGTATGGATGCATGATATAGGGTTCGTACGTGTATTTCCTGCGCTGTTTTACTGCAGCATGGGCGTTTGCCGCGAACAGCCTTGCTTTTGTGACGAGTAAAGTCATGATAGTTTACTTTGCTTCCGTTTTTCGTATAGCGAAGGCGTCATGGCCTTGTGAGCCGGGCCGCCGAACCATCTACTGCTACACTGCATGCTACCGAATATTTCGGAAACCTGCGCGTTAACGATAGTATATTCCTAATCGCAATAGTTGGCTTCACGTCGATTGCGCCGCATGCCGCAGATCAACCTATCCCAGTTCCATGCTTTCAGAAAGTGCAAGGGATCATGGAATGCGTTCTACCGTAAATCTTACTCTGGCGCAATACAGACAGAATGGTATTTTGCGGCTTGCTTTTCTGCAAGAGCATTTTTAGGTATTTCGCTAAAAAACACCGTCCCCATCAATTTTGCGCACTCTCTTTTTTATTCCAAACTTCCGTTCTTTATTGCTTTGACAGGCTATGTGGCCGTTTGTGCCTGTAGTCGTCTTAGATGAGGCGTTTGTTTATTCAGCCATTGCTCTGGATGGATGCGAGCACCTTTTATGGCGTCAAATATCCAGTGACTTCATAAGAGCTAGAAATTTTTTTATGATAAATGAGGTTTTGCGGATGCATGTGCATGAAGGGTATTGCGCATGAAAAGAAGGGAGGGAATTTTTCCCATGTCGCGAGATGCGATAAAAGCGCCTCCGCGAGTCGTGACGGATGCAGAGTAAATGCGAGGAGAGACAATACGTTTTGCTAGATACGTCGTCGTATATTCCCTGCGGACAGCACGCGGTTGATGACGTCTTGCCCAATGTTGCGCTCTCTTAAATATCTGGTTGCATACATGCTTCCATAAATGTTTTTGAATCCGACACCTCTTTCCACGATGTCTGCTGTCAACTCATCTTCACGTAAAAAGGCCCGTTCATCATCTTCGCGTATATAGGATTGCTCGGGATATAGCAGCCTCCGGTCTTTCGCAGAGTGATTCTTGCGCATAATTTACCCCTGTGAAAAGTGATATGGTTTGCAAGCTCGTGCAAAAAAATTATGGCGTATTCCTTATCCGGTTTGACCACGAACGGATCAAAAGATTCTTTGGAAAAACGGAATAATAAGGAGACTGAAAGAATGAGGCTGCCAAGCGCAAACAGCGTTAATACAGGTGTGTTTTTCGTTATCTCAAATGTTTCATGAGTCACGAAACCGCAGGAGAAAGAGTGCCTCTAATTGATTGGTGCATGAATTGGGAGCAATGATGAACCCGGGTTTCAAGATCGTAGTGAAAGGCACAGTAGCAGGAATAATGCTTGTGCTGGCTGGATGCGCCGCCTATGGGCCGCCCCCCGACTCGGTAAATGGCAACTATTATGACCAGTATGGACCCGGCTATTCGGGTTATCCAGGGCAGAGTGGGTATTACAGCTATCCATATCAGCCGGGTTATTACGGCTATCCCTACCCTGGAATAGTCGGTCCTTCGCTCTATTTCGGAGCGGGACGGTGGGGCGGTTCAGTGGGTGGTGGCTTCGGGGCAACATTCGGCTTTTGATATGGACTTTATCGACAGGGTTTCGTTGGACGAAAAGCTTATTCTTCTCAAGCCGATTTTTATCCAGCTATGCGCCTTCAGGCGGAGCAGGATCGATGTCTCCGATGTCTTCGCTGGCTTCATCGCGGTCAAGCGAGCGGTTCAATTCCATTTTGTGTATCGCCATCGCCACCTCGTCACTTTCCTCCATTTTTTCTTCTTCTGTGATTTCTCTATCCAGCATGTCCGCATTCATGATCGGCGCGGACCCCGGATGGCGCTTGATGCGGTTTTTTTCTCTTTTCTGGGCCATGACTCCTCCTGATGACGCAAGAGTGGTTGTTTGTTTCCGTCGTCCGCTTGGCAATCGCTCTATACGATTGAAGCTTCGGAATGATTGCGTAGCAATCGTTTGCTATGGTCGATCTACTTCAAGTCAGAAAAAAGCCCGCGCAAGTGATGTGCGCGGGCGAAAGTCGCAATATTTTGGAGTTACAGAGCTATATTGCTGGAGCATTTATTCAATGGATTGACCAAACGCAAAAGGGCGCCATACGCTGATGTTCAAAGAACAAGTCAACGATGAGGGTCGGAAAGCGGATGGCAATGGAATGAATAAAAGGGAGCTACCCTTCTGCATTCTGATTGATGCGTCGATTCCATGCATCCGCATTATGGGCTGTTGCGCCGCAACCGGTACATGAAGGCCCGCTTGCCCCACTCTGGCTCATCCAGCCGTCCGGATTGCATTTCCATCCACAAAAAGGGCAGGGAAGAAGTGCTTCGTCTTTCCGGATGCCATTCCAGATTCCCATGAAAGCATCCCGAAAATCGGGAAAAACCGCCCTGATCGCTGTACTGATTCGAAAGACGAAGAACAGGGTGAATACGATTGGCGTAAGCAACATCAGTACAAGTCGCCTTAAGGCGACGGGCTTCAGGTCGAAGTAAGAATGCATCGAATGTTCCGTAAGATCGAATTCAGTCGCTAACAAGCTAGGGAGTTGACCCTGTTCTTTGCCATATGATACAGATAACAGAAATATAACCCTTTTCAGGTTTGTGGCAAATCGGTCTTATGGTCTGCATTTATTTTCCAGGAAACGCGACAAAATGATGTCGACAGGATAATATCTTTGAAGAAATATTGTCCTGTTATTAAGTTTTTAACCGACTTCAAGGAGAAACGGATGCCATTTTTTTCGGCCAACCTCTTCAGAAGAATTGCTACGGCAATAGGCGTGGCGTTCTTTCTCGGTTTTGCACACCTATCTCTGGCTCAGGCGGATGCGCCCCAAATTGGAACGCAGGTACCCGGCTATTATCGACTGATGATCGGCCAGTTCGAAGTGACTGCTCTTTTCGATGGCGCATTCGAACTCGATTCCCAACTGCTGACCAATGCCAAGCCAGCCGATATTCACAGATTGCTGCAAAGGCGGTTTGTCGGCACATCCAAGATGCAGACGGCGGTCAACAGCTATCTGATCAATACCGGCAAGCACCTGGTTCTGATCGATGCCGGTGCAGGCAAGTATTACGGGCCGTCAGTCGGCTTCATGCTGCAGAACCTGAGGGCGGCCGGCTACGATCCTAAACAGGTCGATACGATTATTCTTACCCACCTGCACGGCGATCATATCGGCGGACTCGTGGATACAGCGGGCAATCCTGTTTTCCCTAACGCCAATGTTTACGTCGACAAGGCTGACCACGATTATTTTCTTTCGCAGAAGAACGCCGATGCGGCTCCCCCTGAAAGGAAACGCATGTTCAAGACGCCGCTTGATATAGCGTCTGTTCTTGTCAAAAAAGGAAAATGGCATATCTTCAGCGACAGGATGGAACTGGTGCCTGGCATTACCGCCATGGGCGCCTACGGCCATACGCCGGGTCATACAGGGTTCTTAGTGGAGTCACAGGAACGCAGCCTCTTCATTTGGGGAGATCTGGTCCACAGCCATGCTGTCCAGTTCGCGCGCCCCGATGTGGCGTTTGAATATGATGTCAATCAGCAACAGGCTGTTGCCGTGCGGAATTCATTGCTGAAGATTGTCGCGCGCAGTGGCATGCTGGTTGCGGGCATGCACCTGCCTTTTCCGGGAATAGGCCATGTCCGTTCGGAGGGCGCCGGCTCCTACAGTTGGATACCGATCGAGTTCAGTCCGCTGAAAAAGTAGAAAATTTTCACACTCAATCGGGATGGCGGGATTTTTCCGCCATTTCTTTTTTGCGAAACCATTTTGCAGGGTTATTGCGATTGGATGACGGCACGCCTGAAGCGTATCATCGCGCCCGTAAAGAAAATCGAGCCGATACCTGCAATCGCGAGCATGTCCGGCCAAACCGTCTGGATTCCCGCTCCCCGATAAAGAATGGCCTGGGCAAGCTTGACGAAGTAGGTTGTCGGCGCAGCCTGCATGATTCGCTGCACGAGAACAGGCATGCTCTCAAGCGGCGTAACGCCCCCGGACAGCAGTTGCAGCGGCACGATCGTCAGGATGATCAACAGTCCGAATTGCGGCATCGAGCGTGCGACCGTTCCAAGAAAAATGCCGATCGAGGCGGCGGAGAAAAGGTAGAGTACCGCACCAAAAAGAAAGAGGCTCAGCGAACCGGCGATCGGTACCTGAAGCAGTATCCTGACGACCAGAGTCAGCGCCAGTGTTGCACCTATGAGCACGGCGATCCCATTGGCCCATATCTTGGCCAGCATGATGTCCAGCGGCGACAAAGGCATCGCCATCAGATGCTCCAGCGTGCCATGTTCGCGCTCGCGAATGAAGGCAGCACCGACCAGGATGATCGTCAGCAGCGTGATGTTATTGATCACTTCCATGACGCCGCCGAACCAGAACCCGGTCAGATTGGGATTGAACCGGACATGGGTGACCAGCCTGACTGGCGGGTCGAGCGTCTGCTGCCTTCCAGTCAGGTATTCGGTGATCTCGTTGCTGAAAATGGTTTGAATATAGCTTGCTCCGATGAAGGATTGACTCATGATCGTGGCGTCGATATTGACCTGAATCGCCGGTTTTCTTCCCGCTTGCAAGTCGCGCTGGAAACCGGGGGGAATCACGATGGCAAACGAATAGGCGCCGCGATCCATGGCGAAATCCATGTCATGGAGTGTGATCTTGTCCGGCGTCTTGAAATAGGGAGGGGTCAGGTCGTTTGCCAGCCGCTCCGACAGCGGCGACCTGTCCTCGTCAACGATGGCGACAGGCGCATTCCGCAATTCCTGGGACACGCCTTTTGCCGCACTGTAGATCGCTCCGGTAAAGGCCCACAGGATCAGGATCAGCAGTGCCTTGTCAGCCCAGAGGCTGCGCAATTCCTTGAGTCCGAGCCGGAAGATGTTGGAAAGATGGTTCTTCATGGGATTCCTATTTCTCCTGCTTGGGCAGCAGGACGTAGGAAACGGCCGTCAGGACCGGAATGAACAATGCCAGCGCCATCAGTGGGCCGGCCAGGGCCGAGAAGCCCAGCGCCTTGGTAAAGACGCCGCGGCTGATGACAAGGAAATAAGAGGCGGGGAAAAACTGGCCTATCCAGTAGGCCGCGCCCTCCAGCGACCCGACCGGCGTGGTCAGCCCTGAGAATTGCACCGTGGGCAGCATGGTGAGGATGGCCGTGCCGAACAAGGCCGAAATCTGCGTTTTGGTAAATGTCGACATGACCAGGCCGAATCCGGTGGTTGCCGTCACGTAGAGCAAGGCGCCGACGGTAAGCGTCGCGAAGCTGCCTTTCATCGGAACATCGAACAGCCAGATGGCCTGTGCGATCAGAAGGAAAAAACTCACCATGGATATGGCGATATACGGCAGTTGCTTGCCGATCAGAAATTCCAGTTTCGTCACCGGCGTCACATACAGATTCGTGATCGAGCCAAGCTCTTTTTCCCTTACCACGCCGAGCGCCATCAGGATGGACGGAATGAATATCAGCAGAAGAGGTATGACCGCCGGAACCATGGCGTAAATACTGCGGAAATCCTGGTTGTAGCGATATCGCAATTCGAGACTTGCCGGCAATTCGGTAGACGTCGTCCCCGTCGTATCGACCGCCAGCGAGTCCAGATACTTCTGGTGAACGCCCTTAACATATCCCAGAGACGTCTCACCACGAAAAGGCAGGGAACCGTCGACCCATGCAGCCACCTCCGGATGCCGCCCCTGTGTCAGATCGCGCCCAAAAGCGGGCGGTATCTCGATGGCTACCGTCAGTTCGCCCGTCTTCATGCGCTGTTCCAACTCGGCCCCGTCGCGTATCGGCGAGCGCTCCAGAAAGTAGTGAGACCCGGCAATGTTCTGAACATAATCGCGCGATTGCGGAGAGTTATCCTGATCCAGCACGGCGAATCGCAGATTTTCCACGTCCATCGAGATGCCATTGCCGAGCACGAACAGCAGCAGTACCGATCCAATGAGGGAAAAGGCAAGCCTGATCGGGTCGCGCCGCAGTTCCAGCGTTTCACGGAACGCATATCCGAGCAACCGGCGCAGGCTGAATGAAGAGGCAACGGTCGGCTCGCTGGCTGAGGGGAGGGAGGCCTCAAAGACCGGCGTATCGTCTTTTCCAGTCGCATCTTCCAGATAGGCGATGAAGGCATCCTCCAGCGTTGGAGCATGCTTGTCCTTTTGCAGATCGGCAGGCACACCACTTGCCAGCACGCGTCCGGCGTGCATCAACGATATCCGGTCACAGCGCTCCGCCTCGTTCATGAAGTGGGTCGAAATGAAAATGGTGACGCCTTGCTCGCGCGAAAGATGAATCAGATAGCCCCAGAACTGATCGCGGGCAATGGGATCGACGCCCGATGTTGGCTCGTCCAGAATCAGCAGCTTCGGTTCGTGCACCACTGCGACCGCGAGCGACAGGCGCTGCCGGATGCCAAGCGGCAGATCGGCGGCATTCATGTCCTTATAGTGCGCCAGGCCGAACCGGTCGGTCAGGTCGGCGATGCGTTCGCGCATCTTGATGGGAGCGAGGTGGAACAGACGTGCGTGCAGATCCAGATTCTGGGCCACAGTCAATTCACCGTACAGTGAAAACGACTGCGACATATAGCCGACCTGGCGGCGGGTCTCGATGTTGCGCGCATCGACCGGCACGCCGAACAGGCGCGCACTGCCTTCCGTCGGCGGCAACAGCCCGGTCAGCATTTTCATGGTCGTGGTCTTGCCGCATCCATTCGAGCCTAGAAAACCGAAAATTTCGCCCTTGCCGATGGTAAAGCTGACCTTGTCGACAGCGACAAAATCGCCGAACTTTTGCGTCAGTCCTTTCGCATCGATGGCCCACTCGTTTTCATCGGCTTGCCTGGGCGGAATCACCAGTTTTTCATGCTCCCTGCGCTGGGATTCCGGCAGGAAACGAATAAACGCCTCTTCCAGCGTGGCAGCGCCGGTCCGTTGCTTCATCTGGCCGGCCGAACCCCTGGCAATGATCGTTCCGGCGTTCATGGCCGCCAGCCAGTCGAAACGCTCGGCTTCTTCCATATAGGCCGTGGCAACCAGCACGCTCATGCCTTCATGACGATGGCGGATGGAATCGATCAGGTCCCAGAACTGCCGGCGGGAGAGGGGATCCACGCCTGTCGTCGGTTCATCCAGGATCAGCAGATCGGGATCATGGACGAGAGAGCAGCACAGCCCGAGTTTTTGCTTCATGCCGCCCGACAGCTTGGCGGCGGGCCGGTCGCGAAAGGGGGCAAGTCCGGTCGCTTCCGTGAGTTCGGCCATGCGGCGCGTTCTTTCCCGGTGATCGAGACCGAAAAGCCGTCCGAAGAAATCGATGTTTTCCGCGACGGACAGCGTCGGATACAGATTCCGGCCCAATCCCTGCGGCATATAAGCAATGCGGGGCTGGAGGCGGCTGCGCGTCCGGGCATGGCCGATGTCGCCGCCGAGCGTTTCGATGCGCCCGTCCTGTATTTTCCGCGCACCCGAAACCAGGGCCAGCAATGACGATTTTCCGACGCCGTCCGGGCCGATCAGCCCCGCCATGCAGTGCGAGGGAATGTCAATGCTGATCTTGTCGAGCGCAATGGTTTCCCCGTAGCGCAGGCTTACCCCGTCCAATCTGGCAGCAGGCGGATTCTCCATCGTTATCTCGGCTGCAAGGATTCCGGCCAGGCGGCATTTGGATCAGTCTGCACCCAGGCTACCCCCGGCATGCCTGGCTTGGCGATATTGGCATTTTTTGCTATCCAGTCGCGATTCACTCTGACTTTGACGCGGAACATGAATTTTTCCCGCTCATCCTTGGTCTCCACCTCCTTGGGCGTAAATTGGGAGCGCGGGGCGACAAAGACGACATGCGCGGGGATGGGTGTGCCCGGCAATGCATCCAGCACGATGCGGGCGGGGCTTCCCAGGACCACCTTGCCCGCTTCGCGCGTGGGCAGGTAGATCGACATGAAGACGTCGGACAGATCGAGCAAGGTAAGCACCCGCCCGCCTGCGGCAAGGACTTCGCCCGGTTCCGCCAGGCGGTACAGCACCCGTCCGGCGACAGGAGAGCGCAGAGTCGTATCGTTGACGTTCACTCGCAGTGCTTCAGCCCTGGCATCCGCGGCGGCCACGCCGGCATCCGCTTCGCTGACCCGGTTGCGTGCGGCTGTCAGTGCCGCATTGGCGGTTTCCAGCGAACTCCGATCGCGGTCAAGGCGTTCGGCAGAGATAAAGCCCTTCTTGACCAGCTCGCTGCTCCGGCTGAGGGTCATTCTGGCCAGCGATTGCTGGCTGGCGGCACTGGCGACATTGGCGCGGCTTTCGCGGGCCTGTTCACGCGCCTGCAGCGCCGCCGCTTCGGTGGCGCGCAACTGGGCGGCCAGATCCTCCGCATCCAGTTTTGCGGCTATCTGACCGGCTGCCAGATCGTCACCCTCGCGAACCAGCACCTCCGCCAGCCGTCCCGCCGTCTTTGTCGCTACGACCGTTTCGGTTGCTTCCAGCCTTCCGTTTCCGGAGGCAAGCCCGGGATGATCATTTTTGGGCCGCAGAAAGAACCACACTGCAAAGCCGATGACCAGGATCAGGGCTATACCAATGATCAGCTTCTTGCGCAATGAAGAGGAAAACATGGAAGACTCCTTGTGCCACTTGAATGACGCCCGTTGATCCGGCCGAATCCGCTTATGGAAAGCGAAATCGGCGATTCATTATAGCCAATCGGACAAGACGGTCCATATGGAAACGCAAGGAATGGCAATCAAAGAAAAACATCTCCTGATGGCGATGTTTGCGGGCTTGCAGGGCTGCAGCATGGGATTGGCAGCATGCCTTGCGTTGGATGGCGTTCGCATTTTTGCTAACATCCTTGATTTGCTGCGTGCAAAAACCGAATTGTCCTTTCCTGATACACTTCTTTCCTTGGACGAGACCGGCGTTTGCCGATAACGCAGGCCCGAGTACGGCTGAAAACGGATTGATACCGATACAATGACCAGTTCACCACTATCTACCCACGAAATAAACCAGTTATCCCCCCGTCCGGAAAAGAAAATGGAACTGGTTTGTCCGGCCGGAAGCCTGCCGGCTCTGAAACTGGCGGTGGACAATGGCGCCGACTGCGTCTACCTCGGGTTTCGCGACGAGACCAATGCACGCAATTTTGCCGGGCTCAACTTCGATGAGAAGACGTTGGCGGAGGGCGTGCGCTATGCGCATGAAAGAGGCAGGAAGGTGCTGGTCGCCCTGAATACCTATCCGAAGCCGGACGCATGCAAGAGATGGACGGATGCGATCGATCGGGCAGTGCGGTTTGGAGTCGATGCCCTGATCGTGGCCGATCCCGGCCTGATGCGCTATGCAAGGGATACCCATCCGGATTTGAGGCTGCATCTGTCGGTGCAAGGTTCGGCGACGAACTACGAGGCCATCAATTTCTACCATGATCATTTCGGTGTTTCACGCGCCGTTTTGCCGCGCGTGCTCTCGATCACGCAGGTCGAACAGCTCTTGAAGAATACGCCGGTCGAAATCGAAGTGTTCGGGTTCGGCAGCCTGTGCGTCATGGTTGAAGGACGTTGCGCCCTGTCATCGTATGCGACCGGGGAGGCACCCAACAACAATGGCGTGTGTTCCCCGGCAAAAGCAGTACGCTGGCAAAAGACCCCGAAGGGGCTGGAGTCGCGTCTGAACGGCGTATTGATCGACCGCTATGCCGAGGGTGAAAATGCGAGCTATCCCACGCTTTGCAAGGGACGCTTCGAGGTGGCGGATGAAAGTTATTATGCGATCGAGGAGCCGGCCAGTCTCAACACGCTTGAATTGTTGCCGAAGCTGATGACAATGGGGGTCTCTGCCATCAAGATCGAAGGAAGACAGCGCAGTCCGGCTTATTCCGGTCAGGTTACCCGGGTATGGCGAGAGGCAATCGATGCCTGCCGGAGCGCCCTGGACAGCTATACCGTAAAACCGGCCTGGATGGCGGAACTGAATAACGTGGCTGAAGGACAGCAGCATACTCTTGGCGCATACCATCGCTCATGGAAGTGAGCCAGGGATTTGAAATGGAGCAAAACAGCATGAAACTGGCGCTGGGTCCGCTACTTTATTATTGGCCGCGCGAACAGGTTTTCTCGTTTTACGAGAAGGTGGCAAGCATGCCGGTCGATATCGTCTATTTGGGCGAGGCCGTCTGCGCGCGCCGTCACGAATTTCGCCTTGACGACTGGATGGAGGTCGCCCGGATGCTTTCCGGGGCCGGCAAGAAAGTCGTCCTTTCGACACAGGCGCTGATCGAATCCGAAGCGCACGTGAAAACGATGCGTCAGATTGCGGAGAACGGCACGTATCAGGTCGAAGCCAATGACATGGGAGCAGTGCGCTGCCTGACGCAGCAGGCGTCTTTCGTCGCCGGTCCTCACCTTAACCTGTACAATCCATCGGCGCTTCAGTTGATTGCCGGACTGGGCGCATCGCGCTGGGTCATCCCGCTTGAAATGGCCAGACACGACCTGGAACAGATGCAGCGGAGCAGGCCGGATGGCGTGCAGACCGAAGTATTTTCCTATGGACGCATGCCGCTCGCGTTTTCGGCGCGCTGTTTCACCGCTCGCCATCACAATCTGCCCAAGGATGATTGCCGGTTCAGCTGCATCAATTATCCAGATGGACTTGAATTGAGAACGCGGGAAAAACAGCCTTTCCTGGTCCTTAACGGGATTCAGACACAATCCAGCAGCGTGTACAACCTGATTGGCGAATTGCCGGCCATGGAACAGTTGGGGGTCGATGTGGTGCGCATCAGTCCCCAGGCAACGCATACCGACAGGATTGTGCTTTTGTTCGATCATGTCCTGAAGCGGCAGATATCATCCGGAGATGCGATGAAAGAAATGGCCGCTCTGATGCCGGGAGCGCCTTGCAACGGATATTGGCATGGCAAGCCGGGCATGGAGCAGGTTGGCACCTGATCAGACTGCAGCCGCGCCATAGTGGACCAACCGAATTTTCAGGAAAAATACCATGACACAGAATGGTTATACGGTACCCGAACCATTGGGCAAAATGCTGGGATTGCTGCCTTCCTATCCCGGGTCGCTGCTGTTCGTTTCGGCCCTTAACTTGACGCTGAAGGAACATCTGCCTGAAGATGTGCAGCAGGCAATGGTCGGGAAGCATTTTCGTATCACCGTTATCGACGCCAGGGTGGTTTTCGACTTTGTCTGGACAAGAAACGGTTTTGTGGCCGGACTGAACAAGGGAGAAGCGGATCTGAACATCAGCGCCAGTGCGCATGATTTCCTTTTGCTGGCTCAGCGCAAGGAAGACCCGGATACACTCTTTTTCAGCCGCCGTCTATCCATGGAAGGGGATACCGAGCTGGGACTGCTGGTAAAAAACACCCTCGACGCGATGGAACTGAATGTTTATGAACTTGTGAAATCGGTGCCGCTCGGTGTCCTGTGTGAAATGCGGTCCCGGTTGAAATGGTCCTTGTAAAAGCGATTGTCGACTAAAGACTCTCGACGTTGATCCGGTCTTTTGTCCGCCTTTTGCCGTTTCCTGTAACCCGGACCGATGCCGCTCCGTTTCCCATTCTGTTTCCCTATTCTTCCTCCCAGCGGAAGAGCTGGTTCTTTTTCTCTATACGAGCCCATAGCGTCTATCCGTAATTAGCATGCGTCATGCTTAAGCCTGGCGCATGGACCTCGTTTGATCACGTGTTATTTATTACCGGTTTTTGGGAAAAAACCGCGTATTGCCTTATTTAATTTACCCGGATAATATTGCTTTTTATATTTTACCCGGATAAAATATGCTGATCATATCGAGGAGTGCAACATGAATAACTTATCTGTAACAAAACGCTGTTTTGCCTTTGCCGACGCCGAGCGATGCCTGGCGGAGGGCGAACTGGATCACGTCATAACCGAGACTATGGAGGAGCTTGCCAGGCAGCCGTCTGCGCAAATTCTGGTATTCGAGGAAGAAACAGGCCGTGTGATCGACCTGGATCTGCGTGGCAGCAAGGAGGACGTCCTGCAACGACTGAAAACGGCGGCGAATGCGGATTCGGCCGGACCTGCGTCGGAGTCTGAAAAGGAGAGCGAAGCAGTGAGAGGGCGCGGCCGTCCCAGGCTGGGCGTGGTTGCCAGGGAAGTGACGCTTTTGCCGCGCCATTGGGAGTGGCTGAACGCGCAACCGGGAGGCGCTTCCGTCGCATTGCGCAAACTCGTTGAAGAGGCCCGGCACTCGCGCGCAGGCAAGGACCGTGTCCGTCTGGCGCAGGAAGCAACGTACCGCTTCATGTCGGTCGTGGCCGGAGATAGGAAGCATTATGAAGAAAGTACGCGTGCACTTTTTGCAGGTGATCGCGAACGGCTCGTTTCACTGGTGGAAGAATGGCCGACGGACATACGAAAGCGCGTTCTCATGCTTGCGGAAGAGGCGCTCCGCTGATCCCGGATCGGAATGCCAGCGGAAATGAGATGGTTTCCTGTGGCTTACGTGATGACCTTTCCCCATGCTGGTTGCCCTTGGCTTGATCCATGTCAGATTCATGCCTCGGCGAGACGGTGGAACCAGCGGTAACGATAGAGCAGGGCGGTTGTCAAAGAAGTTTGAATTTTTATTCTTGAAGAGAGGAAAAGGATGAAACCATTCAAGCTTAATCTGATAGTCGTGGCAATCGGCCTGTCGCTTGGTGGCTCACTGGCCGTTGCGCAAGTTTCAAGCGGAACCGGAACGGCTACGGGCACCACCGGCATGGGAACCGGCACAACCACTGGAACGGGCACCACGGGAATCGGAACCGGAACAACGACCGGTACCGGCGCAACGGGAGTGGGTACTGGCACGGTTACCGGCACAGGAACAACGGGCGTCGGCTCGGGGACCAATGGAACCGCGGGCATCGGTACGACCAGTACG
>Ga0316602_10000644_pt1 | contig 15057 bp, 12 predicted proteins | sample OWC_soil_day10_C_FD_203103 | JGI IMG/M metagenome (GOLD analysis project Ga0316602, IMG submission 203103) | Wetland soil microbial communities from Old Woman Creek delta, Ohio, United States - OWC_soil_day10_CT | ecosystem: Environmental > Terrestrial > Soil > Wetlands | place: USA: Ohio... | reverse complement strand
ACGGTTGCTGCCCTGGAAGACAGAGAATTCTTTGGTGAATATTCTGCACTCACCGACCCTCTGGGAGCTGTCAAAGAAAATCCAATCAGCCATGTGTCCTATTCTTACGGCACACAGGTAATTGTTTTAAATGACGAGGGGAAAATCACCAAAGCTGTATCAGCTTTTGACGTTGGAACACCGGTGAATATACAATCGGTTGAAGGGCAGATCGAAGGCGGTATGCTGATGGGAATTGGCTATGGTGTGACAGAAAAATTTGAATGTACAGATGGATATCCAAAGAGCAGATTCGGGACCATTGGCTTTATGAAAGCTTCTGAGGCACCTGAGCTTTCTGTAATCCTGTGTGAACCGGAAGAGAAAGATAAACTGCCTTACTCACTGGGAGCCAAAGGCTGCGGTGAATTATGTATGATTCCTACTGCTCCTGCCTGTGCCCATGCGTATTATCGGCTGGATGGAGTATTCCGTCAGAGACTTCCCCTGGAACACACACCATATAGAAAATAGTATCAGACCGACAATAAGAGCTGCAGAAAACCCAACTTCCGGTTTGTGCAGCTCTTATTATTATATCTTCATTTCAAATTCCAGACCCAATAAATCATCACGCCAAGCCCGATTCTCCTTCTCTGCTGTCTTTATAAATCCAACCTTTGTATACATACCAATAGCCCTTGTTAAATCGTTGGTCGTTTCTAAGTATACCTTCTCAAAGCCTTTCTCTCTTGCAAAAGACATAGCCAGTTCAAAAAGATCTTTTCCAAGTCCCATTCCGCGATAGTTCGGGTGCAGAAGGAACCACCGCAGCTGCGCACGCGTTCCATGACCGACGATACCGATGCAGCCCACGATCTCTCCCTCATGCTCTGCACACCAGAGCCTGTCTTTCTCCGGATTATACCGGACCAGAAACTGATAAAAGGATTCTGCAACATATCCCTCAAATGCCACAGAATAATCGTATTCCTTTTTGTAAATCCAGCCATGTAAATAGGTAAGATAGCCTGCATCTCCCGGTCTTACATCGTCACGTATGGTAATATCACTGCGCCTGATATTATTCCCTTTCGTCAATATGGTTTCAATGGAAGTCATGTTTCGTGCCAGCATCTTAATTTCTTCTTCCGGAAGAGCCTCCACCAGCTTTTCTATCTGATGGTCGGAACGGTCATTAAACTGATCCTGGTTTTCCTTTCCAAATGGAGTTACGGTAAGATATTGAGAGCGTTTATCTTCTGCTGACTTCTTTTTTTCAATCAATCCTGATTTTTGAAACTTTTTTAATATCCGGCTTAAGTATCCCACATCCATGGAAAGAGTATCTGCCAGCATGCTGGCGGTGCATTGCTCTGTTTTTTCAATCTCATGCAGAATCCGCACTTCGGAAAGAGAATAAGGGCTGTCCAGGAAATGCTGATTTAACAAGCCAAGGACATTTGTGTAATAACGGTTAAAACTGCGGATAATTCCTACATATTTTTTCAAATAACTCTGCATGGCTTTTCCTCCTGATGTAAAATAATGATTATATCATATCATTATAGTTGCTTTTGTCAAGTAATTTATTTGTTTTTGTCAACTATAAGATTGCATCTGTATCTGTTGACTGGGCAAAACAATAATAAGAATTCTGATCGTCTGTAAAAGTTCGGACTTCAACACCAAAAAGAGTTCTTATACTTTCTAAAATATGATTATCACCAGTTGTATGGATGTCAAAAATACCGCCCTGCCTCATAAAAACCAGGGAATCCGAATATTGAAGAGCCAGATTCAAATCATGAAGCACCATCACCACCGTTTTTTTCTGCTTTCTGTTCAGGGTTCGAATCAGTTCCATCATTTCATAAGTTACATGTATATCCAGATAGGTAGTTGGTTCATCAAGAAGAATCAAAGGAGTATCCTGATTGTATATCATTGCAAGAAATACTCTCTGCCGCTCTCCGCCTGAAAGCTCCGCCATATTTTTATGACGAAATTCTTTGCACCCGGTTAACTCCATGGCATATTCGCTCATCTCTTCCTCTGACTTAGTATATCCGGTAAAAGAAGTCTGGTAGGGATATCTGGCAGCCGTCACTGCACGTAAAGCATTCATATCAGGAATCTGGTTGTTTTGTAAAAGCACGGACACTTCCCTTGCCACCGCTTTCTTACTCAAATGTGAAATGTCTTTTTCACCCAAAAGAATTTTGCCGGTCTGAGGTCTCAGAAGACACGATGCCAGCTTTAAGACTGTAGTCTTCCCGCATCCGTTGGGTCCTGCAATTGTAGTTATCTTCCCTGCCTTTATGTCTAAATCCAGATTTGTGATAATCGGTCTGTTTTTGTGATAGGAATAGGAAACCCCCTCCATTTTTAACATTCCATATCCCTCCTGCTTCTATTTTTCAGGATGAGATAAAGAAAGAACGGACAGCCCATGAAAGACAGCATAATTCCAACTGGAAGTTCATAAGGAACAAACAAAGTCCGTGCAAAAAGATCACATAATATGACAAACATTCCTCCAAGAAGTGCGCTGCCAGGCAATACGAAACGGTTATCCGTACCAATTAAAAGTTTCACTGCATGGGGAATAATAAGACCCACAAAACCAATGAGACCTGCGAAGCTGACTGCTGCACCTGCCAATGCTGCTGCAATTACAATAGCCAGACCTCTTGTAACTGGTACGTTCATCCCTAAAGCACTGGCACGTTCTGTACCAAGTCCCAGATGATTCAGTCCTTTTGCAAAGCATAAGGAAAGTAAAATTCCTCCCAGGATGCCAAAAGAGGGATAGATCAGCATAGCAGTCGTAATCCCGGAAAGACCTCCTGCCAGAAAATTACCGGCACCTACATAAGCATCCGGAAATAATATCAGTACCCCGTTCATTCCGGCTGTAAACAGGCTGTTGATCACAAAACCGGTCAGCACAAGTAATAACTGAGACATTCGGCCGGTCATCGAAATTAACAGAATCAGTACTGAAGCGAGCAGTCCGCCTAAGAATGCAGCAAAGGGAATCAGTTCTCTGGCTCCTGGAAATAGAATGGAACAGATGAGTACAAACAACCCTGCACCCGCATTAACACCAATAATATTAGGGCTTGCCAGAGGATTATGAAATACCGTCTGTAGAATTGATCCGGAAACAGCAAGACCGCTTCCTGCAAGCAGCGCTCCCAATACCCGCGGAAGTCGCACAGTCATGAAAATACGGTAAACCGGATCCTTTGTACTGCCAGAGAACAAAACCTTAAACAGCACAGAAGGAGGAATGAAGCTGGCACCGGAAAATAACCCCAGTAAAACAGAAACAGTAAGAAACAAAATGGAAATCACCAGAAGCAGCCAGCCCTTCTTATCTGGTGCCGCTGAGAATTTCAGAAAGGTAAACATAGCTCTCCCCCCATTTCTCATTGGGCTTATATAAAAACTTCTCTTTGGGAAGAAGAATATAATGCTGATTTTGAACCGCTTTCAAACCATTCCAAGCCGGATTATTTTCTATGCTTTCTTTTAGGTTTTTATTTGCCTGGGTTTCGTCATTGCCCATGGGGACAACAAAGATATAATCCGGATCTTCTTTGATTATGGCTTCCATGGAAAATTCTTTTAACAGGCTTTTATTCTCATCTGCCAGATTGGTACACCCTAAGTCCTTCAGCATTTTTCCTGTCATACATTCAGAATTTTTCGCCACAACACCGCCGGAATAAGTGAGAAGAAAAAGAACTCTTGGTGAACTTTCCGGGATATTCTTTTTTATTGCAGCTTCAATCTGCTGTTTTGTCTCCAATCCGTTTTTCTTATATAAATCCTCTCTTCCTGTGATATCCGTGCAGATTTGCAGCATAGAAAGATAGTCCTCAAAGTAAGTTACACGGAAATAGGCAGCTGTTATTCCTGCCTGCTTAAACGCTTCCTTTAGAGCTGTGTGCTCTTTTGTCTCAGATGACAAAATCACAAGATCAGGGTTCAGCCCAATGATCGTCTCCAGATTAGGGCTGTTGTACATCCCAACAGAGATTACGTTTTCAGGAAATACAAGACCTCTCTCATCCAATGCATCATCTGTCACTCCGCATAGTTCTCCCCCTGCTTTTTGCCAGGTATCCGCAAAGCTCCCCATAAGCGCAACAACACGTTTTGGGTTCTTCACCCGAATCTCCTGTCCTAACGCATCCGTAAATTGATAATCCCCGGCCTGACCCTCTGTGTTATTCCTGGCAGCAGCCACAGTCCTTACAGCGCAACCGGACAGGAGGGATGTAAGTATCATAATTAACACCGTTATTTTCAGCAAGCGGAAATTCATTTTGCAGGGAGTCCCTCCTTCCACTTCTTTCCAAACGCACAGTAACTGTCCTCTGCCATATAGTCACCGTCATGATAATACCCGGCTCTTGCCCGGCAGCCGCCGCATTCTTCTTTGTAAACGCATGTACTGCAGGTACCCTTATACTCCCTGCTTCTTAACCGTTCAAACACACTGCTTTCGGACCAGATTTTATCAAATGGTTTCTCCCGGACATCTCCCGCAATTTCTGTCATATAGGCACAAGGTCTTACCAGCCCCTCTGGTGTAATCACACAATAAGACAAGCCGGCAAGGCAGCCCTTTTTAAAACGGCTCTGGACCTCCAGTTCCTTTGCCACACGGACAAATTGGGGTGCACAGGTGGGCTTTATATCGATGGGTACATTTTTCTGTTTCTCCATAATTGTTTTTAATAATGCTTCATATTCCATAACCTGCAACGATGTGTCTTCCAGAAATTTTCCTCTCCCCACCGGAATGAGAAAAAATATGTAGTTTGCCACAGCTCCAGCATTTACACTAAAATCAATGATATCGCTTACTTCAGCCTGATTCCAGTCCAGAACCGTAGTATGGATCTGAAACGGCAGTCCCACTTTTTTGCAGTTTTCAATTCCTTCCATGGTTAAGCGGAATGCATCGGAGCAGCCTCTGAAATCATTATGCTTTTCTTCATTTAAACTATCTACGCTGATTCCCATGGCTGCAGCGCCGCTGTCTTTTAACTTTCCCGCCGTATCTTCCGTCAAAAGTGTCCCATTGGTTCCAAAGACCGGCCTTAGTCCGGCTTTTGCGGCATGGGATACCAAATGATAAATATCCGGCCGCATCAGTGGCTCTCCCCCACTGAAAATCATGATTTTAAATCCTGCCTTTGCGATTTCACCGATCATCTTTTCTGCTTCTGCTGTTGTCAGTTCTTTTGTTTTTATGCTTCCGGCATCCTGGTAACAATGCCTGCATCTTAAATTACACTCGTTGGTTGTCAGCCACGATACAATCATGGATGTACTCCTTTCGTTTTATGCGCCTTTTGCAGTTTCAAAAAAGTACATCCTATCTATATGCTGAAAAGCTGTGGCATAGAAGCTTATGAAGATTGATAAAATCCACAGATTTCAGAAGAAAGCTGTCTCATCTTTTCCCGCATTTCCTCCGGCTCCAGACATACACATCTGGTTCCCATGCCAAGCAGATAGCCACAGGCCAGATCATCCACAGGCATATGCAGTTCGGCTATATAATGATCCGGACCATCGGGAGTCAGACAGTCTTCCCCGAAACGCGTTATGACTAAATCCCTCACTCCTTCCTGAATCCTTAGCTTGACCCTCGTTAGAGAATTTTCTCTAGTCTGTATTTCATCCAACCGTTCCATGGGAAAATCACGTATTTCAAATCGCTGATCTGATATTAAAAGATCGCTCATCCTTAACAGTTTAAAAGTACGAAAATCCATGCGTGACAGGCAATATCCCTGAAGATACCATGCCTCCCCCTTCCATAAGAGGCGATAAGGTTCTACTTCTCTACTGCTTTGTTTTTCTCTGATATCCCGGTATTGGAATGTGAGAAGTCTCTGCTGATCTAACGCTTCCTGTATCAGTTCAACTGTGTGAAACAGATTCCCGGCATTGAACCAGGGTAAAGCATCTATTTTCATCTGATTTGCACGATATTCCCACTCCTTATAATGTTCTTTTGGAATCATACCCTTTACTTTTGCCAACGCCGCCATGGTCTGTTCCCCAGGCAGATTATTTTTAATACTGGATAATCCAATCAGAAGTGCGGTTATATCATTTGCAGAGAAAATTCGTTTTTCTACTTTAAATTCTTTCATGATTTCAACGCCGCCGCCCGGTCCTGAAGTGGCAAAGATTGGAATTCCCGCCTGATTAATCACTTCTAAATCCCTGTATATCGTCCGCATAGAAACCTCAAACATCTCTGACAGAGATTTTGCGGTTACTTTCTCCCGTTCTAAAAGAATCATGATAATTGCAATAAGTCTGTCTATTTTCATCTCATCACCTTCATTTTTTTAATCAGCTTAAATCATTGACATACAGATGTCAACAATAGGATGTTATACTTTTAAAAAAAGGAGAAATCAAACATGGATAAAATAATTGAAAAAGCACTGGAAGGCCTGGAAAAAGAAATTGGACAAGATAAACTTATGGTTCTTGCAACGAGAAATAAGGAAGGCGTTTCTGCCCGAACCGTTAATATTTATACTTACGAGGGATGTTTTTACTTTGTGACAGAAACTGACTCCAATAAATATGAGCAGATAAGCAAAAACAATTCTGTTGCTTTAAGCATTGATGCCATTCAAATCAGAGGGATTGGAACCTTGCTTTCCCATCCCTTAAGTGATTCGAATGAGCAGATAATAGGTTATGTACAGTCCGGGCTGCCTCAACATTTTGACCGTTATAAAGATGATTCTGCTATGAGGCTGATTAAAATCACCCCTTCTTATGCCAGTTTTCTATCTATGGAGACCGGGAATGGTTATGTGATCGATTATAAAAAACAAACGGCAATGCCCATTGAGCACAAAATGTAATTGGATTTGTTTGCCACTTGAAGTCTGGAATAGAAAAAGAACAGGAGAACAATATGAAAAAGAATGTATTATTTGTAATTTTAGAAGGATTTGCAGATTGGGAAGCTGCTTATTTATCGTCCGCAATCCGGACATTTGATGGGGATCAATATGATGTAAAGACTGTGTCCTTAGAAAAGAAGGCAGTGGAATCCATTGGTGGATTCCGGGTTATTCCTGATTACGATATAAATGATATGCCAGCGGAATATGAGGCCCTCATTCTTATCGGCGGAACCTCATGGAGAGGTGAATCAGCACAGCAGATCCGGCCCCTGGCAGAAAGATGTTTTCATGATGGAAGAATTTTAGCTGGCATCTGTGATGCTTCTGCATTCCTGGGTACAATTGGGCTGTTAAATGACGTCCGTCATACCAGCAATGACTGCGATAATTTAAAGCAGTGGGCAAAAAATGCTTACACAGGAGAAAAAAACTATATTGTGGAGCCGGCGGTAAGAGATGAAAAAATCATTACTGCAAATGGAGTTTCGCCTTTGGAATTTGCAAGAGAGGTTCTTATGGCATTAAATATTGCGCCAGGAAACCAGATTCTTAGTTGGTATCAATTTTATAAATACGGCATTTATGATGTAAATCAGAACTAAGTAAAGCCCAGGGTATGTCCCCGGACCTCACCTGTCTGGGGACATATACCCTAAAATATTCGTAATGGATGTATATCCCATCAGTTCCACTCCGTCACAGACTGCTTCTTTCATCTGCCGGATATGCTCACGCATATATTCAATCCGGTAAGGATCATGAACTGCTTCATTATCATTTCACTGATTTGTTTTTTAATACAGCATAAAGCATTGATCCACAACTGTCAACAATAAGGAAAAATACACAAAAGCAGGAATTTGCAAAGAAAAGACAGGCACAATTCATGCCCGTCTCTTTTTAAACTTATATAATTATGTTTCTACTTCTTATCATTAATCCGGTCCACCAATTCCTGCAGTTCTTTTAAAGAGCTGACATCCGGTGCAAAGCTTAATATCTGGCGAAGAGGCATATATCGGAACATGGCGTCGTCCATCTGCTGTGTAATTGCCGATTTCGCAGCATCTCCGTCTGAATTACCCAATGCATTTCCTTTTTTATAACGGTCAATCAGGGGGGTAATTATTTCTGCAGCATCAGGATCTGACAAAATATCCCCTATGGTGCTGTTTAAATGGTAAACCACCGGTTCTTTCCCTGTAGATTCAACGTACACACTTATCATCTGGCGAAGATCTCTGGAAGAGGATGCTGCATGGATGAGATAAGCACCGGTTTGTACAAACCAGTCTTTTAATTCTACATGGTAGTAGGAAAAAGCCCGTTTACCCAGGGTAAAAGCTACTGTTTTAGTTTCTCCAGGCTCTAATTCAACCTTTGCAAATTCACGCAGTTCTCTTACCGGACGGATTACCTGGCTATCCGGCGCTTCCACGTAAATCTGTACAACCTCTTTCCCCTTAACCTTACCTGTATTGGTGACATCAAGAGATACGGTCACAGTTTCATCATCTTTCATGGCGGATTTATCAGCTTTTATATTGCTGTATTCAAAGGTAGTATAGCTTAGTCCATGACCAAATGGGAACAGCACATCCATTTTCTTTTTATCATAATACCGGTATCCTACAAATACTCCTTCCCGGTATTCTGCCCGATCCTTTTCTCCGCCATAATAAAGATAGGACGGATTATCTTCCAGCTTGATCGGAAATGTCTCAGCCAATTTTCCACTTGGGTTTACATGACCGTATAAAATATCTACAACTGCACCGCCAACTGCCTGACCACCCAAATATGCCTCCAGCACCCCTTTTACCTTATCAATCCAAGGCATTTCTATCGGGGAACCATTGTGAAGCACCACTACTGTATTGGGCTGAGCAGCAGCCACCGCCTCAATTAAAGCATTCTGACATTCCGGCATAGCCATATGGGTTCTGTCATATCCTTCTGACTCAAAGGAATCGGGAAGACCGGCAAAAATAACAGCTGCTTTTACTTTCTTTGCCACTGCAACGGCTTCCTCTAACAAGGTATTGTTCATCTGATCTGCATCGATCTCATATCCCTGGGCATAGATTACTCCCTTGTCCTTGGCTGCCTCTGCAGCAGATTCTACCCTTGTGGAATTAATGTGAGAGCTGCCGCCTCCCTGGTATCTGGGGTGGGCTGCAAAATAGCCGATAAATGCAACTTCATCAGAATCGGAAAGAGGAAGTATTCCCTGATTTTTCAGAAGAACTGCACATTCTCCCTCCATCTTTCTCGCCAGTTCATGGTGAGCGTTTTTATCCCATACTGTATCAGGCTTCCGGTTCTTTAAGTATCGGTCAACAATAGTCAGAATTCTGGTAACCGCCTGATCCAGGACTTCTTCTTTCAGACGTCCATCTCTCACTGCTTCCATTAAACGTGCATCATTGACTCCGCCTGAGGAGGGCATCTCTAAATCAAGCCCTGCTATCACCCCGGCAACACGGTCATTCACCGCTCCCCAGTCACTCATAACATAGCCGTCAAAGCCCCATTCATCTCTTAGTATATCCGTTAAATAACGCCTGTTTTCCGAACCATAAGTTCCGTTTATTTTATTGTAAGAACACATCACAGTCCAGGGCTTTCCAGTTTTTACTGCCCCTTCAAAGGCAGCCAGGTAAATTTCCCGCAGTGTTCTTTCATCTATTACAGAATCAGAGGTCATGCGCCTGTGTTCCTGATTATTGGCAAGGAAATGCTTTAAACTGGTACCTACCTCCTTACTCTGTACGCCTTTAATATGGCTTCCTGCCATCTCAGCCGCAAGATAGGGATCTTCCGAAAAATACTCAAAATTTCTGCCACACAAAGGCGAACGCTTAATGTTAACAGCAGGTCCCAGTATGACACTGACATTCTCCGCCTGACACTCATCTCCCAAGGCCTCACCAAGACTTGTTAGCAGCTCCCGGTCAAAAGAGGAAGCGGTTGCGCATGCGGTAGGAAAACAGACTGCTTTTATACTGTCATTGACACCTAAATGATCGCTTTTCTCATCCTGCTTTCTTAACCCGTGAGGGCCGTCACTCACCATAGAGGCCGGAACGTTCAGCCGATCCACTGTCTTTGTATGCCAGAAATCCGCACCTGAACACAATCCCGCTTTTTCCTCCAATGTCATTTCCTCAACCAACTTTTTTATATCCATTTTTATCTACCCCTTCTTTTCATTCATTGTTATCGGATGTCATAAACACTTCTCACAGTTAACTCCTCTGGCAGACCTTTTAGAACCCTGACTCTTCTTTCTCCCGGATTCATATCAAAGAAATTATCGCTTAAGAGAAGATTATCCTCTTTATTACGGATTTCTACAGAGCGGGCATAAGCCTTTGCCACCACGATCAGATATTCTCCGTCTGAACGTACAGTCAGCTGGGGATCAATAAAATGATAGTGTTTGGGCGGGCAGAATAAAACCGTTCCCTGGGACAGGGTTTCTCCCCTCTGCTCCAGTTTATAACTTACATAATCCTCATAAAGACTGGCATCCTGCAGTGAAATTTTTTCAAACCACAGAGAAGAAAGCTTTGAGGCCACACATTCTTCCAGACCGCTTTTCACTATTTCACCGGTATTTTTTCTCAGTTCCCAGACAGCGGTCACCTTTTCATCCCTTCGGGTTTCATTGGCCACGCACAGTCGTATTGATTTAATTACCTCATAAGGCTGGGCGTTTGGATTGGTGTCCTGGGTAAGTATTCCCTCTTCCTCACAGGAAATCATAAGGGAGGCAAAAAACCGTTTCTCATAGTAATGAAGCGCTTTCCATCTTCCGTAATAATCGATGGACGACCACGAAGCTACAGGCCAGCAGTCATTGAGCTGCCAGACAATCGCTCCCATACAACGCCCCCGGTTTCTTCTAAAGTGCTCCACTCCATAGCGCATGGCCTCTGCCTGCAAAAGCTGGGAAGCATAAAGAAGGGTATCAAAATCACTGGGGTATAAAAAGGTCTGCTCCATATAGTTCATTATCTTTCCGTTTGCTGAGGAATTGCGCTGATGCTTTTCCATAACATAGGAAAAGATATTTCTGTCCTCTTTTCTCGTAAAAGTCTCCACTGTCTTTATGGATGGAAATGACTGAAAACCAAATTCTGAAACGTACCGGAAATAAAATTTGCGGTACTCTGTAATAGGCTTGTTTCCATGCCACACATCCCAGTAATGGACATCTCCCCGGTTTTCATCGTTGGGGTTGTCAAAACTTCCTCCGGATGAGGGGCTGGCAGGCCAGTAAAAGGTATGCGGATCTTCTTCCTTTAATATTTTCGGTATTATATATTCATAGAGCTTAATATAATCGGCTTTCTGTCTGGGAGTGCAGCCCCAGATTTCCGTATCCGTAAACATTTCCATCTCATTGTTGCCACACCAGAGTCCCAGACTTGGGTGACTGCGGATTCTCCGGATATTATCAACTAATTCCCTTCGGACGTTCTCCTCAAATTCCTCTGTCAGATCATAAAGTGCGCAGGCAAACATGAAATCCTGCCACACCACCAGTCCCAGCTCATCGCAGATATCCCAAAAACCATCAAAGGGATAATGACCGCCTCCCCAGACCCGGATTACATTAAAATTCGCTTCCTTGCACTGGGTCAACAGCTGCCTTGTTCTCATCTCACTGCATCTGCCTAAAATACAGTCCTCAGGAATGTAATCGGCTCCCATGGCAAAAAAGCTGACCCCGTTAACCTCGTGGGCAAAGGATTCACCAAACTCATCCTTTGTTCTTTTCATTGTAAGCGTTCGAAGGCCGATCCTCTTTTCCCAGGTATCGACCTCTTCCTCATTTTTCAAAAGCCGGACCAGTACCGAATAAAGATTCTGCTCTCCATACCCATTAGGCCACCAAAGTCTGGGGTTTTCAATGAGAATCTCTTCTGGCTTTCCACCAAAGGTATGAACCTTCTTCTGGTTTCCGTCTGTCAGGTCTGTAACTGTAATGCGTAAAGTATAACCATCTTTAAGAAGCTCTTCGTTATCTTTCTCCCAATCAAGCAGACGGTTATCGCCAGTTCGGCCGACTAAAACCTTAAAATTTAAATAAACCCCTTCCGGTTCATGGCGCTGGCTGACCGAAACACTGTTAAAACTGGCGCCGGTTACACCAGTCAGGAAAATATCCCGCCAGATACCGGCATCCGGAAGTCTGGGACCCCAGTCCCAGCCAAACATGCAATGCGCCTTTCTCAGCTTTGAAAAGCCCCGCATGGCATCCTCTGAACCACCGATTTTATCCTTTTCATATTCTTTTTCAATAAACCTGGTGGGAGAATGGAATACTATCCGAAGCTGATTTTCTGTCTGCTTTATTACATCTGTTACTTCAAATTCCCATTGGCGATGCATGTTATTTACACTGCCAAGGGGGGTGTTATTTAAATAGATGTCTGCCAGAGTATCAAGTCCCATAAAGTGAAGGAATACTTTTTCCTGCTTTAATATCTCGTCATCTCCGTCAAAAATCCCCACATATTCAAAATCCTCCTTCATCAGCTCCAGCGCTTTTAACTCATTGTCCCGCCAGTAAGGATCTTCTATTACTCCATTGTCCAGAAGATCACCATATACGCTGCCTGGTACCGTTGCCGGATACCAGGTTTCTTCTGAAGCATTCCGCATTACAAATGCTTTGTCTATTACCCTTTTTTTCATACATTCTCCTTTCAATCCGCAGTCAGACAGTCGATAAGTCCCACTCTTCATGAATTTTAGGTACATCATTAATGAGGCGTTTTGTATATGCCGCCTTGGGATTTAGAATCACATCTTCTGCAGTTCCTGATTCCACAAATTTTCCATGTTCCATTATGTAGATGGAATCAGAAATGTAAAAAGCAAGCCCGATATCATGAGTGATGAAAATAATGGTCATGTTGGTCTCATCTCTCAGCTTTAACAGCATATCAAGTATTGTGGCTCTGGAACAGGCATCAATCATGGAGGTGGGCTCATCTGCCAGCAGAATCGCCGGCTTTAAAAGAAAGATCCTTGCAATCATCAGCCGCTGCATCTGACCTCCCGAAAGCTCAAAGGGATATTTGTTGGTCAGTTCTTCAAATTTCAGATTAACAAAACTGCAGGCTTCCGTCATCATCTCCACCTTTTTCTCATAAGGGAGTCTGGCGCCGCCTCTCATTTTAATGCAGTCTAAAAGCACCTGATCAATTTTATAAAATACATTAAAGGAGGAAAACGGATCCTGAAAAATTGCCTGAATTCCCTTCCAATACTCTTTTTTCTTATGATATCCTTTCATATCCCGGGGCTTTCCCTGAAAGTAAATTTCCCCTTCTGTGACACTGATTAATCCCAACAGCATCTTAGAAAGAGTTGTCTTCCCCGAACCGCTCTCACCCACAATAGATACAATCTCACCTTCCCGAAACTGAAAATCCACATGATCCACTGCCACTGTCTTTTCTTTCCCCATTCCAAAGATCTTCGTCACACCAGTTCCGCTTAAACAGGAGCTGTTCTGTACTGGCTTTTTTTCTTCACTCATCCTGGTATACCTCCCTTAATTCCTTTTCTTCCAGATAACAGCGGTACATACGGCCGTTTTCCAGGCGGCTTTCCGCAATTGGGTGAAGCATACAGGCAGGCTTTGCATAGCGGCAGCGGTCAGCAAACCGGCAGCCCTTAGGTGGATTTTTTAAATTAGGCGGAGTGCCCGGTATGGCAGTCAGCTTGGTATCTCTTGCTCCCTTCTCCGGAACCAGAATAGAACCCATCAGGCCCTTGGAATATGGGTGGAGAGGATCAAAAACCATCTCCTTTGCAGTTGCATGCTCCACGATCTGCCCCGCATACATCACCATAATCTCATCCGTCACATAATAAAGGAGAGGAAGCTCATGTGTAATGAATATCATGGATTTAATAAAGCCTTTTTCCATTAAGTTCCGAAGCATCTTGATTACCATCTTCTGGGAAGTCACATCAAGAGCAGAGGAAGGTTCATCTGCAATCAGTACTTTAGGTGATAAAATAGTGGATATGGCGATGACTGTCCTTTGCCGCATGCCTCCGGACAGCTCCACTGCATGTTTCTTTAAGACACTTTCCGGCAGTCCCAGAATTTCAAACCGCTCCCTTGCAAGATCATAAATCTCCTTTTTTGATGCACCAGGGTCATGGGCCCGTATGACATCTTCGATAAAAGAAATAATCTTCTGTGTGGGGTTTAAGGCATTCATGGCAGCCTGAGGGATATAAGCAATTTCATTGCCAAGCACCTTCTTACGGATCTCATCCGGCTTCATACCGGTTATATTCACGCCATCCACCTTTATGGTTCCGCTCTGATAATGAAGCGGCGCAAAATAATACCCCATCAGGCTCAGTGCCAGTGTGGATTTTCCGCAGCCTGATTCCCCTGCGATTCCAAGAGATTTTCCTTCTTCTATTTTAAGTGATATTCCGTCAACTGCAAAGACATTTTCTCCAAATCTGGTAATATATTTCGTTTTTAAGTGATCCACTTCCAGCATTGTCTTTCCCACTTTTTATCCTCCTCACTCTCTTAACTGCGGATTAAATATCTGATCCAGGCCCGTATTCATCAGATTTAAGGAAAATGAAATCAGTGCGATGGAAATGATGACAGGAAAATAAGCCCACCAGTCCCCATTCAAATGTGCACTATAAGACATCGCCCAATTCATCATAAGACCAAGAGTGGATACCGTCGTTGTCGCAGGACCAAGCCCGATCATAGACAACTGCGCTTCCGCAAGAATCCCGGAGGAAATCTGTAAAATCAGTGCCATTACAACGTAAGATGCTATGTATGGAAGAATATCTGTCAGAATAATCCGAAACAGACTGTGCCCGGAAAGCTTGGATAAATTCACGTGATCTCTGTTTCGAAGAGAGATCACCTGGGAACGAACCGATCTGGTAGTCCAGGTCCATGAGGTAAGTCCGATAATAAACGCCACCATTATCACCCCTCTGGCATTTTTACCTATGCTGTAGGAAATGAGAATAAGAAGAATAAAGCTGGGGATCACAGTAAAAAGATTGGTGATAAACAAAATAAAGTCATCGATGATTCCCCCCAGAT
>Ga0316602_10000641_pt1 | contig 15113 bp, 12 predicted proteins | sample OWC_soil_day10_C_FD_203103 | JGI IMG/M metagenome (GOLD analysis project Ga0316602, IMG submission 203103) | Wetland soil microbial communities from Old Woman Creek delta, Ohio, United States - OWC_soil_day10_CT | ecosystem: Environmental > Terrestrial > Soil > Wetlands | place: USA: Ohio... | reverse complement strand
AAAACAGTGGAAACCGCAGGTTTGATTATTGATGCCAGTCGCCCTACCATTACCAAAACACGGGTTATGGCAGGTGGTCAGGCGACAGTGCGTCAACAGGTAGTACGTATAGATAAAGAAAGTAAACAAGCCTTGGATACTAGAATTGAACAGGCAGTCAAGGACTATATTACCTTGCATATTAACCAAATGCATGGCGTAGTGATCAGCGATTATGGTAGTAACACTGTTACGCCAAGCATTATAGCCAGTGTGATCGATATTTGCCAAGGGAGAAACATTCCCTGCATGGTGGATTCACGGTATAATATAATGGCCTATCATGGCGTTACTGTGGTCAAACAAAATGAATCGGAAGCAGCGAAAGCAGTAGGTTATGATATTATTGATCAAGGGACACTCCAGAGTGCCGGCAGCACGATTCTCGAAAAACTTGATGCTCAGGCTGTACTTATCACCCTCGGACCTGATGGTATGGGGCTGTTTGAAAAATCAGGTAAGTTTACGCAAATTCCTGTAACCAATAAAAGTGAAGTCTATGATGTAACAGGTGCAGGTGATACAGTAGTATCAACCATGATTTTAGCCCTAGCGGCAGGAGCGTCCTATGAACATGCAGCCCGTTTATCAAATTTTGCTGCTGGTATTGTAGTGAAAAAACCAGGCACAGCAACCACCACGCCAAGCGAGCTGCGCCTGGCGATCAGGGAACATTTTGAGTAAAACCACGTTAAACACAAAGATCACAAAGGACACAAAGCAAAATTTATTTATAATATCTTCTTTGTGGTAAAAATAGGGTTTCTCATTTATTTCATAAAAAATGTTACTTAAGTAGGTGCAATATGAAAACCATACAATTTAATCAAATAAAGAATATTGTAGACCAACTTAAAGCCGATGGTAAAACAGTAGTTTTCACCAACGGCTGTTTTGACATTCTACATGCTGGACATGTTCGGTATCTGCAGGCTGCTAAGGATCTGGGTGATTGCCTTATTCTGGGCCTTAACAGCGATCAGTCAGTACGCGCCATCAAAGGTCCCACACGTCCAATAAATCATCAAGAAGACAGAGCCGAAGTAGTATCGGCTCTGTCGGCTGTTGACTATGTAGTGATCTTTGAGGAACCCACTGCTGAACATTTAGTAGCTGCAATTAAACCAGCCATCTATGTCAAAGGCGGCGACTACAACATACAAGATCTTTCCGAAGCCACCATCGCTGCAAAGTACGGCGGCCAAACCATCCTAATCCCAGAAGTCCCAGGGCGTTCATCAAGTAATATTATTAAAAAGATAAAAGAATAAAAACCCATTAAACTTATTGATTGAGAATCAGCTCATCGTTGAATTGAAAGCCGTTGATAGTTTGCTGCCACTTCATTCAGTACAATTGCTATCTTACTTGAAAGCAGTAAACCTGCCACTAGGATTATTGATAAATTTTAATGTTATAATGCTAAAGCATGGTATAAAACGTATTATTCTAACTTAATCCCTTTGTGGACTTTGTGCTTCTTTGTGCCCTTTGTGTTAAAAAAGGGTTTTCTGCGTTTGAAATTTTTTATCCGAGGTAAGAACATGACATATAAAAATATCCTTATTGTAAAACTCAGTGCCATTGGTGATGTCATACATGCCTTGCCTGTGGCCCATGCCCTTAAGCAAACTTATCCGAACGCCCGCATTACTTGGGTAGTGGAAAAGCCTGCCTATGACTTGCTGACTAACAATCCTGATATAGATGAAATTATAATTTTTGATAAGCCGAAGTTTAAATCCCTAATAGGCTTACTAACAAACGGCTATAAATTTGCAAGAGAGCTTAAAGCTTACAATTTTGATCTAGCCATTGATCTTCAAGGGCTATTTAAGAGTGCCGCTATTTCCTACCTAAGCGGTGCACCAAAGCGCTTAGTCTATTGTAACGCACGAGAACAAAGCCACTTAGTAGGACAGCGCATTTGCGGTGAACATGAACAGGGTCATGTAGTAGAAAGATATCTAGATGTAGCGCGGCACCTGGGCTGCAAGGTTAATCAGGTGCTATTCCCCATAAATATTACAGAGTCAGAAGGGCAAAAATCCGAGGCTATTGCTAATCATGCCGGACTCAGACTAGAAAATCCCTATGTCGTCCTGGCCCCTGGCACAAACTGGCCATCAAAATGCTGGCCACCCACTCATTTTGCCAAACTGGCAGACAAACTGTATGATGACAATATTATCCCGGTAATCATCGGCGGGCCGAGTGATAAAAGATTGGCCCAAGAAATCATCGCCAATACTGGGGTGCCACCTGTTGACCTTACTGGTAAAACGTCAATGAAACAATTGGCCTATATTATAAAAAAATCACAAGCCTTTGTTGGTGGTGACACTGGTCCTATGCATCTAGCAGTGGCAGTCAGCACGAAGGTAGTGGCTATGTTTGGACCGACTGACCCGCAGCGGAATGGACCTTATGGAGATGAACATAAAGTACTACTTGCGCTCGTACCATGTCAAGGTTGCTGGAAGAGGATATGTCCCCAAGGTGATAATTGTATGTCTACAATTAGCGTAGACAAGGTATATGAAAATATAAGTGATTAACTAGAAGGAGTGTGATATGCTTTGACAAAAGTGTATGGGATTATTTTGGCTTCAGGGGTAGGAGAAAGATTTGGGCAGCATATACCTAAACAATTTATTAAAATTGCTGGTAAAACAATTATCGAACACACCGTAGAAAAGTTTGAAAAAAATGATAATATTGATGAAATCATTATTGTCATTAATCCGACGTTTAGAAGTCTTATGGAAGAAATTCTTCTGAAGAATAATTATACTAAAGTTAGCAAGTTGTTAAACGGTGGGGCTACACGTCGGGAAAGTTCGGCTGTCGCCATTAATGCTTTGACCGATGATCACGCTAAAGTGCTTATTCATGATGCCGTTCGTCCCTTCGTATCTGACAGAATAATTAATGAATGTGTACAAGCATTGGATAAGTATCAGGCCGTAGATGTGGCTATTCCGGCAGCTGATACGATTATACAAGTTGATGATGAGTCTCATATAACCAATATTCCAAAACGAAAATATATGATGCGCGGTCAGACTCCTCAGGCGTTTAGACTCGGGATTATTAAGAAGGCTCATGAATTAGTGGAAACTGATAGTGATGCCAGCTTTACTGACGATTGTGGTCTGATATTAAAATATCAACTTTCTGAGGTATATGTGGTACAGGGTGAAGAACGCAATATCAAAATAACCTATCCAGAAGAGATCTTTTTAGCTGATAAGTTATTCCAGATTAATAGCTTGGCTGTGCCGGAAAGTATTTCCCTAGACAAGTTAAAAAACAAGGTTGTTGTCATCTTTGGCGCTAGCGAGGGTATTGGGCAGAAAACATTTCAAATGGCGAAGCAGTATGGTGCTAAAAGCTATGGCTTTTCAAGGCGAAACGGCGTGGATGTGGCAGTACTAGCTGATGTTAACAAAGCGTTAGCACAAGTCTATGCCCAAGAAGGCAAGATTGATTATGTAGTAAATACCGCAGGTAGTTTGAATATGGGAAAACTTGCAACTAGGGATATGCAGGAGATTATAGCTGAAGTCAATATCAACTATATTGGCTCGGTTCATGTAGCTAAAGCCGCTTTTACATATCTAAAGGAAAGCCAGGGCAGTATGCTACTCTTTACATCAAGTTCATATACTAGAGGACGTGCACTTTATTCCATTTACTCTTCGATAAAAGCCGCTATTGTCAATTTGGTACAGGCATTAGCGGAAGAAATGGTAGATGACGGTGTACGTATAAATGTGATAAACCCTGAAAGGACTGCCACTCCTATGCGATGGAAAAATTTTGGGAAAGAACCGGAAGGAACGCTACTTGATCCGGAAAAAGTAGCGATAGCCTCTTTGAAAGTATTATTGTCAGATTTAAGGGGGCAGGTCATTGATGTCAGGAAAGATAGTTAGGAAAATAATTAGTAGACTATTACGAAGGCTATTGGCTATTATAATCAGCTGGTGTATATGTGTTCCAATCGCATACATTATTCCTAAAAAGAAAAATTTAGTTGTGTTTATTGGACAAAATGGTGGGAATCTTACGGGTAATGTTAAATATCTATTTTTTCATATCTATAAATTGCGGCAGGAAAATGTGGAATTATGTTTTTTTACGGGTAAAAAAGAAGTTTATGAAGAACTAAAACAGAATAATATTCCCGTTCTTTTTCATACGTCTATATGGAGTTTGTTCAAACTGCTACAAGCGAATGTGGTTGTTGTGGACAGTAATATGTCCCAAGGAAAGTATTATCTAGCTTTTTGCAGTTATATAGTACAACTGTGGCATGGTATTGGCTTCAAGCGTATTGCTGAAGATAATATTAATGAAATAAAAGCGATAAAGTCTATGATGCTGAAAAAATTTTATAAAAAATTGCATTTTTATCCGCGCCATGATTTATTGGTGTCTACGTCACCTTTTTATACGGAAAATGTTTTTGCTCCAGCGCTTAGGCACCGGCAGGTGTTAGAAGCTGGTTATCCACGCAATGATGTGATGTTTAGAGAGCCTGACGAATTTGATATGCTAGGTGCTGATGCTACATGTATTGCTCGCGTAGAACAACTTAGGGACAAAGGCTATAAAATAATTGTTTGGGCTCCCACATTTAGGGATAGCGGGGGCGGGTTATTAGAGGATAACGCTCTTGATGTTGAAAAAATGGTTGCGTTTACTAAACAGTATAAGCTTGCGATTATATTTAAATTTCACCCTTCAAATCGGGGCAATAAACAATTAGAAGGCATGGATACCATAATACAGTATGACCGTCACAAAGATATTTATCCATTGTTCCGTTTGGCGGATATGATGATTACAGATTACTCTTCGATTTATATGGACTATTTACTGTTGAATAAACCCGTATTATTCTTTGCCTATGATTATCAAAAATATGTGGAACGAGATAGGGATATTCAGTTTGATTATAATTGGATTACTCCAGGACATAAATGTTATACTCAGGATGAACTACATGCTGAAATTGTACAAATAATTAATGGAAATGATCGATATAAAGAACATAGAAATGAAATACTTGAGATTGCATTTAAACATAAAGATGGACAAGCTAGCGAGCGTGTCTGGAGTTTTATTGCCAACAATTATTTAGGAAATGAAAGTATGGCCCGTAATGCTACCAATAGTAAGTATCATGATATCAAGTCATAATTCCGCAAAAATGAACCAATTTAAAATTTCATTATCCATCTATTTTTGTCATTGTTTAACGGGGGGAACAGCGTGAAAAATTTTATATCTATTATAGTTCCTGCATATAATGTTGGACAATTTCTAAGTCAGTGTATTCAGTCCATAAAAAATCAGACCTATGATAACTGGGAAGCCATCATTGTAAATGATGGCTCAACTGACAATACAGCTCAGGTTGCGCAAGAGTTAATACAAAATGATGAACGATTTCGATTAATTTATCAAGATAATGGTGGTGTTTCAAAAGCCAGAAATGCTGGTATAGAGGCTGCATCAGGTACTTATCTGGCCTTTATGGATGGGGATGATTTGTGGCAACCTACATTTCTCTGTGAATTGATGGAGGCTATACAAACTAAGTCTGTAGATATGGCTTATTGTGGCTATACTCATCTTTATACAGGGGGATTACGACGAGGTTTTAGCTATCCCTATGCTAGTGGCAATATCCTATTTGATGTGGTGAATGGCAAGACCCAGGTTCATATTGGTGCCATAGTGGTTAACAAAAATTTGATCGATCAATTAGGTTTGCGTTTTACAGAAGGGTGCCTTGTGGGGCAAGATCAGGAGTTTATTTGGAAGCTAGTCTCCAAAGCAACAGTACAAGCTGTTCCTAAGGAACTAATGATTTATCGTATTCGATCTGGATCGGCAATAACTGCTAAATGGAATTGGAAAAAGCACATCCATGGGTTTTATGGTTTTAAAAGGGCTACAGAGTATATTTTGATGGAAACTCATCAAGGTTATAATCAACAGCAGTTAACTCAAGTATTATATAAACGCGTGGCTTATAAGCTCTATAAGATAATATGGCGTATGATAAAGAATGGCTATGGTGATGATGCGTGTCAACTACTGGGAAACAAGGAATATAAGACTTATCTTTCTTATTTGGATACCAAGCAACTGAAACTGGTAGACAGACTGAAATATAAGATAGTATGTTCTGAAAAAGGATTTTGGTGGAAGATAGCCAAACTCATGTAATAAAGTGATAGAGCATTTAAGAGGGAAATATATGAGTGGAGAGTCAAAATGGATTTAATCAATAAGTTGGATTGTCTGTTAATTAATCTAGATCGCTCACCAGAGCGCCTTGCTCAAATGCAGGAAAAGCTTGATTCCTTGAAATTGCCATTTCGCAGGATTCCTGCAGTTGATGGTAAAAAGGTCACTTTTACAGAAAGAGAAATCGATGCTTCTGCCTATGAAAGTTGTCATGGGAAATACGTAACTCCAACAGAAGTAGCTTGTTATATAAGTCATTACAATGCTTTCCAAGCATTTCTAGAAGGCGATAAGGAATATGCTTTGATTTTGGAAGATGATATGGTATTTAGTGATGATTTTATTTTTATACTAAATAATTTAATCGAAAATCATAGTGATTGGGACATGGTTAAGCTAAATGGTTGCCATTGGGCTTTCCCAATTACCAAAAAAATGATAGGCAAGGGTTATAAATTGGCGTTAAACCTATTTCAGCAAACAAAATCAGGCGCCTATTTAGTAAATCGTATTGCTGCTAGAAATTATTTGAAAGATTTATTACCGATGATAGTGCCTTACGATCATGAATTTACAAAAAGTTGGAAGTATAATATTAAAATTTTTTCTTTGATACCTTTTCCTGCTTGGGAAAAAGGAGAAGATTCTACCATCGATTATACAATGATGAACAAATATAAAAAACCATGGTATAAAAGAACGAATACTTTTGCATATCGGACGAAAATTGCATTACAACGCATATGGTATGGTTTTTAAGAGAATCGTTATTTTTTCATAGATAGGGAGGATGGGAATGCAACGAATCAAAGTACTACACATGGTTGGTCTTACCCAAGGATATGGAGTGGAAAGACAGTTGTTAGACCACCTTGCCCTAAGTTCAGAACAGCCAAATGAAATCGAGCATCACGTATGTGCCTTGAAAATTTCTGAAGACATACTGCGAGAATTGGAACAACTAAAAATTCCTTATATTAAAAATAACTTAAGGAGTTTAGGCAAGATATATCAGTTTAGACGCTATGTACAACAAAATAATATTGAAATCCTCCATGCCCATAATCTTCTTCGCTACCCTATCAGAACTCGAATTATACCAAAGTTGTCAGGTATACCAGTTGTATTGGAACATGAACATGGGATGATATGGAATATGGGTTTCTCTCCATTGGTGCGTATTACTAATGGACTTGCAAATATGAATATCTGTAATTCTGGTGCGGCGAAAATTATGCTGAAAAACAAATTGGATATTGATGCTAGAGTGGTGCATAATGGAATAAAAATGCCAGATACGTCATCGTCTGGCAAAAATTATAATGAGATTGTCAAAGAGCTAAAGATAGAAGAACATGATCATGTCGTGGGCTTTGTTGGTCGTCTCAATACACCAAAGGGTGTGCATGCCTTTATTCGCATGGTGCAAATCATAAAACAAACCATGAATAACGTAAAGTTTTTGATTGTAGGCGATGGACCTATGTATAAAGAACTGGAACAATTTGCTGAGCAATTGGGTGTAAGAAACGATATTCTTTTTATGGGTTTTCGCTCTGATGTACGAGCCATTATGTCAAGATTGGATGTTATGGTTGTTCCTTCCATCAGAGAACCTTTTGGCAATGTGGTCATCGAAGCGGCTCTTGCCCGCAAAGTTGTGGTTGCATCCTGTGTAGACGGCATAGCTGAGACCATCATCGATGGAGAAACGGGTTTCCTAATCGATTGTACTGAGCCTGCGCCACAACGTACCAAGCGAGGAATCAGTCGATTACCCAAATGTGTTGTTGACGGGAGAAGTGGTCAGTTGCGTCAACCGATGCTGCCTAATAGTAAGATGATGGCCGAGAAAGTCATGATGTGTTTGGAGAACCCTTTACGTAGGAAGGAAATAGGAGACAATGCGTTCATTAGAGCAACGCAACACTTCTCCTTAGAGCGTTATCGAGCAGATCTTGACAAGTTGTATCGGGAAATGTCAGGAAGTAATAGGCTATAGGTGAAAATAGAGTAAGAGGGAGTTGTGAATTTATTGTACAAAATTGCTGTAATAGGTACGGGTTATGTTGGGCTAACAACAGCAATCGGGCTAGCGAACTTTGGTTCGAATGTGCTAGGACTTGATATTGATAAAAATAAAATTGCATTGTTACAGCAAGGACAGATGCCGATCTATGAGACTGGGATGCAGGAAGTACTTGACAAGAATGTAACGGCGGGAAGGCTGAAATTTTCTTCTGATGTAGAAGAGGGCATACAATGGGCCGATGTTATTTTTATTGGTGTAGGAACGCCGCAAGGCGATGACGGTCATGCTGATTTAACGGCCTTATTAACTGTTGCTGAGATCATCGGTACGAATCTTAACGATTATAAAATTGTCGTAACAAAGAGTACCGTTCCTGTTGGTACAAATGAAAGAGTATGGGATGTAATTCAACAAAATAATCAAAAAAATATTGAATTTGATATTGTATCAAATCCTGAGTTTTTACGCGAAGGTAAGGCAATGTATGATTTCCTTCATCCTGATCGGGTGGTAATTGGTACAAATAATGAAAGACCTATTAAAGCTATGAAAAAAATATATCGTCCCCTCTATTTAAACGAGGTTCCTTTTGTATTTACTGATTTACGTACTGCTGAAATGATTAAGTATGCATCCAATTGCTTTTTGGCGACCAAGGTAGCCTTTATTAATGAAGTTGCTCGTTTGTGTGATACATTAGGCGCAAATGTGCAGATTGTTGCTAATGCTATGGGGAAAGATGGTAGAATCGGCTCTAAATTTTTACACCCAGGGCCCGGTTATGGTGGATCCTGCTTTCCCAAAGATACCCATGCATTAGCAGCCATAGCGAATGCCAATCAGCTTTCCCTTGGTATTATTGAGGCGACAATTGAGAGTAACCGAAGACAACAAGAATATGCAGCAGGGCGGGTGCTGGAAGCCTTTGGGGGAAATATACAAGGGAAACAGATTGCGATACTTGGTCTTGCTTTTAAATCAGATACAGATGATATGCGTGATGCGCCATCTATTATTATTGTCAATGAATTGCTAAAACATGGTGCCAATATAACTGTATATGACCCTCAAGCCATGAAAAATGCTAGAGCATTCTGGCAGGATGATATCGTCTACGCTGCAAATGAGTATGAAGCTGTAGCGAATGCCGATGCTGTGGTAATACTGACAGAATGGAATCAATTCCGTAATTTGGATTTGGTAAATATCTTTGGGAAAATGAAGGGCAAGAAGTTTTTTGACTTCAGAAATATTTATAAACGAGCTGAGGTAGAGCAGGTTGGCGGAGAATATTGGGGGATGGGAACGTGAGCCTGTAATTAGCTAGTATAAAATTCAAAAAGGTCTGCCTAATGGCAGACCTTTTTGAATTCCAATGTACCCAGACTTCTTTATGTAAATATAGGGTGAGGCACAGCTAATAAAAGAGTAGTCCATAGTAAAAAAAAACGCGATTTTTAGTAACTTTGTATTATAATGAGAGTTGAAGGAATATAGTGCCATTATTTTTTTTAGAGTGATATACTTGGTCATAAAGTATAATGGAGGTCTTACAGTGAAGATTTTTGTTACTGGCGGAGCTGGTTTTATTGGAAGTAATTTTATTCATACTATGTTTAGACGATACTCTGATATACAGATTATTAATCTAGATAAACTTACATATGCGGGAAACTTAGATTCATTACATGACGTGGAAAAGGATCATCGGTATACATTTATTCATGGTGATATTTGTGATCAAGTAGTCGTTGGAAAAATATTTTCTGAATATCAGCCCGATGCTGTCGTACATTTTGCGGCAGAGTCTCATGTGGATCGTTCTATTGATGAGCCTGCAGCTTTTATTCAAACAAATATTAATGGAACTTTTACGCTATTAGAGGAAGGAAGAAAGTATTGGCGTAGTTTGGGAGAAAATCTTAAAAATACCTTTCGATTCTTACATATTTCAACAGATGAAGTATATGGCTCCCTCGGTGAGACAGGATATTTTACAGAAGAGACGCCTTATGCACCTAATTCCCCTTATTCAGCTTCCAAAGCCTCTTCCGATCATTTGGCTAGATCTTACTATCATACTTATGGACTGCCGGTATTGATTACCAATTGTTCTAATAATTATGGTCCGTATCATTTTCCCGAGAAATTGATTCCCCTCATGATTTTAAATGCTTTAGAGGGTAAGTCGTTACCTGTGTATGGTACAGGCCAAAATGTGCGGGATTGGTTATATGTAGAAGATCATTGTCAGGCAATTTTGAAGGTCTTAGAAAAAGGCGTCCCTGGTGAAAAATATAATATTGGTGGTCATAATGAAAAAACCAATATGAGTATTGTTCACACTCTATGTGATATTTTAGATAAGAGGAGTCCTCGCAATGATGGAAAGTCATACCGAGAACAAATTACATTTGTAAAAGATCGCCCAGGCCATGATCTTAGGTATGCAATTGATGCATCTAAAATTGAGAAAGAATTAGGCTGGGTACCAGCGGAAAGCTTTGAATCAGGAATTATGAAAACCGTTGAGTGGTATTTACACAACCTTGACTGGTGCAAAAGGGTGACAGATGGGAGTTATCGGCGGGAAAGATTAGGAAGTGGGGAGTAGGAGATTGCTTTGGTACTCGTAATGACAGAAAACTTGGAGGAGAAAATATGGCAATAACCAAGGGAATTATATTGGCAGGTGGATCAGGAACGCGTCTTTATCCGATAACCAAATCGATTAGCAAACAATTAGTGCCAGTATACGATAAACCGATGATATACTATCCTTTAACGACCCTTATGCTGGCAGGTATTCGTGAAATCTTAGTGATTACTACACCTCATGAGCAGGAGAGTTTTCAGAGTTTACTTGGTAATGGTGAGCAGTGGGGGATTCAGTTATCTTATGCTGTACAGCCAAGTCCTGATGGATTAGCACAGGCCTTTTTAATTGGTGAAAAATTTATTGGTACTGACCCATGTGCATTAGTACTTGGTGATAATATTTTTTATGGCTATGGTTTTAGTAAAAAATTGCAAGAGGCTGCCCAGCAAGATGTTGGCTCTACGGTTTTTGCCTATTGGGTAAAAGATCCTGAACGTTATGGTGTAGTGGAGTTTGATACAGGTGGACGGGCTGTAAGTTTAGAGGAAAAGCCTGAAAAACCAAAATCTAACTATGCAGTGACAGGTTTATATTTTTATGACCAGTGTGTAGTGGATTTTGCGAAATCCTTACAACCATCGGCTAGAGGTGAACTGGAAATTACAGATTTGAATCGTTTATATTTGGAGCAAGAAGCACTCCGGGTTGAAACCTTAGGTCGTGGTTATGCGTGGCTTGATACTGGTACCCAGGATTCCTTATTGCAAGCCTCAAATTATATTGCCACAATACAAGAAAGACAGGGCTTAATGGTGGCATGTCCAGAAGAAATAGCCTATCGTATGGGTTATATTTCCCGCAGTGATTTGGTTAAACTGGGTGATATTATGAAGAAAAATGGTTATGGCAAATATTTATTGCAATTGGCTGGGGAGTGAATGGCGTGAAGGTTATTGAGACGAATTTGCCAGGAGTGCTCATGATAGAGCCGAAAGTGTTTGGTGATGCACGAGGTTTTTTTCAGGAAACTTGGCGACAGGAAAAGTATGAAGCGATCGGTATTCGCGAAAAATTTGTTCAAGACAACTTATCCTTTTCAACCCGGGGTGTGCTAAGAGGACTTCATTATCAACAACCTAATACTCAGGGGAAATTAGTATCAGTAGTGCAAGGCGAAGTGTTTGATGTAGCGGTGGATATACGCGTAGGGTCGCCGACTTTTGGCCAATGGACAGGTGTGATACTTTCAGGGGAAAATCATCGCCAATTATGGGTTCCCCCCGGATTTGCCCACGGTTTTTGTGTACTCAGTGATACTACCTATTTCACCTATAAATGTACTGATGTCTATACGCCAAGTGCTGAGGGGGGCATTATCTGGAATGATCCTGACATTGGTATTCGGTGGCCATTGAAAGATATTATTTTATCAGATAAAGATCAAGTATATCCAAGGCTTAAAGATGTGAAGGGTGAACGTCTGCCAGTAAGGGAGTGATGATATAATGAAGATATTGGTAACAGGAGCTAATGGACAATTGGGCAGAGAGATTGCCAAGCAGGGCTGTGAGCATGAGTTGGTATTGACTGGTTCCCATAATCTTGATATTACAGATGGGGCGGCTGTTAGGGCATATTTCCATGATGTAAAGCCCCAGGCAGTCATTCATTGTGCAGCTTATACGAATGTTGATGGTGCAGAATTCGATGCTGATGGTGCATTTCGTGTGAATGTTGTGGGCGCGCAAAATATAGCTGCTGGCTGTATGGAAACAGGAGCGCGGATGGTCTATGTGAGTACTGATTATGTATTTGATGGCCAAAAACAAGAACCATATCGTGAGTCTGATCATGTTAATCCTCAGAGTGTCTATGGTCATACAAAACTGCAAGGGGAAGACATAGTACGCCAGATTCTTGGACGTCATTATATTGTACGTACAGCTTGGTTATATGGTGATGGTAATAATTTTGTTCGTACAATGCTTAAGTTGGCCAAAACAAATGATAGGCTGCGTGTCGTTCATGATCAGGTGGGGACACCGACTTCTACTGTGGATTTGACTCGTGTGATTTTTAAGTTATTAGCAAGTGATTCTTATGGTACTTATCATGCAACTTGTCAGGGACAGTGTTCATGGTACGAATTCGCTTGTGAAATTTTCCGCAGTGCAGGGAAAAACGTTGTGGTTATGCCTGTAATGAGTGATGAATTTCCCCGTCCGGCAAAAAGACCGATGCATTCAGTGCTGGATAACTACATGTTGCGCATGACAGTTGGTGATCCCATGCGGGTATGGCAGGAAGCACTTCAAGAATATTTAGAGGTAGAGGGATATGAGCAAATATGATGAAATCGATGGAAAGACAGTATCAAGATGGCAATTATTTTTTAAAAGCATTCAACAAGATTTAAAGCTATATTTATTTATATTGGTGGTACTTTGTGTTTTTAGAATCGGTTTTATTGCTGTGTTGCATCAATATGTGCATGAAGCTAGTGCATGGAAAGAAATCTTAGCGGCTTTGTATTATGGTACCCGTATTAGTTTGAAGAGCACGGGAATTATTGTCCTAATATCCTTTCTATTTTGTAGCGTGCTGAATATTATTTTTGTTAATCGAAACTTTGAAAAGGTTAGATTCTATCTTGGATGTGTCTATATAGGTATTCTTTCTGTATTATTTAATGCGAGAATTCCTTTTTATCAGGAGTTTCATGTGGCATTTAACCAATTTATCTTTAATACCTTTAAGGATGATGTAATTGCCTTAGGATATACCTTGGTGCAGCAGTACCAACTACCGATTCGCCTATTTTATTCCTTGTTGCTGGCAGCAATACTCTGTTTTGGATTGAAAAAGGTACTCTATACAGGTACATACCAATTGCCAAGATTTTCACGGTGGTATATGAACTTCTGTTTTCGTGGAGGGATTATACTGTTGCTTGTTGCGTTCATGTTATTCTCAAGATTTGGTGGCAGTTTAAGTTATGCCAAGTCGATTCATTGGGAAAATTCCGCAGTCTGTAAGGACGAATTTTTAAATGAAGCAATTTTAGATGATATCCAGGCTTTATATCGAGCGTATATGACCCATGTAAGATTACGCGATGGTACAGGGCTGAATCTACAGGCTGATCATATAGGGGAATATGCTGCTCATCTAGCTGGGCGAGAACTTCAATCTCATGATTTGAATGATTTTCTCAGGAAGCAGGCTCAGGGACCTAAGATTGATAAGCCCAAGCATATCTTTATTATTATTGGTGAAAGTTATGCAGGGTGGCCATTACTTCCCCGCTATAGGGATTTGAATATTGCTAATGGAGTCAAAAATCTTCTAGCAAAAGACAATGCGGCTTATATTCCCTCTTTTGTGCCCAATGGCACAGGTACAATAGAAGCTATGAATGGCATGATTACAGGATTGGCTGAGGTTAGTTTGAGTCCCAATTACCAGCCGGAAGCATACAAACAGCCATATAGTACTGGCATTGCGCCGCAAATGAAAAAATTGGGCTATAAAACCTATTTATGGTATGGTGGATTTTCCTCTTGGCAACGAATGAAGGAATTTTCCTTGGCTCAAGGATTTGATGGATTTTATGCCTCGAACGATATGCAAGACCAGTCAGGTAATGCCTGGGGTAGTGATGATAAAAATTTCTTTAAAGGCATTACCACTATCTTGCAGGATGATCAACCTAGTTTTCATATTATTTTGACTACATCAAATCATCCTCCTTATACGGTGAATATTGATCAAGAAGGCTTTAATGCAGGTAGTGTTCTTGGTGGACTACCTGATCAGCTAAAAACAGATAAAGAAGTTATCAATAAATTGGGACATTTTTGGTATGCAGACAAGTCGATGAGTGACTTTGTGCAAACAATGTATAGCCAGTATCCTGAAAGTATCTTTGTGCTTACTGGTGATCATGCTGATCGTTTTAATATTGAACCTAATCCCAGTTTAGCAGAAAGATATACCATTCCGTGTATCATATACGGAAAAGGGATCTATCCTCAATTATTTTCGCCTAGTGTAGCAGGTGGGCAGTTGAATATCATGCCAACCATTATTGAAATGATTGCCCCTAAAGGTTTTGAATATTATTCCCTAGTAGAGAGTATGACAAAAGCTAATCAGCTGGGAATTAATCGAGATTACTGG